>Ga0209404_10000882_pt1 | contig 22297 bp, 22 predicted proteins | sample TroAtlMetagenome_2_FD_187447 | JGI IMG/M metagenome (GOLD analysis project Ga0209404, IMG submission 187447) | Marine eukaryotic phytoplankton communities from Atlantic Ocean - Tropical Atlantic ANT8 Metagenome (SPAdes) (version 2) | ecosystem: Environmental > Aquatic > Marine > Oceanic...
CATTAAGCCACGTAGATTATTCACTCCAACGTATGCAAAGGAGATGAAAATCCTAATCAATGAGGTGCTAGATGAACGTGAAGGTAAGATGAATTATAAGACTTACTTTGATACAGAACCATTCAAGCATCCTATAGATGAGGAGGAACCACCTTATGAAGGCGTACAGTATCCTAACTTAAAGGGTTGATAACATGAGATTAGCAGTTTTTTGTTCAGGTAGTGGATCTAACTTTGAGAATATAGTTAGAACATGTCATCACGATGAAGTTGTGGTTATGATTCACAACAAAGAGAAATGTGGTGCTGCTAAGAGAGCGATGAAACTGGGAATACCCCATGCATGGATTGATCACAAGGATGAATTGTCCATGGTTAAAATGTTAACAGCATGGAATGTAGATCTCATAGTATTGGCAGGATGGATGAGAATTGTTTCAAAACATCTCATAAAAGAGTTTCCAAACCGAATAATCAACGTTCACCCCTCGTTGTTACCTAAGTATAAGGGGTTACATGCCGTAGAACAAGCAATGGATGCTGGTGATGAATACACTGGATGCACTGTACACTACGTAACCGAAGAATTAGATGGTGGTCCTATCATCATCCAATCAAAAGTTCCTATTATGCCAGATGATGATGTTAAATCTCTTACAAAGGCCATTCAGCGACGTGAGTACGCAATTTTACCGTTGGCAATCGAATATGTTAAGCACGAATTACAGAAACCGAATAGTGGATATCTGTTGCAGGATGATATCTACGGATGGGACGGTGGACCTCAACGAGAGAATATGGATGAACAAGTTGTGCGAACATAACAAATCTGCTAGCTCCTTAGCTGGTGCCTTATTATGCCCTGATTATATTGAACATGACTACGAGAAATGATCTCTGGAAGAATTATAGAGAAGCACTGTGGGATACATTCCCAGAATTTGTAAAGCAACCCATATGGGCTGACTGGACAGGTAAGGGTGGTACTAGATTACAAGCCACCGTATATACACATGATTATTTTATTAAATCAAGAGAAGTCGATATCTGGGATGAAAAATCCTGCATCTATAACAATATTCTTTATCCTAAGTGTGGAGCAAATGGGTGGGCAGGTAATCTCCCTTGCTTCGGCATGGATCTCATGGGATTCAATGAGAACAGAGTTATTATAGTATTTGACTTCCAGCATCCAGTAGAACATTACTTGATGTCTGTACCTGGTTTACCTAAAGCAGAGAAGGACTATAGGTTCTTTGAGATGGGTAATCATTTCTCTGAGAATATCTTTGTTAGGTACTGTAAAATGGATGAGGTGGATGAGCACCTTGACATGTTTAAGAAGTATCTGCTAGAATACAAGAAACTTATAGAGTGGGAAACACCTGACGGCACTAATGCTGCTGAGACATATAGGGATTTTGATAACTATATGACAAGGCTTGACCCAGTTGGTCCTTATCTTGCTGGTAAGTTTGGTAAGGAACAGTCAGAGCAATTAGTGAAAGGATTTTTATTTAATTATGGAAGTGAAAGCGAACCCGAACAACAATCCTGATAAACTTCATAGGATTATCATTAAGCACCCTGCATTGACTGAGGGTAAAGTTAAGAGTGTCTATGATGTAGATGCTCAGAGGGTCATGATTAAGTATCGTGATGAGGTGACTGCATTTGATGGTAAGAAGAAGTCTAAACCTGAAACCAAGGGTAGAATCTGCTGTCTTATATCAGCACTTATCTTTGAGTATCTGGAGAAGCAGGGTATAAGAACTCACTATATTGATTGTCCTTCTCTTGATACTATGCTATGTAAGAAACTTACTATAGTACCAATTGAGGTTATCGTTAGAAATATTGCTGCTGGATCTATCGTTAAGAATACTACGATGCATGAAGGTACAATCATATCACCACCTCTTGTAGAATATTTCTTGAAGGATGATTCTAAGGGTGATCCATTACTTACACAGGATCGTGTAAGACTGATGGGTATTGATCCAGAACCTATGTACCACATTGCAAAAGATATTAACTTACATCTACAACAGATGTTTACCCTTCTGGGTCTTGATCTTGTAGATTTCAAACTAGAGTTTGGGTATGATGCTCATGGTGATCTATATGTTGCTGATGAGATCAGTCCTGATTCTATGAGATTGTGGGAGAAAAACAGTGGTATGAGTAAGGATAAGGACATTTTCAGGAAGTATGGATCTGATGAAGCACTCATAGCAGCATATGGTGACATACTAAAAGGTCTTAGGCAGTTCGCTGTCTAAATAATCCAGTTTGATTAAAAATAATGACAAGTCTAATTGACCCTAGAAAATATTCTCGTGCGGTTGACCTGTTGAGGTCATTTTTTTTGTCTAAGGGTTTCCTTGAAGTACATACCCAGAATAGACTAAGCATACTTGCTGCATGTGAAGATCCTGAAACTGTAGCAGTATACAATTACGGTGGTAATGTTTGGCCACTACCTCAAACAGGTCAAATGTGGTTAGAACATGAATTACTTTCCAACCCTTCTGAGCAAGGGTTTTTTTGTGTTTCAACTTCATATCGTGCAGAACCTAATCCTGTACCAGGTAGACACGAAACGATCTTCCCCATGTTTGAGTTTGAAATGAAGGGAGGTGTAGACGATCTTAAAGCAATGGAGATAGAACTCTGTGAGCATTTAAGACTACCACTTGCTTCAGATAATATCAAAACATATGCTGAATGGGGTAACAAGTATAAGGTTAAAGAACTTGACCATGGACATGAGGCTGCCATTGGTACTGGTATGATTACAGACTTCCCTGAGTGGACATCACCGTTTTGGAATATGTCAAGAAACAGTGATGGCACTAGTCGTAAGATAGATGTTATCTTAGGTGGTATGGAAACTATTGGTTCTGCTGAACGTAGTACTGATAAAGCACAGATGAGAGAAACATTCCACACTATCTCTGATGGTGGGTATGCAGCACTACTCTATAGAAAATTTGGTGAGGAAAGAGTTGAAGATGAACTGGATAAGTTCTTAGACTTTGACTTCTTCCCTCGTTCTGGAGGTGGAATCGGTGTAACTCGTCTCATATCGGCACTTGAATAGTGCCTTCCTTGTGAGGTGGCGAAACGGTAAACGCTGTAGTCTGTTTAACTACTGTTCCTGGCGGGACTTGAAGGTTCGACTCCTTCCCTCACAGTAAAATAGTATATAGCTTGACAACCTCTTCAGGATGTGCTATAAATAGTATATCGGCGTAATTAACCGATACGGGAGTGACTGAATAAACTTGCTGGCATAAGGCTAGTTAAGGTGATGAGACACAGGTGGTGCTGCTTCCCCCAAGGAAGAATCGACTTACCAGTCGGGTCTCAGATAGTACAGTAAAAATCTACTAATGTAGCAATGCCCTGTACTTGTTGGTATACATTAATCCAACCTCCCACCCCATACTCAAATACACTTAATACGGAGAATACGTATGTCTTTTGCTTCACTTAAGAAGTCCTCTTTTCAGGACTTGCTCGCTAAGGCTGACAACTTAAATAAAACTGAGAAGTCAGGTCCAGATGAGCGTCTATGGAAACCAGAGGTAGACAAAGCAGGTAATGGTTACGCAGTAATCAGATTTCTTCCTGCACCCGATGGAGAAGACCTTCCATGGGCACAAGTTTGGACACATGCCTTCCAAGGACCAGGTGGATGGTATATTGAAAACAGTCTAACGACTTTAGGTAAAAAGGATCCTGTTTCTGACTTGAACAGGGAACTCTGGAATTCTGGTGGTGAAGGTTCTGCTGAAAGAACTCAAGCACGCAACCAGAAGCGTAAGTTAAACTATTACAGCAACATTTACGTTGTCAAGGATAGTGCAAACCCTGAGAACGAGGGTAAAGTCTTCTTGTACCGTTATGGTAAGAAGATCTTTGATAAGGTTATGGAATCAATGCAGCCTGCATTTGAGGATGAGCAACCAGTAAATCCTTTCGATCTTTGGAAGGGTGCTGATTTCAAACTTAAGATCACTAAGGTTGCAGGTTTCTGGAATTATGATAAGTCTGAGTTTGATAAATCATCAACTCTAGGTGACTTCTCTGACAAAGAGTTAGAGACAATCTGGAAACAAGAGCACAGTCTTGCTGCTTTCACTGCTGAGGATCAGTTCAAGTCTTACGATGAACTTCGTGAGCGTCTTGAAAGAACACTCAAAGGTGGATATAAGAAGCAGGTTGAGCAGGAGCAGTTTGATGAAGAGGTAACTCCAACAGTACAGGGTAGACCCGATGTACCAGGCACTCCAACTCCTACACCTTCAGGTGAAGACGATACACTATCTTTTTTCGCTAAATTAGCTAACGAAGACTAAATTCGACTTTATAATACCAAAATACCCCGAAAAAAATTCGGGGTATTTTTTTATGCCTTACATTTTCAGTTCGTAGGCAGTGCTGGAAACATTAACTGTTCCCATCTTATTAATTCTTCTATAATATGTTTCAACGAAGTCTGTTATGAGATTCGGACGTATGACTTTAATTTTTTCCTTCTTACCGTTAATTTCTTCTTCATATTGATAATTGGTAATGGATACGACTGGATTTGCTGTAACAACGATACCATTATCAATATAACTTACTGAGTAATTAGATGGAACTACTTTTCCTGGTGGAATAATTGTATTACCTGTAGTGTTCTTAACTTCAGTAGTTACATAGTGCTTTGTTGCTTGTGGATTATCATATTTGTTAGATACGTAATCAGTCAACTGTAAAGTAGACTTTGGCCATTGCTCATAATAATTTACTATATCATTAGCAATAAAAAGTGTCCAGTTATAAAATGGACTACCATATAATCTATTTGCAATAATTTCTGGATTTTCTCCATTTTTTACCACATACTCATCAAATAGAGTTATACTATTGATATATTCAGGCAATACTTCAGATCTCTGCCATAGATTCTTTGCGTAGAGTAAATCTACATCTACAGGAGATTTAGCAATATTATAGAATAAATCTGGTAGGTTTTTTAATAACATTAGAGATGCTTGTCGGAGTCGAAGTCGGTTCTGGTTAGTGCAGTCAGTTCAGTGAATCTTAAAGTAGCTGTGATTAAAGGTATAGTACCATCATGGACAGTGCTTACTGTACCAAATGGTGTAGTGTTTACATTTAAACCCTGCAATGCACATAATTTTGTTTTTGGCATCATCTTATGTGGTTCTGATGACATGGTTACACCTTGTTTCACTGGTACGAATCTAGGTTCTAATACAAATACATCTGGGAATCCTAGTAATACTCCAGTACCCGAACCTAATGGATCTAGTGATGCTGGATGCATACCAATCTTAAACCATTTGAGAATATCTTGGATCATTGTAGATTCTTTTTCATTTCTTGATGCAAACTCAAAGTTTAGTTCAAACTGTCTGAATTCCATTTTTGAAAAGAATTGTATAGCATTTTCATTTGGTGCCATACCAGCTAGACCAGCAATATTGGTTGGATCCATTAAATCTGAGTTTATACTAAATGGATTACTAGCATATTTTGATCCTTTAGCAGTTCCTGCTGCTAGATCTCCAAATAAGTTATTTCCACCTCTTGCCCTGTTTTTTAACAAACCCCCTCCAGAACCTAAAGCACCACCTACACCTAAGATTGTGGCAGCTCTTTTGGGATCGTCTGCTAGTAGAGCCATGGTTCCTAGCTTAAATGTATTATTCCAGTTAGCACCATATTGGTATTGGAATTCATTTGGTAGTGCTAAATTACAATAACTTTTGGCATATCCTTCATCGTTAAACTTTCTAACCGCATCTTTTCTATCTAATACCTCTCGTAACGATACCTGTTCTCTTTCTCCACCAATATATCTACCTTCAAATTTCATATCCAAGATATCATCATTGGTACGTTCGTCTTTTGTAAACCAACCTACTCCATTTTCTTTTCTTGCTTGTTTAATAGCTGCTACATCTCCAGCATTTCTAAAGTATACATCGCCAAAGTCATCATTATCAGCTGCTATTCTAGCATATTTGTCTGACTTAGTACCTGAATTGTAAGCCCAATTTGCTGTATTTGATATAGCATTCGTTACATTTCTAATGCCACTACTATTTGATACAGATCCTAGTGCATCACGTTGATTCTGAGCAACTTGTTTCAGACCATCTTTATAGGAATACTTATTAATTTTTATAAACGATGCATATGGGATCTCAGAGATCTGAATTGGATATGCATAGCTTTTATTTGTACCTTCCATTATTTGTTACGATGGAATTTCTCTAGGGGTAGTTGACTTAGTACTTGTATGTCTTCTTCAGATACTTCAAAGAAAATGTCGTCAGCATTCTTAGGTATGTAATAATGTAGAGTGACAGAAGGATACTTCTTATTATTTATCGCACTTAATCTAGCATTGCTTTGAATGTAATGTAGATTCGCACCCAAATATATATCTCCTTTAATTTCAAGTAGTTTGATGAGAGGAAATTGATCCCATTGTTTCAATACACTTTTAAATTTTGGATCATAATCAAAAAAGTACCATTTACCTTCTTCTGGAGTTTCAACAGCATCATCTAATAAGGTATTGAATACTGTATCTCGTAATTTTGTTTTAGTTATTGAAGTTCCTTTTAAACTTTGAAGCAGACTAGTAAATTTTGAGCTCGACTTCAGTGATGAGCTTGAACTTCCAAAGCCTGTCCCTGCAGTATTGCTCTGCCGCTTCCCACTTTGCTTTGTTGGTGGCATAGGTCATTACCTCGGTTAGATATTGTTTAGTTTTTCTTTTTTGAGGTTTAGGACCATCGACCTGTCTTTTTGGTTTAACCTCAACTAAGTATTTGGATATCTTTCCATTTGCTTCCCGTACCTTCATATAGAAGTCTGGAAAATATCTTCTCCACTTCTTTTGTACAGGATCTTTATATGGTATAACGTATTCTTCACTTGACCACTCTAGTATATTCTTGTTAGAATCACAGTAGTCCATGAACTTTTTCTCCCAAAGAGAACGGTAAATGACCCCAGTGGGGTCTCCTTTGTACTTACGGTAGTTTCGTACCTTGTATTTACCTTTATATGAGGGCATAAATAAAACAGGTCACACCATACTAGATATTTATGGCAACCACAAAGCTCTTTGAGTCAAAAGAAAAGTTCAGTATCGATAGTTTTAAGGACTTGATTGTCGATAAGGGTATTTCTGCGTCTAATTTATATTCTTTTGAGATCCAAGGTACGGATGCCCTAAAAGGTTATATGAAGACGAATATAAGACAGAGGTATAGCAATAAAGTATCTCAAGCTGATGATCCTTTTACATCAGGTCAGTATAAATTGAATATGATCTGTAATGAGATTCAGATACCTGGAGTTGATATGACTGCATCTGATGTTAAGTCACCTTATAAAGGGTTGACACAGAAGATGGTGTCTGGTAAAGTATATAATGAGCTAGATGTACAGTTTTATTGTGATTTGAATTCTACTCCCTTGTCTTTCTTTAGAGCTTGGCAAGATATGATCATGGGTAATCAACATGTACAGAATGTATTAGGATATGCTACAGGAAAAGTAAGTGGTAAAGATGGAGCATATGAAAAAGATTCTAACTTCCATAAGACCCATCAAGCATATGCACAACAGTATTATGATGATTATACATCCAATATAATTATATCTAAGCTTGAAAAGTATGGGGTGGCAAATAAACCAAAGTATAATAGGGCTGATAATGATTATGATTTTATTCGTCCTGAAGAATGGGATGTGTCATTTAAAGCAACCTTGACGAATGCTTATCCATATTCCATGTCCTCTGTACCATATAACTTTGGACAATCTGAACTTGTTAGAGTATCTGTGGGATTCTACTACGAGTACCAAACTTTCCAATTCTCATACCCAACCCCATCATCCAATTAAATTATGCCATTACCTGAAATTGTTACACCAACCTATGAGTTGGTGGTGCCTTCTACAAAAAAGAAAATTAAATACAGACCCTTCTTAGTAAAAGAACAGAAGGTTTTGATTGTTGCGATGGAATCGCAAGATGATGCTCAGATAATAGAAGCTATTAGAACTATACTAAAGAGTTGTATCAATAGTAGAATTAAGATCGATGATCTTGCTTTATTTGATATTGAGTATCTATTTCTTCAAATACGTGCTAGATCAATTAGTGAAAAAATTGAATTGAAGATCACTTGTCCTGATGATGGTGAGACTGAAGTTAATGTTAATTTCTTGGTAGATGATGTTAAGGTACAGTTCCCAGAAGGGCATAGTAATATAATTAAGCTCGAGAATGAGGTTACTATTGAGATGAGGTATCCGAATCTGGATTATTTCCGTAAGGTTAATTTTGCGACTGAACAATTAGATCCTTATGATCTAGTAGCAGAGTGTATTAAGAATGTTTATATTGGAACTGAAAGTGCTGGTACCTTTACTTTTAAGGAAGCTAGAGAGTGGGTTGAAACATTAACTGCTTCTCAGTTTGATAAGATTCAGGAATTCTTTAATACAATGCCTACTCTTAAGCATGAAATGAAGGTGAAGAATCATAAGACAGGTGTTACTAATGACATAGTGATAGAGGGTTTAGTGAGTTTTTTCGGATAGCCCTCTTCAATGAGGGCTTAATGGTGTTCTTTCAAACGAATTTCTCTCTTGTTCAACACCATAAATATAGCTTGACTGACATTGAAAATATGATTCCGTGGGAACGGGATGTTTATGTGAATTTATTATCTGCTCACTTACAAAAAGAAAGAGAGCGAATAGAGGAACAAAAGCGCAAGCATGGCTAAGAAGAAAAATAGAATTTTATCTTTTTTAGGTGGACTACTTGGTGGTAGTGGTGCTGGAAGGTCTCATGCTGACAAAAAGATTACTCTTAAAGATGTAGTTAAGAGTACTGAAAAATTTGGTGAGTCTGTAGAAGATTTCTTAGAGGTTGAGTATAATTATATTGAGTGGCTACGTACACGTAATAGTGGTGGTCTTGGAGTTGGAGGACTTGATGGAGAACGTGGATCTAGGACTTATCTAGATCGTGCAAGATATCAGAGACAGGTAAAACTTGGAGGTTTGGGTTTTGATCCCAGAAGAGGAGGAGGAAGAAGACGACAAAGAGGTATGCCTAAGAGCAAATATAGTCGTTGGATGGAGAATAGGAGAGCAAGACAATTCAATCAACGATTGATGAAGAAATATGGTTTTGATAGGAGGCAAATAAATGCATTTAGAAGGGCAAGATCAGGTGGTGCTAATTTTCAGCAAGCTTTAAGAATTGCTAGAAATACACGGAAGGCAGGTCTAATAACGCGAACGTTAACGGGTCTACGTGATTCAATACCTAATCGTCCAGATTTCTTAACTAGAAAAAATTGGGGATTTCTCAGACCAGGTGTTAGAGAAAGAGCAGGAGAACAACTAGGTAGATTTGGTAGATGGATTAACCCCTTTAAGAATTGGAAGGGATTAGGAAAGATGAAAATACCAGGGTTGGGTTGGTTGAAAGGAAAGAAGATCCCCTTCATTAGTGCTGCACTTACTGCTTGGAGAAGACATAGTGAGGGAAATGATGCTGTAGATATAGTTGGTGGAACAGCAGCCGAGACTTTCTGTGGTGGTGCTCTTGCTACTAAGGGTACAGCATGGGGAGCTTCAGCAGGAACTGCTATTGCTCCTGGTGTAGGTACTGTTATTGGTGGTGCACTAGGTGGTCTATTAGGATTTGGTCTTGGTTCATTTTTATGTGGGAGTGCTTGGGATGCTGGCTCAAAGACGATAAGGAATAACACCAATAAAAATAAATTTGGTAGTTTAGTTAAAGGTGCTTCTCAATGTACTGATTGTGCTAGTAGTGCTAGTACTTCTAAGTACTCAGGTGGAGCAGTTGTTACCTCACCAACACGAGGTATATTAGGTGGACAAAAAGCATTAGTTGGTGAGGCACAAGAAGCAGAATTGATTCTACCAATGAGTAAGATTGGTGATGCATTATCTGCAGTTTATAGAGAAGGTGCATCTGTTATGGTAGGTGCTACTATATCATTCCTTACTCCTTTATCTGCGTCTCCTGCTGTTGCGTCAGTATTAGGAGAAGCAAGAAAACTTCAAAGTATAGTTGGTACGTCAGATATTGAGGCTGAAACACCAAAAGTTCCAGAAATAAAACAGGTTGATGTAAAGGCAAGTAATAATGAAACCAATAATATGGAACAGAAATTTAATTCTGGTGGTTTTGTAACTGGAGGTACAGGTATAGATAAAGTTCCTGCACGACTAACTGCTGGTGAATTTGTGATGAGTAAGGGTGCTGTTAAGAGATTTGGTGCTGGTACATTAGCTGCAATGAATGCTGCTGGAGGTGGAACTAATAGACCAACTCCTAATGGTGGGTATAATCAAGGTGGAAAGTCATTTGATAGATCTCATTATGGAACAGAAGGATATCAGATAGGACAAATAAATCCACCTACATTAATTCTTTCAAGAGAAGAATTCAAAGATCATAGTACGGATAGTAATAAGAAAAGAAATTGGTTGCAAAAAAATGTAACTCAACGTGATTATGAAAAGTTCACAGAATACGAAGGCCCTATTCTTGGGATGCAACGTACAAAACTGGAAACCAGAGATGGAAATTTGGTTACTACACAAACTTATGAATCAGATATAGTCTCTATTGGACTTCCTGATCTATATGAACATAAAGATCAACTTCTTTCTGCAATCCATGCTGTTCCTGGATATGGTCATGTTACCATACAGGATGTTATAAACAGTAAGGTAAATATGCCACTTAAACAATATATGATGATTCTTATGACTAGTGATGCACAGGCAGCAACATTTGCTAAACAGGATGCAGCACACCAAGCAGATCTAGACTTGAGAGGGATTGATCCAAGTAAGGGTTATAGTATGATGTATGACATGAATGGTGGTGGTTTAGTTCCACCAGCAGCAAGTCCTGCTATAACACCAAATATACAACCACGTCCTAAGAAGAATATACAGCAACTTAATTCTACTCCTATTAATATAACAAAGAAAGCTAAGGTTAAAGGATCAATAGTACCTATACCTATACCAATGCCAGTTACAGTTACGAAACAAGTGGTTGTAGAGAAACCTGTACTTAAGAATCGTACTTTGGTTATATCAGATCAAGGTAAAGGAGTAGTAGTATCATGAATCCAGAAGATAAAAATGTAACCTTAGCTGACTTAAATAGGTCAATTCTGGGTATTAAAGAACTTATTGAAGATAGAACTGCTCTATTGCAGTCTATGTTTAAGGAGGATCTATATAATGATTTCCTTATGCAGGAAGCTAGGCAGTCAGGTGCTGTTGGTGTTACTGGAATGGATCCTACTGGAGATGGTGTAATAGATATATCTCCTATACCAGAGATGCCTGATGATGTAAACTATGAGAGGCTTCAGCAAGGACTTGATGATGATTGGTTAGATGGTGGACCTACAACTGGAGAAGGTCTTGAAAGGAATGAACAGAGAGAAGAAGACCTTGAGAATGATAATACAAATAAATTTGCGAGGGGTGGATTGCTTAACGGGGGCAATGATGATGCATTTTCACCAGTTGATAATACATCTAGTCAGTCACTAGAAGAGAGTGGATTTGATGATACCTTCCAAAACAATATTTCAGATAAGTTAGAAGAAGATTTCCAAATAGATGGACGTTTAAAAGAAGCATTTGGTGCATCCCTAGCACTACCTATGAAGGCTGCTGCAGCTGGATTGATGCAGGTCTTTAAGATGATTCCACAGATAGGTATTGGTGGAAATATAAACAATATTGTAAACAATAATCTTAATTCAATTAGTAAGAGTCTTGGTATTTCTAGTGATAATGTTACTCAGACAGGTGATACTGCATCTACTAATCTATTTCAGAGTGTCGTTAATAGTGGAGTTAGTAATTTCTTAGGCATGGGTGGGAATGGTGTTAATGGTATTAATGGTGCCAATGGTGCTAACGGTACACCTGGATCCACTGGTTCTTCTATGGCTGGTGATAATACTTGGATGAATAGTGTTCTGAATTCAACTAATATTGCTGATAGTAGGACTAGTGGTGGTAATAGATTTAATATTCTTAATCCTTTTGGTGGTATGCAGAAGGGATTGATTGAAGGAGATAAGGCTCGTTCTGGTACTAGAGGTGAGGATGCAAGTGGTACTCCACTTGGTAATATGCTTAATCATAATAATAAAACTCAACAAATGATAAACGAGTTGTTGATGAGTAGTAGTAATACTAATATTAACAGTTCTAGTGGTGGTTTGAATCTTTCTTCTTTTGCAACAGGAGACAGTAGTATAGCATTGTTGACTGATACTGTTATAAATGAAGGTAATGACTTAATTATGCTAGAAGATGCAAGTGTTCAAAAACAAGCAGAACAGATGGCCAATCTACCAGATCCATATACACCAAATATGGGTGCTGAGAGTGGATTTGCTAATGCTATTTCTGATGTTAAACCAGTTTCCGATGTATTCTTAGAATACGCTAGTACAGCTCAATTCTCATGATTCAAGAAGGTAATTTTAAACTTGTTAATATAGCAATTGGTATTGGTGGAACCGATTATGGTTTCACTATCAATCAATTGATGTCATTGAAGTATACTGAGAGCATTAAAAGTGCATCAGTTAGAGTGGAAATTCAGTTAACTGATACTGAGACTGGTGCTCTTTCTGCTGTGCAGGGTATGGAACCTGTTTACGTTGAATTTGAAGACCATTTAGAAAATAATTTCGGCACTGATTTGGTTGTATATGATGTTCAGGATAGATTGGTAGTTGATGGTAAGTCAAAAGCAACTCTATTATGCTGCTCTCCTGATTTGATAAACAATGCAGCTGCTAAGATTTCTAAGAGATTTGGTACAGGTGGTGGAGATACTATTAATAATATAGTTACTGACATACTTGAGAACATACTTACCACCAGTAGGGAACTTGTGAGTTTTGCTCCAACCAAAAATAAGTTTTCTTTTATATCATGCTATTGGTCTCCTTTTACAATAATCAAGTGGTTGGCAACTAAGGCTATACCTGCTGAGGGAGGTAGTGGTGCAAATGCTAGTGCTGGATATGCCTTCTTTGAGAATGCAAGGGGATATAATTTTTTAGCATATGATTCATTTGCTACTAAGGAATATACTAAGAAGATGATAGTTGGTTATGAAGAACCAGAAATGGGAGAACCAGATAAAACTATCATACCTATTATGAGTATGAGAGTTACTAGTGCTGCAGATGTTTTAAGAGGTTTGAACTATGGATCATATACTAGCAAGTTTATGACATTTGATGTGAAAGATATGTCTTATACAGAACACAACTTCAACATATCTAAATATTACAAGGATGTTCCTAAGATGAATGGTGATGTAACTCTTCCCAAATACTTTGAAAAGTTTGAGAAGGCTACTGCACCTACTAGAATTATGTCCAAGATTATGGATACAGCATTATTTACTGAAGGTACTATGACACAAGATAGTACTAAACAAGTAGCACAGTCAGCATTAAGAGAAAAATTATTCTATAGTAAGGAAGTTGAAGTAGAATATGTTGGTGATATAGATCTATTTGTTGGTGATACTGTAGAACTTACAGTATATAAAGGTAAAGCGAGATCTTTAGATGGAAATAACAGTGGTGTTTATGTTGTAGGTCAGATTGAAAGGGAATTTATATCTAGTAATGATCGAATGACTACTAAGGCTACATTATATACTGATAGTCCAGGTAATATTGAAGAGACTTCTCAAACCAAAACTGATGAGACTTTGAAGTGATGAACGAAGCAACTGCTAATTTTATTGGAAAGGATGGGTTCAACTGGTGGGTTGGACAGGTGGAGAATAGTGGCGGTGGTACGAAGGATGAACCAGATGATAAGGATGAAACTAATAAAGTAAAGGTTAGAATCGTAGGATATCATAATCCAAGTAGAAAGGAACTTCCTACTAAGGATTTACCATGGGCTATGGTAATGATGCCCAATATGTTCCCGCAAAGATCTGGAATTGGTACAGTACATCAACTTCAAATCAATGGTTGGGTTGTTGGTTTCTTTATGGATGGTGCCGCTGCACAAGTACCAATCGTTATGGGTGCTGTTGGTGATGAGAATCCTAAAGGTGCATATAAAACAACAGAGAAGGAGGGTGAAGAAGAATTTTTCCCTAAACTTGTGGCAGCTGATTATGTTCCTAATGTTCATGCTGGTCAAGGTACTGGTGCACCTGGAACTGGATCTAATGTTGCAATAGATCCTAAGACTGGTAATCAGGTACCTGTTGAGAAGGATGACACTACTGATGGTGAAAGTAAGGATTCAACAGTCAATCCAAGAGGTGAAGGTGAAATACCAAGTAAACTTCAAGATTATGTTGAAGAATCTAAATGCTATACCGTTCAAATGGGTAACGGTAAATGTGGAACAGAAACTTCAACTAAACTAAAAGGACCATTACTTGAGTTCATGAAGTTTGCTCGTGGTGTTGAAAAGAATGATATTGGTGAATTTGTTGATAAGTATACTGGTAAGGTAGTAGATGTTACAGGTAAGATTGACAATATAGCTCGTCGTGTTCAGTCGAAGTTGTTAGGTATAACAGGTAATATTAAAGGTGTTGCTTTAGAGCAAGTCAATAAAATGATTAGTGAGCAATTAGATAAGATACCTATCCCAGATCCTAAACTTACTGGTCCAGTTAAAGCTAATCTTGAGGGTCTTGCTAAGGTAGTCAATTGTGTATTTGCTACTTTATTAGATGATCTCAAAGATTTTATTAAAGGGTTACTATCTGATCTCTTTAATAATGTCCTTGATATGTTCCTTTGTTTGATACAAGATTTCATTTCTGCCATCATGGATAAGTTGATGGGATTAATTGAAAAGGCATTATCTATGATTGATGGTTTGGTAGGTGCTATTAAAGATGCAATGAATAAAATTCAGTCATTGCTTAAAGATGCTTTATCAATCTTAGATCTCTTCTGCGAAGGTGAATTATCATGTGCTCTTGGTGCTTCAGTTTATGAGACATGCCATGGACCTAAAGCTTTAGGTAATGATGCAGCTGCAAAGAAGCAAAATCAATTCCCAGTTAAACCACCAAAAGATTTCGTTCCTACAACAGGAAAAATGTTGAAAGGTGGATTCGTTGCTGGAATTCAAGGTGGAGTGAAAAAAGTTTTTAATGCAAAAACTGGTGCTATGGTTGATCTAGCATCTCCTGCAGGTAAGTTAACTGGTGTTGGTAAGAGTGCATTCAATACTAAAGGACCACTTGAAACGTTTGAATCATTTAAACTTGGTATAGATGGTAAGTTCCCAACAGCATCTCTGAATTGTAATTCTGGAAATAGGAATAAGAAACCATGCTTCCCTGAAATGGTATGGGATAACTTACAATCTACTGCCCCTATTAAAGCATTACCTATTGTTGATAGAATTGGATCTATTGTTGGTTCATGGGTAAGGAAGAAGGGTAGAAATGTAAGTCTTGAAGCTAAAGTTCGTGCACAGTTTACATGTAATGAACCTGAAGGTGGTGGTGCTGTATTCAAACCTAATATTGTAGATGGTCAGGTAGATTCTATTGATGTGGTAGAACCTGGTATTGGATATGGATTTGATCCTGCTGAAACTTATTGCCCTAAAGAACAGTACAATTATAAGATGCCAAAAGGTACTATAGCAGATAATACTGAGAATGGTGAATTATTATTCTTAATTTCTTATGCTGATGGTACTGTTGATAGTACTAAACCAGAAGTAATGCAGGTAGTTGATACTGATTATGATGATAATAATATGGTTATTGCTACATTAGATCCTTCATGGCATGTTAATGTTGAAAATGGTATGGTATTACAGACAGTATCTGGGGATACTTTCACTCTTAATTATTTTGAGAAGTATGCTGATTTGGTTGTACCAGATGATGCTAAAGCAGTATATGCTGAGTGTGGTGACCTTATCCCTGTAGTTGAAGAGGTTAAACCTATTAATGTAGGTACTGGTTATAAGAAACCAATCATAACAATAGGTACTGGACCTGATAAGAAGAAAATTGGTGACTATACTATAGATGATCAGGGTAGATTAGTCAAACCTGTTCTTACTGAAAAAATCTTTGGATTTGTTACAGCAAAGGTTGAGGATACTGAGGGTGGACAAGGTGCTGGTGCTACTGTTATACTAGGTTATAGTTATGCTGGACCTATTAAGATCAGAGAGCAGATTCTAGGACTAGATTCATACATTGATTGTGTAGGTCATCCAGCATTGGAGAAACAGGTATGACAGAACTAACAGGATTTAAAGATGGTTCAGAGGAGAATAGTTCTTCAGTAACCAATCCTATAGTATGGCCAAAGAACTTTGTACAAAGTACATCATGTGGCCATTATATTGAGATGAACAACACACCGAAAGGTGAAAGGTTCCGTTTAACTCATGGTACTACTAAAAACTATATTGACATGGATGTCAAGGGTAGTACTGACATATATGCACATAAAGATATTCACATGAGAGCTCATGAGAGCATGACTGTGGATGTTGGTGATGATCCAGATATTCACATGCTAGTTCTTAACGTCAAAGGTGATGTTAGGATGACTGTTGAAGGTAATACTGAGATAGAATGTGAAGGTGATTTGAATACAAAATGTGACGGTGACTACAATTTAACAGTAGGTGGAGTGTATAGCCTTAATACAAAAACTAGTCTAGCATTTAAAACAGACAAGACTTTTAGGGTTGAATCTGCTAAATATGAGAACATTGGCACACTTTATGAATCAAGGCACAAAGCCCGTGAAGAAACAGTGGATAAATTCCACTCAATTACACAAACAGATCCTATTGGTGCAATCGCAACATATGCTGAGGGTAACATAAGATCAGAAGCAGTCGCATGTCGTTATGATAAAACAGTGGGTAATAAATTCACTGAAGTGAAAGGAAAACACAGAGAAAATGTGGTTGGTAATTCCTTTGACTGTATAGATGGAGGGCAACCAGAAGAAATGGTTGATACACCCCTTCCAAACAGTAGTTATGACGTTAGCGTCACTGGTAACAACTCATTGAGTACTAGTGGCAATTTTAATATTTCTGCTGGAGGCAATGTAAATGTCGCTGGTACTGCAATATATTTGAATTGATGATAGTTTACAACAACAAAGATGACAACTTTTCACATGTCAGTAACAAAGCAGGAGGCTGTGTTCCTAAAAGCCATCCTTGCTAAACATTTAGACGATTACGTCGAAGAATTGGTTAAAGACGAGAAAGATAACGTACACATGATAAAGCACATGCAAGAAAACCGCAACGCTGGTCTAGCACTTTTGGACAAAGCGAAAGAGGTTAACAGACGTGCCAGTCGTGCGGGTGAACACCCCTACTTTACAAACTAGGAATGGTGTGGTAGGATTAGAGAGTGTTTATCGGTTCCTTTTATGTATCTTGATCTTGGAGAAGAGTACCTTGATAAGGTAACTGTTGACATTCCTAAGAAAAGGTTTACACTACTAAGTAGTGATGGTCGTTCCAAAGTCATAGAATGTGATGATGGTGATCAATTCATACGTGTTCTTGATGTTATTCGAGAATCCTGTCAAAATGATGAAGTAGTTTACGTTTAATGGCATACAACAAGACATACTCTGAAATCAGAGCGATGCTTAAGGCATCGAAACGCATCTCTAAGCAGACTATGCTTAAGATAGCAAAGATGGCTATCAAGGAAACCTTGATGGACAGAGCTAAGGATGAAGATGGTAATGAGATAGAAGTTACTTGGGATTCTAAGTTAGGTGATGACCTAATGTTAGACTCACTTGATATGGTTGAACTCGTTATGTTCTTAGAGGAATGTTTTGGAGTTGAAATACCAGATGAGATGGCGGGTGATATCGTCACAGTTGGTGATGCCATAGAAGTTATTAAGAAAGCGAAAGCAAATAAGGGTAAGAAACCGAGTAAGAAGGCATTGAAGGCCAAGTATCTCAAAACTACGAGTGCACCAACTAAAGTACCTCATCCTGATAGTCCTTTTATGAAGAACCCACCAGGTAAAGGTCTTGGTTCTCAGAATGCAATAACTGAGGAAGAGATAGATAAAGCACTTGAGGAGCAAGAAAAAGAGGATGGAGATACAAAACCAGTTTCTTAAGTATGGTACCTTTAACGAACTGCATAACCAAATAGCTGATAAAAATTTTCCTTGGTATTTTACCCAGTCACCTGGTGAGCCAGAACAGTATACTAATTTACTGTACTATGATCACCAGTTTTCTTCTGCAATAACACCTAGGATGATGAGGTGCTTAGTTACTATAACTAATCAACTCAATGCTATATCAATACTAAGAGTTAAAGTAAACGCAACTCCCAGGAATGCACCAGAGCAAGAGTGGCATACTGATTGGCAAATTAGTACACCAAGTAAAACTTGTGTCCTTTACCTCAATACTAATGATGGGTATACTGAGTTTAGGGATAGGAAAGTATACAGTCAAGAGAATACTGCTGTAATATTTGACACTAATACGGAGCATAGAGGTGTTCCTGCTAGTGATATTGACCGTAGGTTAGTATTAAATGTCAGTTACTTTGAGAAATGAAGCAAGTATATTGGTCATATAGAATAGGAGAAGGAGATGAGACTGATCCATTTCCACCTGAGTTTATAGATCCACCAAAGAAATATAGAACTGGGTATGATATGAAATATGATCATGCCAAATGTCCTGCATGGAAGAAGTGGGGTGATAATACTTGGGTAGTTACTCAACCATTTGATCTTGGGTTTAAGATTAAGGATGATAAGATAGAAACCAGTTTAAGTCAAGAATCATATAATGATTACTTTCACTTAGGTGAAAATTGGCTAAGTGGAGACTTGCCAGAAATTCAAATGAAGTATACAATGTCTATATGGACAAATGAAAAAGATGTATGGATTGAACAGATTCCTCACCCATTGCTTTCTAGGTTTGGGTTGGACTTGGTACCTGCTACCTTTCCTATATCTGTATGGTATAGACCGCTTGTAGTTGGAGTAAAAGTATTACAGAAAGATGTATACTTACCAAAAGGAACACCACTGTATTATTTCAGACTATATTCTAAGAAGTCTGATTCTAATTTTAAATTAGACAAGAAGGATCCACCTGAACGTTTGATTAAAGAACTTAATCAGAACAATAGGTTCAGGTCATTTACTATGTTTGACGCATGGGATATAATTATGAAAAGAGTAAACAATGAGAAGGGATGTCCGTTTCGATGGAACTAGATTTATTTTGCCAGTGGTTTGAAGGAACCTTTGATAATTGGACGCAAGCTGCATCTAATCCTACTAAGTGGGCACATATAATAGTAACTCATGAAAAGGTAGATGAACGTAAGTTCCTTACTAAGTCTAGGTATAACTATACTGACAAACCATATCGAGAACAGGAAGTAGAGGTTACCGAACCTTTAATATTAAATGATAACACTGGTATATTGATAGTAAAGAATCCAGCATGTGATATGATCTTCTCATTTATGAAGGATGGGTTCTATTTTGAAGGAGCATCTGAAGATGATTGCACATATAAAGGTAAAAAGTTAATAAGTAGAGCGAAATTATATGCTGATGCCTATCATACATGGGATAAAGGGTACTGGCCGAGTAGTGAGGGATTTTTTACATTCAAGAAGAAGTTATAAATAGACTTGAACGTTTTATTGTGGACTTAGTGTGGCAACACGTAAGATATCTGACCTAACATTATTAGAAGCAGGAAGCGTATCAAGTTCTGATACTCTGTTACTTCTTGATAATTCGGATCCAACAGATCAAAATAAAAGATCAGCTGTAGGTAGTATATTCCGAGCAGTACCTTCTGGTAATTATACTACTCCAGGTGTTTCTTTTGAAGGGAAAACCTCTACGGGTATGTTTTCTGAAGCTCAGGGGCAAGTTGGACTTGCTATGGGTGATGCTAGACTCAATCTTCAGAAGGTTGGATCTACTCTTAATTTACAAGCACGAGATGCTGCTGATACTAACCTAGACATTACCATTGCTGCACAAGGCACTGGTCAAATACGTCTGGGTTCTATTTTGGCAATTACAGATTCGTTATTTGTAATACCGAACACATCTGATAATACTAAGATTGCTAAGTTTAGTACAGCATCAATACCTGCAGGTGTAACTCATACATATGTTTTACCTTCTAATGGTGTTGTTGCTGCAAGTGATACACTTGTAACTTTAGGTGCTACTCAAACACTCACAAGTAAAACTCTTGACAATGCTACCTTCACAGGAACTTTAAGCATTGCTGATTTCACTTCTAGTGGCAACGGTACAATAGGATCTGATGCTGCTGATACTTTAACTGTTAATGCTGCATCTTCTTTCAGTGCTGCTGCAACATTTAACAATACGGTAGTTGCTAATCAGACTGTTACTATAACTGGTGATCTCATTCCTAACGGGCATGTTGATATGCCTGATGATAAGATTATTAAATTAGGTACTGATGACGATCTGCAGATCAAATATACTAATAGTGGTGATGTATCTTCTATCTTAGACACATCTACTGGATTAACTGTTGGTAGTGCTGATGTACAGATTACTGATGCTGCTGGTACTGTTAAGTTCTTTAAGGCTAACACTACTAACTCTATAGTATATCATAATGATACCGCACGTATTACAACAAGTGCAACAGGTATTAATATTAACGGAACAATTGATGCTGTTACTGACATCACCTCTAGTGGTAATGTTGTAGGTAATGGTACAGCACATCAACTTGGTTCTTCTGCATCTGGAAAGTTAGGTGTTGGTAGAGCTGCTGCAACATATAACCTTGAAGTTGAAGGTTCTATATTTGCCACAGGTTCTTCACTTATACTTGGAGATTCTGGAACACAAAAAACAATCATTCAGAAACGTGTAGCAAGTTCAACTTTGCACTTTACTGATAATACTGGTACTGATCAAGCTGTCTTAGATGGTAATGGTCAATTCGGTATCGGTAAGACTCCAGCAAAGAAACTGGATGTATCAGGAGATGGTTGGTTTGATGGTGATATAACTATTAATACAACTAATCCTGCTAATCAAACTGGTGGTAAAATTACTGCTAGAGAGATTATCCTAACAGATCCACAGACAGGATCTACTGCCACGCTGAATTCATCAACTGGAAGCGGTGTATCTATGGCAAAAGTCTACTTCCACTCATTTAATTAAAACTCATGGCCGTCAAACAAGTCGGAGTACTGGCAAACTTCACCCCATCCGTTACCCCGTACTCAAATTCAAGAACAACTTCTGCAACTGCAACTCAGGGATTCAACATTTATACATGCCCTGGTGCTACTCTCATGAGTGGTAAATTAATAATTGCTAATAATACTGGTAGTGCAGCTACTGTAGATATTGCAGTAACTGAACAAACTCAAGCATTGCAACTAGATGCACCAGGTAACCAACCAGGTGCACCATCTACCTTTAGTGCATTTTCATTTCCTGAGCATTCATATACAACTTCAGTTGTAATAGAGGGTGGTGGTGTTACAGGATCATTTACAGCAGGTGAGACTGTCAGTTGGACGAATAGTGGACTTACTCCTACTGCACAGACTGCCATTGTTGAACTCTGGGATTCTGGTAACAGCAAACTTTGGTTAAGGAACATGAGCCATCCAAAGGGACTTGATCTTCCAGGTGATACTACTGTAACAGGAACAGGTGGTGGAACAATATCTGCTGGTCCTTCTTATGCTGGTACTGGTGGAACTGATGGGTGGTCAGGTAGAGTTAGGTATTATGACTCACAACTTGGAGTAGTATACTTCCAAAACTATGAGTATAAAAATAATATCAACTATAAGACCATTTATGACATCAATACTGAGGTTGTTGCTGAGAACAACAACAGTGCTGCGAAGTCTACTGCATTTGCTAATGCACCAGTAGCTACTACACAAAATAGGTATGCTGCTGCTGGTAATACAACTCCTGCAACAGAATTTATTGATGCTGCTGGCGTTGAATTGTTAATCTCTGCAGTTCGTGATGTTGAAACATCACAGTATATTGCTCGTAATGTATCCATTGATAACCAAAAAACTTTTGAATTGACAGGATTAGTACTTGGTACTTATCAATCACTTTATGTTAAATCAACTG
>Ga0209404_10000887_pt1 | contig 22209 bp, 31 predicted proteins | sample TroAtlMetagenome_2_FD_187447 | JGI IMG/M metagenome (GOLD analysis project Ga0209404, IMG submission 187447) | Marine eukaryotic phytoplankton communities from Atlantic Ocean - Tropical Atlantic ANT8 Metagenome (SPAdes) (version 2) | ecosystem: Environmental > Aquatic > Marine > Oceanic...
TCCGAATTTACCCTTGGCATCATACTTCTTACATACCAATTTAGCATATTCGCCCTCTTGGCAGAAGTTCTTACAGAAGTCTTTTGCCGCCAGTCCTAGTTTCTTTTCTTCTAAGTCTCGCGTTCTACTCTCTGGGGCGTTGATGCCTGCCAGTCTTACTCGCTGGTCATTTAACCATACTCCAAAGCCTAGGTCAATATCGACATCTACTGTATCGCCATCCACCCATCTCTGTATTACTACATTATACTCGTACATGTTGTGTTCTCCAATCAAAAATTAAACCATCTCCTTTATCATGCATGATTTTGTAGACGATTTTTCCGTTTTCTTTTCCGACCTTCACCACTTTAGGTTTCGGGCCATCCTCAGTCGCGTATGACAAATGAGCGTTATATAACTCAGTATGCATAGACGATATTAAACTATAATCAATTAATTCGTTTTCCTTCGCTTCGTGTTTAGTGCGAATAGATAACGGCACATCTCCCAGCATCTCCATCTCGTATTCCATTTCCCAATTCCATGAAAACTTCTGGAGCATTGTTTGGTATTGTGTTAAACTAGGATTCTTCTTCCTCGCCATCTTCTAACCTATCCATCCACCTATGTACGCGGTTCATGTTTTTGCCTAGCGTGATATCTGTCCAATCCGACCCTTGACTATGATTGAGAAATTCCCTCATAATAATCATAGTGGCGTGGGCGGATGTAGCGGTTCCTTTGCGAAATCCAATATAATATGCTATATAAAGACCGATGCCAAAAACGGCACAGGCCAACTCTAATCCAATCATTTTAACTCCTCTTCTTAAATTCTTCTACCAGAAAATCCTTATTCTTTGCTAGATAATCTTCGTATGAGAGGAGCGGTTGATTATACGCTTCCCTCTCAGCACAGTTCTGGTGAAATAACTCGTGGCAAAAAGAATCAAATTCTCTGCCCGAATCGTGGTCAACTTCCTTTAGTAAGCGTGTCATAGATTTGCTCCCAATTCTTGACTACTGTAGCACTTCCTGTATAATTTAGGTTGTGTCCATGTTCTATTAGAAATCCTTGGAATCCAAATTTCATACCAGTTTCTACATTGACATATTTGTCTTCTACCCAAGGCGCGCCATAGTATTTATGACTCAATTCCTCTAGGATATCATCCTTGTCAGCTCCACAATCCAAATAGTGATACTCAACAAATGTATCTTCTCCAAATAACTTTTTAAGGTTTTGTGTTCTCAGTTCTTGTGCGTATGGGTCACTATGCAAACTAGTCACCGCGACAAACTTATATCCGTGTTTCTCTGCCAACAACTTCATATAGTGTTGTGCATCCCTCAAAGGGGGCAGAAATCCGATAGCGGCAGAACTGTTGAACTGCCCTGTTAATCTCTGACCTTCGGCGTAACTAACTCCAAATGTATCAGAAACTTTATACTTGAGTTTGTGGTCATCACCAACTGGATTCATTCCGTTGTGTGCCATCCATTGTGTGAAAGAGAATTCCCAATCAAGGCAAACTCCATCACAATCCGTTAAAATTACTTTCTTATGTTTAACCATTTACCACCCACTACTCGCGTGAACATAAGCTTCTGGACAATTGTATTCTCCACAATAACATTGCCCACCAGCGTGGTCAATTCCATCATCGTCAAACTGTTCACAGTATCCATCGATATGTGCTTGTTGTCCAGCATCTAACTGGTCATAGGTAGTGCCTTTGGGGGCACCCATTTTCTCAATCAACTGATTCATAGTTACTGTTAATGCGATTTCTTGTTCTGCCATATTAAACTCCACTCAATTTGATAGCGTACTGATACATAGTCAAAGCATCACTATCTTTTTCAAAACCATATTCACTAGCGAAATCCATTGAAGAAGAACCCATAACTGAATTCGCCACTCCATGTTTCGCAATAATCAAAGCACACTCTTCAAGTGTACCACCAAAAAACGATTCCTTGGTGTTCTCTAAAGTAAATACAAGACCACCCTTCTCTGCGTTTAAATAATCAATTTTGTTTGTTTTCATATTATCTCTCACTTTCTTAATTACATGTATATGATCCCATAATTTAGGGCAAAAGTCAAGCGAAATAGCGGAAAATCCGCCTCTGTAAGCTATTGATTTAACTTGAAAAAGCAGAAAAATTGAAAATAAAATTCACTCATTTGGTCTGTATTTGTCGTAATATCGTCCCCATTGCCATTTTTCGGGTATTTCACCGTCTGCTCTGACTAAATGGGACTTGCCATCGGGTTCTACACACCACCTCATCTTTGGGCGTGCATATGCCTTCTGTCTTATTAGTTCTATGGTATGCGCTTTGTGTGTTCGCCCATACATAGGATTGAATTCACCCTGTCTAGTACCTGTCATAGTCTTCGATATCTTCGCCCTATGCGCCTCTGACAATCCTGTTGAATTGGGGTTACTCTGACCCAGTTTTGCCTGTTTGATGCGTTCTCGACCCTCTGGCGTGTGCCAAGCGGTACGGTCTCTGCATCTATCAACTATGGGTAGGTCTTGGGGGTTTTGTGTGATGACATATTCTCTGACCTTTTCAACGGTAGAGAATTTAATTATCATCTCGCGTGGTTTCGGTACTTCCTGTAGATTATGTTCATCTACAATCCAAAATTCATTCTTCCAACCACCACATTTAAATAAAAAGAATCTACTAGCTCGTGCCATCTTCCCTTAAAAAACTCAACTGGTTATTGTCTGGTACTTCAAGTGTATCTAGTGCCTCTAGTTTATCCTTGAATTCAGCAATCTTGCCAAGTTCATCCTCAATCGTTTGCATTATATCTGGATGTTCTGCAACTCCCACGCTTTTCTGCATCAAAATCTGTACATTGATTTTATGCTTGTTTATCTGACTCTCGAAATAGATTTTTAAAGTATGGGTTAGTTGCTTGGTTAAATCTGCCATTATCCTTCCTTTTTCTTTCTAGGTTTTCTTTTCTTCTTGGGTTTGTTATACTCGGTAATTCCCAATGGTTCCATGAGTTTTTCTAACTTCGGGTACAGTCCAAGTAAAGTTCCATCCTTCACGGCAGTTAGTATCTTTGCCTCTTCTGGATGTACTCCCTCAAGAATCTGTAACCAATTCATTTCTTGTTTCCAAGTAGGCAGATTCTTCATATTAGAAGCGGGGTCTGTAAACTGTTTGATTCTACGCCACTCCATTTGGATAGATGTTGCACCTAATCCATCTGGCGTATCTTCTTCCAGTTTAGTAGTTTCGGGCATCCCTTCTGGTAATCCCCAATCTGGTTTCTCCGCACCTACACCAATTCGCACTATAGGAACTAGTGCTTGGTTAGTTTGTCCCCATTGTTTTAGGCGATTTACTTGTTCGCCAAGGTTTTCTCCTTCAAATACAAAGTCGAAACCCTCATTCATTTGTCTAAATTTTCGCATATTTTACCTCATTAAAATTCGTCAATCACATCAATTAGTTTATCAAGACTGAAACTTGTAAAGTATTTATACATGTCCTCAGCCGACTTATTTAACTGTTTCGTGTATTGGAATACAATCTGTTCCTTTATTTCCTCTGGTGTTTGTGATAAATCCACCATTGTCTTATTTCGGATATAGGCAGCTGCCATTTCACCTGTTACCCATTGCTCTGGTTTTTGTGTCTTCCATTCAGCAATAAGTGTTTTACGAATAGGTCTCTGTCTTATACCCTCAACGAATGAATTATCTTCACTCATTATGTTTGGAACACCATCGCCCTTGTCTCCGCGTATAATGTGTTCCCTCAATATCGCTTCAGCGGGTTCTTTAATCTTCACGAACCTCTTTTTAAGGGGCGAAAACTGTACAACATTTTTCCATTTCTGCAACTGTTGGAAATCGTGGTCACCAGATACAATGAGTAATGGTCTAGGCGATTCAAATAATCCTTCCTGTACCAAATCATTAGTCTGACTCCACTCTGCCAATGTACCAATTACATCATCTGCCTCTGCACCCTCAACATCTATAACTGGATACGGCATGTGCTGTTGTAACTCTTGTTTAACTAGTGAAAGTCCTTCAAAGATAGAAGTCCAATCGTACCCACTATCCTCGCGTGTTTTCTTTCTACTCGCCTTGTATTGGGGAAATACTTGTCTTCTCCAATATCGCCTGTTATCACAAGCAATTACTAGGTCACCATACTCCTCACCATACTTTGTTTTATAACTCCGCAAAGTATTGAGTATCATATGCCGAACCAAGTCTATGTTAATATCTGAATCTTTGGAACCATTGAGTTCCGCCATTAGATTACTGATACTGATTTGGTTGTAATCAACTATAATCATCTTCGGACTCCTCACCCTTCCAGACAAATCCAAGGTCATCATAATAAACACCGCGTTGGCGTTTTATGTTCCCATCACTATCATAGGCGGGGGCGATGCTTCTAAAGGTTACTTTCCTTTCTTGGTTTTCACCAGCAAACATATCCGTCCATGTACTACTCTTTAGATAGTTTTCCATAGCACGGATATAACTAGCAACTGATTCGTGTTGAGCAATTGCACCTTTCACATTTGCTCTCATCTGTCGTTTAAGTTCGGGTAACTTTTCTTTGTTCACCTTTATCCATTGTTTCACATTCTTGTAAGAGAATGTATCCTCATCTGGCAATGCCAGAACATTTGGATGAACATGTTTAAGTTTAGGCGGGTTCTTTTTCAAACGCGCCTCCCTTGCTTTCGCCAACCTTTCAGTCGCTGCCGCCTTTTGTTCCTCAGTCATAGGCTTTCGGCGCCTACGCTTCGGTTTGTCTGGACGAAAATCGTCCTTAGTAATTCTTGCCATTATTGGACTCCTTGTTTATCAGCTATATATGATAACACAAGTCTAGTCCAAGTGTCAAGCGTTTTTTATGCTAAAGCGCCAACCAAAGTCTTTTCTGATACTCCAGTTTTGATATTTCCTATCTGGTCAACCAATAAAGTTCTCCATTGCTCTTTCTGTGTATCAAAAACAGTCAAATGAGTTTCTTTAACTGGGGCAGGATTCTTTACTTCTGGAATCTTACTCGGAATCAATGTCGCGTGGACATCCCTCTTCGTACCATCTTTCTTGGTATAACTGATAATTGCTTCCTGTTCTACCAACATGTCACTAAGTTGTGACCTACTATATTTCACATTATTCATAATATTCTCCTATTCATGATTTCATTGTACATCCGCTCTGCGAATACTTTATGACATTGTTCATTGGGATGACCGCCAGGCATTTCACCAATGTACATGTCGTTACTTTCGGGGGTTAGTGCCCTAGTTTGCCTCGAAAAGTAATTTCTGTATGGGTGACCATCATATTCTTTCAAACTTATCACCGCATTATATAATTTGTTAAACTTCTTACTCATGTTAGATTTCTTTACATATCTAAACCATGTCAAATAATCTTTATCGTTCCCTTGATATTCTTCTGTAGTTTCTAATAAAAGCAAGGGGATTTTTTCCATTTTCTCCAGCATCACATCTTCAGGCAACTCTGTTATTTCTTCTAACTCCCTTTTGATATATGAACACATTGTAAACGCTTCTAGCATATCAACAATCAAATGTGGTATATTGTGATATGTAAACATGTTGTGCAAATATAAAACATGTCTTAAATAATCAAAGAAGTTATGCATCTGGTCATTGAGTAAAAAGAATCCTGTCAATTCTTCTCTCATATCTTTATAATGACTTTCAAGAAGGTCTCCATTCCCGAAACTGTTTAATTGATGTTGTTCACCCCAATTCCAATGACTGTATTCTTCATATCCGCCACCCATATCGCTGGCAGGCCCATATATTCCACCAGTAGCCCAATCAAAAATAGTGGGCGTAACCTTTGTTGGATTCCACCTCTTTAGAAAATCGAAACTGATAGGTATCTGAAATCTGCTAGGTTCAGTCATCTGTATGACCGCGAGAGATACACTATTCTCTAGTAAATAGTCTTGTGTTGTTCTCCATATACGCCAATTAGAACCACCACCCCTAGAAAGGTTCTTTGCTTCCATTTCTAACATCTCAGCAAGTATAGTAGACCATCGATGTTTATTTCTATAATCTGTATCACAATGTTGATACTTATTACCATCCTCAAAAGTTCTGGTCTCTTCTCCTAACTCAGCGCCAAGAGTAATTGAACAACCATTTGTCAAAAGTTTGGGCATATAATCTACCTTATAAGATTCTGTCGAATGTGAGTCTAACTGTTCTTCCACCAGCAGCATAATCTGGTATCACCTCAAAATTGTTATCAAAAATATCATCTATATCTAACATTATATAAAGATTAGGTGTAGCATATACACCAAACTTAAAACTGACAACACTAATATCATCAATTGGTCTTGCATCAAAATCTAATCCCTTATCAAATTCTCCTAGATACTCCAAAGCGGTATCCCATTGGATACCACCACTAAACCGTCCAGATGTCCAATAACTTAGTTTAGTCTTATATCTAGGTATTCTAATATTATCTGTTTCTGTGTACTCAGTATACACGAAAAGAGACCCATTGTCAAGCAAAATTTGGTCTTGATAGCGAATTCCATGTGTGGAATATTCCCCAGAATTAACATGTTGATAACTGGAATAGTCAAAATCTATACCTTCCTCAAATTCATAGTAGTAAATGGACACATCCTTGTATCCAAATTCTGTGCCAATACCCTCTTCTGGTTGTAGGTTAGGATTTGCTCTAACCCAACTATCACCCCTTTGTTCATATAAATTGGGCAGTCTGTAACTATTTGCAACTGAAAATCTAAATTCTCCGCGTTGTAGTCCAATTCTTCCAATGTGTTGTTCTGCCATGGCAGCAGTACCTTCTAAAAACTTATATCCAATTCCAATGAAATCATTTTCCCAATTCCAATAAACTGAATACGAATCTCTACCTGTTACCTCGTACTGCTCATTCTCTGCTGTTACTCCTAGCACATGACCATATTTTTTGTACATAGTGAAATCAAGATAACTTCTTTCTGACTCCATTATATACCCTGTATTATGTTCCGCTTGGTTTCTGGTATGTCCCAAGACTAAATGTTTAGTTCTAAGTGATAGAGTATCTTTCTTACCCTTAACATCACACATCCAATCTTCCCACTCGTTAGGCGGTAACATCCACCAACATTGGTCATAATCAGAATCATAGTCTATAGTCTCCACATTTATCTTAGCAAACTCATTCGCGTAAGCAAACTTTACTGTGGTGTTTTCATACCAATCCAACTCATTATTATATGTCATGGCAGAACCAGTAGAACCGTTGTAATGGGCAACCTGTACACCTACTTCATGTGCATTGGGATACCACTCATAACTAGCAACTAGTAAAGACTCATGTTCACCAAATCTGGCGGACAGATTTCTTTCAAAGTTATCTTCTATGAGAACAGCACCCGCCATAGAACCACTACCATATTGGACACTATTGGGCCCAGATATTAGTTTTATGTTTTGAAATGCTGGTAAATCGTTACCAAAGTCGTACCACCCAGAACTGGGGTCATTGACAGGCACACCGTTTTTATATACTGCGGTATGTTTTGAATCAGTACCATTTAATTGTATACCATGAAATCCACCTAACCCACCAGCGACATATCTTTTGGTGTAATCAATACTCTCCAAAAGGTTATTATCATATGTTGGGTCACCGTATCCATTATATACTTTAGAACCGATAACAATAGTCTCTTCTACATCTGCATAGGCGCCGAGACTTAGCATCGCCAATGCAATCATCATTATATTTTTCACTTTACTCCTGTGATTTTTTCTTATCAATTAACCATTCCAATTTCTTTTTATCGGTATCGGAAAGGTTCTCCATTCCAGAACTAGTCCCATACTTGTCCTTAACCCAATCTTCCATCTCTGGTAAAACATCGGTAGGCATTGGTGATGGTTCTTCTTCTGGTATTATTTGCTCTTCAACTACTGTTTCATCAACTGTCATTGGTGTTATGAGTTCTCCTTGCCTTTCCTTCCAACTAAGGTTGGCGGCAAGTACTAACACAATCGCCAATGGGTCAAATACAAACACTAGTAATAAAATAAGAAGTGTAACGGCATTATCCACCGCACCAGCACCGCTGTTACCATAGAGCAACTGGGCAACATATTTAATCGGGCCAACTTCTTTTTCTATGTCCCTTACAATAGATTGTTTATCGAACAACTCTATATTGTACTCATCAATCTTTTCGTATGCACTATCAATTCTTTCTTGTATAGTGTCAATTTGTTCATCTCTGGATGCTTGGTCATCAGCACCCTGTTCTCGTAATTTGTTTATCTCTCTGTTCGCACCATCAATGGTGTCCTGTACAGAACTTCTATAATCTTTTATCTGGTTACGATATCCAGCAATCTGGGTCTCTGCGTATCCCCTCAATTCGCCCATCTCCAGAGCAATCCTATCTCTCTCTGGTTTCTGTTCCTCGCGTACTTCTCTACCCTTCGCTACATTATCAACTACTATGTCTCGTTGAAATGCGCCTGCATCCTGTGTGGTTGTCCCTTGGTCTGTGTATGACTTCACTATGGCATCAAGGGCATCTAATTCAGTCTGTTTCTTACTTAAATCTGACTCTAATCCTTCGCGTATCTTTGCAATTTGATTCTCTGCATATTGTACATCATCCTGTATTCTATTCCATGCTGTATCTCGTATCTCTTCCTGTTGTTTGATACTCTCTGACACATCTAAAGTACCACCAGATTCTATTCTGGTTACTTGTTCCTCTGCTGTAGTGATTCTTAGGTTCTCTCGTTGTATAAGGTCTTCTATTCTTTCGACTTGTGCTACTGCGTCACCTGTAGACGCGGATTGGTCTAAATGTGCTTTAGATAGAAACCCAAATATACCTATGGATGTAATAACTGATAGTATAATCACGGCGGACACCATGTAACTTCGCATCAAGAAAGAAGTCTTCTTCCAATATTGGTACACCCACGAAGCAGTTACAAGTTTAGCAATTTCCAATACTATACCCATAGCAAGTATAGACTGTGGTAATCCACTAAAGATTGCCATCAATCCAACAATCGAGAAGTAAGCGGCAACTGCCGATACTGCGAGTGCTGAGAATAATAATCCTATTAAGTGTCCCATTCGGGCCTCCATTCTACGGGCTCAAAATCTGTCAAGTAACTAATTCTTAATCTAATGTGTATCATATCATTTAAACAATTGGGGTCTTTGCGTTGTTGCCATTGTAACAGGAATTCCTGTATCTTGGCAGGAGCCCTTTGGTCAAATTCTGCAATAGTCTCTTTCCTCAGTTCACCTTCGTACTCTTTAACTATCTTAGAACTACCATAATATTTTTCATACAACTTCTCAGGCTTGCATGAGTAACCTATATAATATCTCCCATCTGGAAAGTATGTACAATAAACTCTATGAGTCTTCGGTACTTTCTTTCTGGATGATTTTCGTTTTCTTTTCGTTCCATTCATAACCATCTGGTAATTCCTCACTTGTGGAATTACTATTTATGGTCTTTTCAGAACCCCATAATCTGTCCCATGCCTCTTCCTTGGGTACATCCTTGATTGTTGGTTTCTTTCTGTTGTAATTTATTACTTTCTTTTTATTCTTCACGATTAAATACTCCTAACCACATTTTCCCATTTTTGCCTGGCACCTTATTCTCATCTCTTCCAAGATAAAATGTAAAGTCTTCGTTACCAAGTACATCTTTATAGTCCCAGTATTTATCTAACTTCATGGGCGTTGTTTCTATAGCTCTTACGAAATCGTCTTTACCAGCGGCCAAGTGTATCTTTAGAGGATGCTTGATACCTTTATCTGGCCATGCATTACCAGTTGTATTAAATAGTTCTTCACCAATACCATTTCCGCCTATTAAGACAGTAGGCCCTGTCTCAACTATTAATGTATCTGGTTCCGACTTATTGATAATTAATTCCAGTAAATGAAAAGGACTATGCAAGTGATACAATAATCCCATACATGTTACTACATCAAATTTATCTACTGTTGTGTTGTAGTAGTCGTTAGCAGTACCTCTGAAAGTGGTTTTGCCAAATGGGTCTACTGTTTCCACATGACTCGCACCAGCATTTTTAATGCAGTCGGTAATCCTAAAATTCAATGCACCAAGTTCCAAGACACTTTTGCCCTTGACTAAAGGAAAAACTTCATTTGTTAAAAAGTCTTCGTAATTCATATTATGCTTCTCCGTAATTGCGGTATGAATACTTTCTAATCAACGCCTCAGGCAAACTCATCGTATCCACACTATGTTCCAGAAGTCTTTCATGAAGTGTCTGGTTTCTTGACTGAAACAAATTGTAATTGTGTTCAACCATTTCTCTAATTCCATTTTTATATTTTCTACAGTTATTAAAAAATTCCAATATTGCTTCCGCGAGGTTATCTCTAAGTGACCCGAAATTCATGTTTGGTATAGATGGTATGAACTCTAAAAATGTTTCATAACCCATATTCCTTAGATGGGGATAAGCTTCCCATTGTCCTATCAATATAAATGGATGTTTGTTGATTATAGGCATAAATGTTTTTTCTGTCAGCCATGGAATGTAGTCTTCATTGAGATAATGTGAACCTTTAAATTCCGTTTCCGATATCAAACTAAAGAGGGTATTTTCATAAGTTTTAAAATCATATGGGAATCCAGTATAGTGATAATTTCCTTCATTGAAAGCAACCCTGCCATCGATATCAATATCTCTTTCATACTCTCTAAGAGTTTCACACCCACTCCCTATTAGTTCATGACATGCTTGGTCAATGTCATGCCAGTATGGTGTATTCTTTTCTGGTAATCTAAATCCGTAATCAAATTTTTCCAATAAACCACTCTTTATTAAAACATCCAACATTACAGTCCTATGCGGTCTGTACAATTTGCCTGGCTTAAACAATGCCTTACTCGCGTCACTATTCCAAGAGTTCGCATGTGCATGACCATCATATAAGTGCCTTAAAAATGTTTGGTACTCAAACCACTCTATCCTATCAAATCCCATCTTTGGTGAGGCAGTCATATTTGTAAGAAAAAGTAATTTCTCCTCTGGTCGAAACCCATACTCTACCATCATATCATATATTGTTTGTTTGTAACGAGAAAGTTCAAGACTGTCTTCAACTCTTTCATTCAAATAAAATATCAACATTGAACCATCTGATACATTCAACCATTCGCGGAACTCCTTTTCTGGTGGAGGTAGATTTACAAAACTCCGAGTGTCTTTCGGTAAGTTGAAATGCCCATAGTTTAATAAACCTAGACTATGTGTAAAATTCATTAAGCACTAGGTAGGAATATCCAGACCTCTCCTGTTAACCACCATATAATAAAAACGAATGGTGATGTTATTATTATGATTCCTATAATCTCAACTAGTAATCGTTTCCAGAAAGGCAGAGTATCTTGCCATTCTCTGTAGGGTTCCATCTTGTCATATAACCATTTACTAAATCTTCCCACGATATCTCCTTTCTACTCCTTTGTAGATAAACATTCTCCACCAAGGCATTCGTCTTGGCATTTTCTTCATTGTGTATTCCCACAATTGCCCTCCAGCATCTTGGTAAACACAATGGTATCCTCTCCACCGCCTACTGGCAACTGGAATAATCTTACCTTTAAATCCTTCTAATATGTACCTCTTAAATGAGTAATACCAACAATTAGAATATGGTATAAATGGTAGAATAGGCAACATGACTATCCCCAAAAATATCAACCATATTGTAACTAGTTTCTTCAGAGTCTTGCCATCCGCCATAAATTAAACTTCCACTTATAGTCATCACCATTCTTGATGTAACTATCTCCTTGTTTCGTGTAAAAATATTGTTCCGTAGTAGGAACTGCCCCTCTTTTGGGGTCTAGGTTATCTAAGTTTGCCATCAATCGTCTTGAAAAGGGAATCTCCTGTGAGAATATAATTTCCCCCTGTGTCATGAGTCCTGTAAAAATCATCATCAATTGTATCTTCTGTAGGTCTGACCATGATGTTGTGCATATGTACAACTCTCCACCCTTGTTTAAATACTCTGGTGAATTCTTGACTGCTTCACAGATTAAATCTGACCCTGTAGTATCTGCTGTTGGCACTCCTTCTGGAAACCAACCTGTCATCTCCGCGACTCTCCTGTCTACTCCAGACACATCGCAACAAATGACATCATATTTACCTGTAACATTTTCAAAGATATCACTCTCAAATACTTCTATATCTACATCGTTCTTCTCTGCGTTTATCTTTGTGTATTCTATATGTTTATCGTACACATCGGTGGCAGTTACAGACTTAGCACCATTCTTTGCAAAGTATATTGATAGTGGGCCAACACCACATCCAAGGTCTAACACCTTTTTGCCCTCTACTGGTACTCTTGGGGCAGTCAGTTCGCTAACTGTAGTCGGTCTGAATACAGTCTCATCACATTCTAATTCGTAACCATAGAAATCAACTATCATTTTTAATCCTTATCGATATCATTTTTGACTCTGGGTATGAAGTTATCTCCCACCCTGTTTTATCTATAAACTCATCTACTGCTTTTTTGAGTCCTTCCCATTGCGTATGGTTGTAATCATCAACAACCAATACATTACCATCAACAGCAACCTCACTCCAGTACTGAAGAATATCTCTGGTTTCCTCATAACTATGTGAACCATCATAAAACATTATATCGGGACTGACTACTGGATAATCATAACCAAATTCCCATTTATCATCAATAAAGGTTATGTCCCTACCCAGAATATTTCTATGTATCTCATCAAACTGTTCTTCTGCTGTACTTCTATTCGCATCACGCATTGCCTTGAAATTGTCATCTAGTCCCAACATCTCGACTATTTCATCTGAAGGCCCTGTCCAACCCTCACACACATCCATTGTTAGTATGTGATGGGGTACAGTCCTCAATGCGTCATCAAAAGCAATAGCACTTTTACCATATAGGGTTCCTATCTCAAACACCTCAACATAATCTCTGTTAAGGAACTCTGAACAAATCTTCTCTATGGCATCATAGTCACCATCCATCATCCATCCGCGTATGTCATTTTTTTCCATGCTCTATTACCTCTAGTATTTTTTCTGAAATATATTTGTTTTGTTCTGCGCCTGTATGCATCAAGTCTCTGGCTAAGTTTTCCATTCCCTGTTCGCCAAACTTTGAAGGAGCGCCGTCTGGAATATCATAAAATTTAGAACCAACTCTAGAAGATACCATTTCTATAGCGTCTATGTTTTTTTGTCTATTGATATTTAGGTTGTCTTCGCTGGATACCCATTGAGAATAAAAGTCACCGAAATTAATATGTTCTGTTTTTGTATTATCATGTGCCGGCAAAAAACTATGCCAGTATTGAAAGTCAGGCTCCAATGGCGTGACTTTCATTTCAAACCTATATTCTGATACAACTTTGTGTATAACAATTTTTGGTTTTAGTATTGGTATCCAATAAGACCCAAGTCGATAACATGTATCATTTGACCCTCCAATAACGGCAAGATTACACAGATTCATTCCCAATGCTTCTGATACCAAATATGCCCAAGTTTTTTTAAGAGGAAGTCCAACGCCAACAGTATGACTGCAACCAAGAACAACTATATTATTATTGGACTCAGAAAAAGGAGGCGACCTAAACCCATATTCATTCATATCATATGTTATATCAACACCTTCCCATTGTTTCATGACTGTGGGATGTTCTAAGACATTCTTCTGATAATTCTCAAAGGAGTCTGTGGGCAACCATTTGGGTGATGTGTTTCTTAGAGCATACATACTTCCATCAATTTCCATCAATGCATCTCCATTTCTTGTATAGTTCCAGTTTCATCAAATACTTTTCTATTATATGACTCGTCAATTGTCATGATAGTATTATACATATCAGACGCCATGTCATCAACGGTCTTTTTATAAAAACTTGGTGCGAGACAACAATAAATGCCATCTTTGTGTAGAGAAAACATTTTCATAAGTTCCACATTCATAAGTTTCAACCCAATGTATAGTCTAAACTGGTCAGCATAATCCCTCAACTGTTCTGGGTAATCTTTATTCACGCGGATGAATCCTGTCACAACCATGATAACTTTTGGGGATTTGGATTGTTTCTGCATGATATAGTATGGCAACTGGTGATTGGTGAATAGAGTTTGATTCCATTGGTTTATGTCTATAATCCCATCCTCAAGATTATTAGGTAGAGCCCCACCATTTTGATTGAATACAATCAAATCAAAATCATCCTCCACAGTTTCAATCGAATCCATACCTCTAGTATCCCAACTGCCACTAATCTGAGTAATCTCATAGTTTTTTGATAGGTGTTTTGATAGTTTCAAACCTACCCCATGTCCACACCCAACTAACAATGCTTTAGGCAATTCCATATAATCCCTCACCGTTAAATATTTGTTGCATGATTGGTTTCTGTGTTTCACTCAAGTTACAACTACCCACACAAGTCAAACATTTTTTATCTTCCCAATTTTCGTATACCCATCTGAATGGGTCACTATCTAGTATTTCTTTTAAAGACCACTCATTTAAATCTATCTTTTTATCTTTAAGAATATGATTGACCTGTGCCTTGTGATATTGACTGTTGTGTCTTGGATAGTGTCGCATATGTCCAAACATACAACAAGGCATCACTTCTCCCTTATGAGTCACTCTGATTTCCATACCATCTCGCAAAGAAAAACATTTTATTTCACCAACCGTATCTTTATGCCATGTCTCTACCTGTTCTTGTATCTCAGTATAGATGATGCGGTTCGCCTTAGGTAGTGGATTTTTAATCTGTTCTTGATTAATCGGTTCTATTTCATATATAACATTATAATCCGCATCTTTGACCAACATATTACTACCTTCAAATCCTTCTGGTAGTTTTATATTTACTCTGTCAAATCCCAAAGTGTCAGCAAAACTCTTGACCTCTTCGACTTGATGTTCATTGTGTTTGAAAGTTAAAAAGTCCCAATGAGATTTGGCACCAGTAGACATATATGCACTCACATTTTTCATGAGTTTATCCCACTTCACATTTCTCCTGTAAATGTGATTGGTATCTTCCAGACCGTCAATTGAAAAAACCACCCACATATCATGTCCAACAAAGAGGTTGCCAAGTTGAGTCCAGAACTTATCGTTCTTCATGCCACCGTTTGTGTTTATTTGTATCCGCGTATCTGGGTTGATATTTATTGTGTGTTCTAGTATCTCAATCAACTGTGGATTGGTACAGGCGTCACCGTAGTCACCACTATAAGTCCAAAACCTTACTTGTTTTATAAAGTCTTCTGAAAAGTATTTTTTGAACTTCTCTAATGAGATATATCCAACATCAATTTCTGGGTTAACATTGGTTGACATGTCAATATATCTTGGACACCACGGACAAGCGGCGTTACATACACTCGACACCTCTAAATTTACATGTGTAATGTCCTCATACTTCCACATCACATCTTCCTAACAATGACTCCAGATTTCTGTAGGAATTTTATTCCATCTTGTGTTCTATAATCGCTCTCGTAAAAAACTGATATAATACCAGATTGGTATATTAATTTAGAACATTCTAGACATGGTGCGTGTGTGGTATATAATACAGCACCCTCAGAACTTTCTGAAGACTTTGCTACTTTAGCAATTGCGTTTGTCTCTGCGTGTAGTACTTCTGGTTTAGTTTTTAACTCTATGACATTGCCTGTCAATGCACCTCGTTTACTTGGATATTCACAATTGTTATCCCACCCAGACGGCGTACCATTATATCCTATAGATATTATTCTACTTTCTTTCACCAGAATTGCACCAACCTTTAATCTTTTTGCTGGTGACAATCTTGCATATACTTTTGCTGTTTGCATATGCGCTCTATCAAATTTATCCATTACCAATCCTCAATAATCTCTTCTTTATCCCAATCCTCCTGCTCTAGTTCTTCTTCAAGTTCTAGGTCACTACCACAAAATGTACAGTATGTAATACGGTAATGCGAGTCTGCCATATCATACTTTACCCTGTAAACAGCGTCACACGAGATGCACTCTACTAATTTTGAAGGTTTCGACATTATACTGCAGCTGTCCCCCAAACATCATCCCACTTCCCTTGAAGCGCCCCCCTCGCATAATCGGTTGCTCTATTTTCAAAGAAATTTGTGTGTGTAGGTGCGTTAATCATTTCCTCTACCCATAGTAGCGGATTGCGTTTTACTTTAAATATTCCTCTCATACCCAAACTAATCAATCTCCTGTCAGCAATGTATCGAATATATGTTTTAACATCTTCTGGTTTTAAATTCTCCATTGGGCCCATAGCAAATGCAAGGTCAATAAATTTCTCTTCTAGTTCTACCATGTTCTCAGCGATAGTGTATATTTCTCTTTTGAGACTATCTTTCCATAGTGTTCTATTTTCTTCTATGTATGTCCTAAACAACTTAATCATAGACTCAGCGTGCATAGTTTCATCCACAATAGACCATGTAATAATCTGACCCATACCTTTCATCTTACCATGACGCGGAAAGTTCAATAACATAATGAAAGAACTAAACAACTGCATACCCTCAGTAAATGCACTAAAGGCGGCGATGTTAGTCGCAACACTTTCTTTAGTTCCATTTGCCTTCGATAAATCCATGAAGTACTCATGTTTGTCTGCCATCGCTTCATAGTCCAAGAATTCACTATATGTAGACTCTGGCATTCCAAGAGTTTCAATTAGATGTGAGTAAGCGGCAACATGCAATGCTTCTCTAGCGGCAAATCCAGATAACATCATTCGTATTTCTGGTTGCGGAAAATATGGCAGATAGTTAGTCACATATCCATCTGCCACATCTATGTCACCCTGTGTGAAGAATCGAAATATATTAGTAAGAAATGCTTTCTCTTCTTGTGATAATCGTTCTTTCCAATCTTTTACATCTTCTGCCATCGGTACTTCAGTATGCAACCAATGAGATTGCTCATGTTTCAACCACGCCTCGTATGCCCAAGGGTAGTTAAATGGTTTAAAATATTCTCTTTTACTTGTTAAATCTTGTTTTGGGCTCATTAGTTCTCTCCAATATCTTCCTGTCTTATTTCTTTAAATGCCCATTCTCTTTCTTTACACCACCAGCAATTATTACATCTGCCCCTGTCTAATTCGGTACAACTATGAGTAATAGGCGCAATCTCATTCGCTATACCTAAGTCAAATCCCAACTGCACTATCGCATCTTTTGTCAATTCAGCAAAAGGTTGACTTAAATGTTTATGTTCTTCTGTCTTAACAAATCGGTCATTGGGTAGAGGATACCCCTCTGGCATGAAAGACCTTTGATTAGGCGGATACTTATTCACCGCACTAAACAAATGTTCTGCCAATCCCTTATTCCATATCTCATAACCACCACTAGTAACATAATCAGATGGATTATCAGATGATATATCCCCTACGATGGTTGTCTTCGTTAGGGCGTGTCCTAGACGGTTTGAAGACCATTCTAAGACCTTATTTGCATAATGTTCCGCGCCATCTATCTTTGGTACGGTAAAGGGTTCACATTCTTGATTGCGTTCAATACATATGGATTTGACCATGTACCATAGAACGGCACTATCCCATCCACCACTAACTAAAACCGCAATCTTCTTATTTAGTGGTATGTCTCTTTCTAACTTAACCCTCACAAGCAACACAGTCTTCACCATCTATCATACTCTTGAAATCAATTTCTTTGATTACTTCTCTTTCAATGCGTTTCGATACCTTGTCTGCTTTCCCTAACTTCTCAGACCTACAGTAGTACAAAGTTTTCATACCTTGTTTCCACGCTAGATAGTGTATTGCATGTAAATATTTAATGTTAACATCTGGTCTAAAGAATAGATTAACTGACTGTCCTTGGTCAATCCATTCTTGTCTAGTAGATGCGTGTTCGACTACCCATCTCTGGTCAATTTCCATAGCAGTCTTGTAAATTTCTTTCTCTTTCTCATCAAGACATGTTACATGTTGTACTGACCCATCGTTGGCAATTATCGATGACCAAATTTTGTCATAATCCAACCTTTTATTCTTCTCGCATTTATCTTTAATGATAATATCCAGATGCTTGTTCTTATTGAGATGCGCTCCAGAAAGTGTGTCTTGCCTGTAAGCGTTTGCACGATAAGGTTCAATAGACGGCGAGGTGTTTCCCATAATAATAGAAGAACTAGCATTAGGAGCGACAGCCATAACATGACTAAATCTTCTTCCTGTCCCCTCCGCATCAATAGCTTCCCCTCTTTCTTTGCCCAGTTCAAAATTTGCTTCATCAAGTTTTCCTCTTATTAATTTAAACATTCTTATATTAGTGGATTTCGCCATGAACCCCTCAAACGGAATACTGTTCTTCTGTAGGTAAGCATGGAATCCTAAAGCACCAATACCTATACTGCGTTCTTGTTTAGCAGAGTAAACTGCCCTAGAAACTGTAGGCGGTGCGTTATCAATGAAATACTGTAATACATTATCTAACATCTCTGCGACATCTTTTAAGAATGTAGTACTCTTTGACCATGCATCATAGTGTTCTAGATTTACAGACGATAAACAACATACAGCAGTTCTACTTTCATTCGTAGGTAGAATAATCTCTGAACAAAGATTAGACTGATTTATCTTTAATCCCTTTTCCTTTAACCAATCTGGCATATGTCTGTTACTAGTGTCAACAAAATGTAAATATGGTTCACCTGTCTCCATACGCATTTCAAGTATCTTCTGCCACAATGCTTTTGCCGATACTGTCTCGCGTACTTCTCCTGTATGTGGGTCTGCTAAATTCCACCTATCATCAGCATCTGGGTCTGACATGCATTTTTCAATCATCTCCATGAACCTATCACTAATATTAATACCGTGATGTAGGTTTAGACATCTGAGGTTTTGGTCTCCTGTTGGTTTACGCATTTCGAGAAACATTGTAATATCGGGGTGACTAATGTCGAGGTAAGCGGCATAACTGCCCCTTCGTGTCTTACCCTGTCTATAGGCCAATGAACTTGAGTCGTAGGTTTTGAGATGTGGCAAGACACCAGTAGACTTATCATCACTAGCTCTGATACCAAACCCAATGCCAACACCCCCACCAAGCATACTAAGCCAATTTGTTTCCGATAGATTTTCAACTAATCCCTCCGCTGTATCGTTAATATAATTTAAGAAACATGATATGGGCAATCCTTTATTCGACCTACCGAAAGATAATATCGGTGTAGAATAAGATAACCAATGTTTACTCGCGTAATCATACAATCGCTGGGCATGTTCATCATTTGATGCAAATGCCTCACTTACAAAAGCAAACCTTTCTTGAGGACTTTCTTCTTCCTCTTTCATGTAACTTTCTTTTAATCTTTGTAGTCCCAGTTTATCAAATAACTGGTCTCTCTCTAAATCTATTTTTATTCCTGCCATTCTAGTTCCTTTTTCCATCTCTCTACCATAGCCTCATGAAAGTAGAGGCCTGGGTGCATTAGGTCTCTTGCTAATGCATATTTTGTATCTTTATTTTCTTCCCAATCCTTGTATCCTATTTCGTTTCTTTCTAATGCGGATACGAGTTTAAATTGAACCTTATTCATGTCACACAATTCTTTTATTGCCATTAAGTTCTTGCGTCTGTTCAAATATCTCTCAGTTTTACTCTGGCATAATTCCTGTTGCCAATCCAAATCTGACCAGAACCCAATGCAAGTATTCCACTCTTCGTTGTTCTCATCAATATACCAAGTCTCTCTTGCTAGAGTACTATTCTCTAACATAAGAACTGCCTTGGGTTTTATTACTGGCAACCAAGTCAAAAGAGTTCTGAAACTAGTGTCTAGTCCTGTAGTACATAGTCCTAAGTTCCACACCTTCTTCTGTATACTTTTCTCCAGTAGGGATGTCCATGACATATCAGCAGGCAATCCTGTCCCATATGTAAAACACTCACCTATACCCACATAAGAATCTCTGTCTTCATGAAACTCATCGCATCGATACCCATAACTATTCAAGTCATAGAATATCTCTGTGTCTAACCAACCATACTTTATAAGTTTCTCTTTCTGGTTCTTTAGATTAGACTCGAAAGCATCAGCACTATCTGTAGAACTCCATTCTACTCTAGTTGCTTCTTTTAATCTCCTATTCCAAGGGAAGGCATAAGGAATCCTTTCCTTTACCTTCTCTATATCAGAATTCTCATCTTCTGCCTTTGCGAGGGCAACCGCTAACTGATTAGATATCACTTTGTTTTACCGCCTTTGCTACATCTGGGAAATGACCTTCAATAATATTCCAACACAATTCAGCAATCTCTGAGTGTTCTTTTTGCGTACCGTTGGTTCGCCTCAGTTGACAATAATGAATCCAAGAGCGTAGTGTACCAGCCATGTAAATCGTACTCATGGTATTACCTTCTGGTAACACCGCTCTTGCTTGTTCCTTGGCAATACCTTGTTTCAAGGCCCACTCATAAGACTCTTTAGCTTGATTAATAACCTTCATTTGTTGCATGTTCCAATCTTCAGCAAGAAGTTTATCGTCTGTTTCGATACTATTTTGCCTATTCTTTTCATCTTGCAATCTCGCTTCACGAGTTATCCATTCTTCTGATACAGCATATCTCTGACTAAATTCTTGAAAAGAAAAACTACGATGTCTTAGTATTTGTCTACCAATATCTCGCGTGGTTTTTATTTCAATTGTCATAGAAACAATCTCAAAAGGAGACCAATGTTCATGCTTAATTAAATAAGCAAGTAACTTTGGTGCAGTTTTGGCATTCGCCTGATTCTCTGGGTTACTCACCCTAGCCGCATATGCAATTAATTCATTTGCGGAATGACAACCAGTTGAAGCTGAAGGCTGGGTCAAACCAACCAGACTCACTTGTGGTTCCATAATTATTTTCCTAGTTTATGATTATTACCTTCGATTGCGGATAATAAATCCTCAATCATCGCTTTTTTGGTTTTCCTTCGGTCAAGCTTAATACCTTTAGCTTCACCAAATTCATCGATTTTTGCTTTAGTTAATTTCTGCAATTCCTCGATTTTAAACATGTCGGTAGTCACACCTTCTACATACTTACCATCTTTTGTGATGGCAGCAACCTTCTTAGAAGGTTTAGCAGCAGGCTTTGATTCAACTGGTTCTGAAGGTTTCAGATATCCAATAATCAACGCAACCGCGACAATTACACCAAAAACAGCTAGGTAAATATATTCTTGTTCACTCATATTTTGCTCCTAACATTTTTTCCATTGGTTTAACAAAAACTTGGCAGTCAATCCACTATGTGTATTACTACTAATAACATCGCGTACATCTATACCATCGTTCACCATATCATTTATATCTTTTTGAACAATCGTTTCTGGCCATATGACAACATTATAATCCAAGTCAACATATTTTTCAACCAGTTTAACAACATCTTTGTTTCTAGGTTGATTGTCGAATACAACTGTAATCTTATCACGGTCTAGGTTCAACTGTTCAATTTTGTTGAAGGATGTTCCAGAACAAGCAATACTGTTTTCAAGAAACAAACTGTCTATCGGGCCTTCAACAACCGATATGGGTTTAGACTTATCAACTTTATCTAAACCGAATACTGTAGGTGCATCCTCTTTAACTTTAACTAGAATATACCTAAGCGTTTCCCCTCTCATAGCCCTCAGCGACACCGACATTAACTGCCCATCATGGTCAAAGAAGGGGATGACCAATCTGGGTTCTTCCGTTACAATCGATTTTATGTATTTGTCGTTGAGTTGTACTATATTTTTTATGTTGTCAATATAATAAAGTCGATCCCATTTATCATTTGGGATATTTCTACTTTTCACATATTGAACTACTTCGTGGTCATATGGAAGTGTGTCCACCGCGTCCACGAGTTTATCAAATAAACTAAATTTTGGTGTAAATTTGGGCGGTTCTACTGGTTTATCATCGAACAATTTATGTCCGTTTGGAGTCCAGTTTGCACCTTTTGGTTCCCAATTTTTGTTCTCATTCTCACCGAATTTTTCAAGACAATATTCTTTATGAGTAGTCGGTGCGAGTTCTTTGAGAACAGTATTCATGCTAGCACCAA
>Ga0209404_10000891_pt1 | contig 22137 bp, 24 predicted proteins | sample TroAtlMetagenome_2_FD_187447 | JGI IMG/M metagenome (GOLD analysis project Ga0209404, IMG submission 187447) | Marine eukaryotic phytoplankton communities from Atlantic Ocean - Tropical Atlantic ANT8 Metagenome (SPAdes) (version 2) | ecosystem: Environmental > Aquatic > Marine > Oceanic...
CACTAAATCTCTTGTATAATCACTATCTGTGGTACGAGATGATCCATTAGTTCCATAAAGTTGTACTATATTTGTATCTTCTACTGCGGGACTTAAACCAGCTGCTGTAAGATCGTATGATCCAGCTCCTCCACAACTAGCGCTTATTTTTGTTCCACTAATACTAGTGTGTTTAATACACGGTGCAACATTAGTAAGAGTTAAAGTGAAAGCTGCTGAGATATTTCTTATATAATTTGAAGGAGATCCAGTGGATTCTACTTCTAAATCAAATATATAAATATCACTAGAAGGATCTTGATTTGAATTCGTTCCATACCAAAACGTGCTATTTGCAGCTGTTGAGCCTGTTTGTATTTGATACTCAGCGCCAGCAACTATAGTAGCTATAGTAAACGGAGCTGGTGTAATATTTGTTTTAGATATATCGTTTTGTCTATAAACATTTGTTATTGTTGGTGCTCCTACTATAGTAGACATTACAGCACCGGATCCATCTAAAAATTTAAAAGCAGTTGCAATATTAGTACTTACACCAACACTTTCAGCAAAAGTTCCTGATGTTACAGTTAATGCTACTGCTCCATTATCATTGCTATTTATAGCAGAGTTTAATTCTTCTAGCTTTCCAGATTGAGTAGTTTCCCAGAATAATTCTAATCTTGAATAAACCGGTTTAGTTTCAGCTACAGATAAAGTTGGTTGCATAGTTCTTACTCCACTTGCATAATTACTATCATGTGGAGTCGCGGTCCAAAGATCTGATCCGCAGACTATTGCTCCAATATTATTACCATAGTTTGCTACTTGGTCTGCTTTTATAGTAAAAGGATTTTCATCTGCTTGAAAAAATGATGCTTTATCAGCTACATCTCCCCATGGTATTGAACCTGTAGGAGTAGTTACTGGAACAGGTTTAGCAGTATCATAACCAAGAGGTAAATAACGTAACGTAGATCCATAATCTCCTTGATCTCCACCTGGTTTACTTGATGTGTATATATAACCACCGGCTGTTCCCAGTTGAGCTGGGGTAACAGCATTAGGATCAGGAGATATACTAAAAGGGACAAAAGGAATTGATTGTAATTCCGCGTCTCTAATAGTAGCTATATTTAAAACCTCTTGTCTTAATCTTCCAGGATAGTATTGTAAGTTTCTAACTTCTTCAGTACTAGTAACATTAGGATTATTAATTCTTATAAATAGAGTTTCTTCACTATTATATTCTGTATCAGTTGGTCCAATTTCTACTAAAGCTCTTGGAATTTTATTTATATTTTCTGTTAATAAAGAAGCAAAAAACATTTTACCTCTTTGAGTTTCTATAGGAGAACCTCCTGGGGTTGTCAAAGTACTAGTATTTCTAGGAACCTTATCCCAAACTTGATCTTGTACTGGTAGTCCATTGATAAATCCAGGGAAAAAACAATTATAATATTCTTGTTCTTGTTGTTTAACAACTACTTTGTAAGAATACCATCCTAAAGGATTTGCTTCACCTACACTATCAACCTCTATTTCTGCTTGACTTCCACTATCTGGATCAAGAAAAATAAATTCATTTTCAGACCACCCTGAACCAGCTGTCATAATAGTATACGTATCTATGGGACCAGTTGTACCTCCACCTGTTATTGCTGTTACTCTTACGGTTACTTCAGTTGCACCTGTTGGTATACTAGTAGCCGCGTAAGTTCTACCTACTTCAAAACCAGTACCAGCATCAGTTAAAGTGGATGTTTTAACCCAATTCTCTTCTCTATATAATCCCGGTTGCCCAGCAGAATTATTTATAGTTTCTCCAATCGCTTCATCAATACTCAGGGTTAAATTAGTTCCTAACCATTCAAATACAGGTTCATTAGTAGCATCACTAGTACTTCTATAAGGTACATAGACGCTAGAACCTTTTGTTCCACCTTTTCTATCATTACTAGATAAAATTACATCGGATTGTCTCCCGTATTTATCTGCTAAAACAAATCCTACTTGATAAGTTCTATTTTGTTTTACCGTATGATAAGGGTATTCAGTAACATAATCAGTGGTTTGAGCATCTCTATCTTGATATGAAGCTTGATAATTAATATCACTTGGAGGAGTCATTTTTTCAGTATAATTACCATATACCACTCTATTAGTTACTACTTCCTGACCTAAAGCTTTTATAGGAACCTTATCGTACACTCTAATAGTTTGATTAGAAGGTAATGTTTTATAAGGTTTACTAGACTCATAACTATAATCTAAATATAATTGATCTACTAAACCATGTAAATCATCATTCCAACTAATAGTATCAGTATCACCTGCTACTATTTCATTTACTAGAACAGTATCTAATACTTGTACAGCTTGTGCATCTGATTCTTTATATAAAATATCTATTTTGTTTATATTATAAATATTAGATAGATTTGCTATAGAATCTGGTAAAGGAATTTTTAAGCTTATAGTATCTATATCATTTTCAAACCAATCTAATATAGTACTATTATAAGCATCAAGTTCGTTTTGATAATAATCATTTACATCAGTGTCTAATACTTTTCCATCTATTTGTCCTAATCCAAATTGACCGTACTGTTTAGGTATAAACATTATTTGACTAAATGGAGCCATTAAAGAATACTCATTATCATTAAACTTAAACCTATAACTAAATCTTATGAATTTATCTTCTAAAAACCTAGAATCACCTGTAAAACTAGAATTATAATCAGGATTAGAAGCAATTCGTATTACATCACTTGCGGTAAATCCTGTTAAAGCTCCATCAAATGTTGCATCTACATCACAAGTAATTGACCATCTACCAGAATTTGGAGAAGCAGTTCCACCTGCTACACCTGATATTACTACTTGTTCTATTCTTACATTAAAATCACAATTTGCTGTAGGATTAGTTGGATTAGGTATATTATTAGGACTTGTAACATTTGTAATTATATCTCCTACTCTTGGAACACCACCTAATACAGCATCTGCATCAATTCTAATTACAGTTTGTTGAGTACCAGTTCTATCTGATACAGTACCTCCTGCTCCAGCAGCAACTATTGTAGGAACTGTTTGTTGTGAGGTGTTAGATTGATTTACACTAGATTGGTTAGTCATACTAGTTCTACTAAAATCTAACTTAATTCCACTTGCAGGAGCACCAGTAGATATAGCTGGAGAAACTTTAAAAGTTGTAGCAGCTTGATCTAGTATTTGAACTACTTTAACTAGTGGAGTAGAATTACCTATTACTAATCCAGTGAAATCTGTTTTATCATTATCTGTAACTACATCTCCAACTTTGATATTAGTATTACCTGCACTTAATATTATCAATGTAGATGTACAACCAGCAGCTGTTGTTCCTGTTTGGCGTTCTAAAGGAATAAGAGCATTAAAAGGATAATATTTAGCTACAGAAATTTGCATTTCTTTAGTATATGCGGAGCCGTTATTTCTAGCTGTAGTGATATTTATTCTTCTTGGTTGATTAAAGTTGTCAGTCCAAAATAATAAATCTTCTAATAAATTTACCCCGTATATAGGAAAGGATTTATTAAAATTTAAAAAACTTCCACTTACTAGCGTGTTAGGAGATCCTGGATTGTTTAAATCAAATTCCATAATCTTACAATTACTTCCTACTCCAGAACTAGGAGCTCTAGAAAATGGATCAATATTTTCAAAATCAGTAACAAAAATATATACCCTACTATTAGTATCATCTATAAAATGACCTATTACTTGTTGAGTTGATGCAGTTGCAACAGTTCCTACTGCAGTATTACCTAAAATATTTTCAAATTCCCCCACAGTAGCACCTTCAGATCTACTAATCAATAAATTTATAGCTTCTCTATATTCTCCTTGTGGAAGAATACGAGAGTCCATGTCTTGATTCATTTTCCCTTTAAGAAAATTATTCTTTATTTCTGGCATTCTTTAGTGTTTTATCCATTTAGATTTACCTCTCATAACTTGTACGATTTCATCTAGTTTGATATTAGATAATCTTATTTTTGCATTTCTTAATGCAGCATATCTTTGTCTTTTATACTGTTGAGCTATTTGAACTGTGTCTCTTCTAGTAGACATTATACTATAAAGTAAATGTTGATACATGGCTTCTTCAGCCATTTTAGGAACTTTAGTATCTAAATCATAAGCTAAACCATCTGATATATATTCTAGTAGTATTAATTTTCCTTTTAAATCACTAGAAAAATTAAACGTCCCTCTTCTATCATCTATATTAAACCAACCATTCATTTGCATATTAACTGGATCACCACCATATCTTTGACCCCAATATTGTCCAATTCCATATCCTTCTCCCCACCAATCATACATATAAATTGTAGGATTATCTGCATTCAATGGGTATACTCCTGTGATATTACTCGTATTAAACTTCTCCCAGCGTTGATTTATTATAGCAGTACCTTCTACATTATCTCCAAAATTATCTTGCATTATATCACCTCTTTTGTCCTGTATAGGAGATTCCCACGGACTACTTGTTAATTGAGTAGGATAAATAGTATGTTTAACTCCATTTCCATCAACCCAAGATAACTTAACATAATTAACATAGTCTTGTGGTATTACTACAGCAAGATTATCTGGTATTGTTAGTTCTTGAGATTTAATACTTTTTAAAGTATCATAGCTAAATTCTTGTAAACCTCTTTTAGCATGGAATATAACATCAGTTCTATTTACTCTAGGTATTAATTTATCTTGACCAACATAACCAACTATAAAGTTGTTAACAATATCTGTCATTGATATATATTCATATCCTCCATAATTATTTTCAACAGCATCTTCTTTTAATTGAACTTTAACATATGTTCCTACAGCTTGTGCTAACCCTAAAGTTATTATACTATTAGTTTGTGTACCATCTTTACTAAATGTTAAAGCATAGGTAGTTAAATATTCCGTCCAATTACCGATTCCTGTAGGACTAGTATAAACTCTAAAATTATTTAAAGTAAAATCAGGATCAGTTAAAGCCCAACTAGTACTACTTCCCATAGAAAGAATAGTATTAAACGTAAAAGTATATGCTCGAGAAGCATTTAATGCTGCATCAGTATATATAATCTGCGCGCCTGCGTAATATTGTAAGTTAGTTTCTCGGATTAATCCTCCATCTGGTCTAGGCATGTCTTATGTTTTTGAGTTTTGTTCTTCTTTTTGTACTTCTCCAGCTGCAATTTGTATGATCGTAGGATCATTTATTATTATTCCTGCATACGCTAATACTCTAGATATTACATTTGTTTGTTCTGATACAGTTAATTCAAAATCTGTTGATGTACCAGCACTATATTCAAATTGACCTAAAGTTCCTACACCATAACCCCATATTGGGTCAGCAGGTTTCTTTAAATAAGATATATTTATATCATTAGCAGTTGTGATGCTAGTAGGATAAACATATAGTTTACCTTCTTCATATAAGTATATGGGAAAATTAGTTGTAGGTTGAGTTAACGGGGAGAGTAATAATTGTGTTATCTCATTTCTTTGTGCGTACTGAGTTAGTTGTTCACCTTTATACATTACAGAACCTAATCTATATAAATCTGTTACTACAGCTGTATCTATAGTAAAAGGATTAGTACCTGTTATAGCACCTGCTACAGATGCGTTGTTTATGTATTTTTGAAAATTTTGTAAATTTTCTTCAATATTTTTTATACGATTAGCATATTCCGTGTCGTTTTGCGGAGTACGATACTGTTGATTAAGATCATCTTCGTATTTTTCGAATATATTTAGTTGGACCTGTGCTGCGACTTTATTAAATTCATCAGGGGTCATATATCCTCTCTGTTGTTGGTTAAGGATTAACAAAACAGTTTTGTATACAGTATCTACGTTTATTGCCATTCTAGTATATTATTTATAATAAAGGCGGCGTTAACCGCCCTTATTAGTATTTATGTTAAGATAGTTTCTTATCTATTGATCTGTATATTTCTACACCTTCATCTGTTTTAAACCAAGCAGCAAGTGCTGAGTGTGGGTTTTCATCAAATGGAACATTAAATAATTTACGTTTATTTTTACCTAACGTAAATGTTCTTTGATCACTAGATAAATGTATTAATCCTGCTTCAATAGCTTTGATTCCAAAGTTTCTTAATTGAACATTTTCATCTCTTGCTAAATCCAAGAATAATCTAGGATTCTTTTTAGCAAATCTAATTAGATCTCTTTTAACTTCTTTAGAACCTAATTGATTTATTTGAGAACCAATTTCTGTTCTTAATACAGCTTCAGCTATATCTATATCCATTGTTCTAGCTACATTTAAAGCTTCAATTTCTATTTCAAGATCTAATAATTCATTTTTCGCTTGCTCTACTTTCTTAACTTCTTTATATCTTCCTTCTAAATCAGGGTGATATATTGATAAAAGCTTTTGTAAAGCTTGATGTTCTTTAGGAACATGTAAACTACCTTCTTGAAACATTATATGTCTTAATGTAACTTCTCCTTTTTGTTCATCAACAAATGGTGAAGATTGATTAGTTGCATATCTTAAAGCTCTTTGTTCTTTTTTTACAGGATCAAACCATAACAAAGGATATTTTTCCGTATGTCTTGATTTTAATGTAAAAGTTAGAGGTTCTTTATTTCCAGTTAAATAGTAATTTCTATCTTTTATTTCCCATCCATCTTCTGGATGTTTTTCTTTTTTAGGTTGTGGTGGTGTAACTTTTTTTGTTTTTTCCACTACAACATCTTTTTCTTGTTTTTCCATAATATAATATAATTAAATAGTTAAAGGTATTGGGCACCGAAGTGCCCTTACCTTATAAAAAATTAAGCTGTAAATAATACGAAATTATTTCTAGCTTGAGTACAAAGACATCTTTCTGATAAGAAATTTACCTCCATAGCATCTAAATTAGAAGTAGCAGCACCGCCAACAGAACCTGTTAACCATGATTTCATTCTTCTATCATCTGCTTGAGAAGCTCTATATCTTACATGCAAGAAAGGTCGTCTAATGTTTGTTCCTAGTAACTGATCGTATACTGAAGAAGTACCAGCTGGTACTAATACACCATCGATGTTGTCACCGTTAACAAAGTTAGAAGAACCACCTCTTGTAGAAGCGTCGTTTAAGTATTTCCAAGAAGTTTTATAGAAGTCATATGAACCTCTTCTAAAACCAGAGAAACCTAAGTTAAGCGCCATATCTTCAGAGTTTTCAAATACACCATAAGATGTACCTCCAGCTCCGTAAGAGTTTTGTTGTGCTAACATGTTATCAAATAATAACTCAGTTTTTCTGTCTAAGAAAAGCATATTCTCTTCAATAGCTCCTTGAGTATCTAGATTTTCTAGAACTTGGTCAAAGTCTTGTAACCCTCCAGCATAACCAGAAAGTACGTTACCACCATTATTAATAGCAGCAAATAAACCTTCAGTACCAATAGAACCAGCAACTGCGCCAGCTCCAGCAAATGAAGGAACAGCAGCTACAATTGCAGCAACTGCTGCAGCGTTAGCTAGTTCACCTTCAACCATTGCTATTTCTAAATAATCTTCGAATCTCATTCTAGTTTCACCTTCAGCTTTTAAATACCAAAGATAACCACTAGCACCATCTTCTGTAGCAACTTCAACCCAACCAATTTGAGAAGCATCAGATCCACTAACAGCGTATCTGTCTCTAATTATAATTGGTTTGTTACTAAATGTAGAGAAAGAAGGTTGGATAGACCAAGGGTCTCCAGCTCCAGTTTGACCTGTAGTTACAGGACCAGTAGAACCTTTTCCAAATTCAGAACCGTATACAAATACTTTAAGATTTGTTTTAGCAGCCGCGCCAGCGTTTACATTCGCTCTAGTGTAAGGTATAACGTCTACTAAATTAGCAGCACCCATACCAACTGGATCAAATGCACCTGAATTATCTACAATAGCTTTTACTGTAAAAGAAGGATCGTTTGGATCCATAATTACAACTGTCATGTTCGGCATTAGTACGTTAGTACCATTGTTAATTGTTAACTGCGAACCTGCAGCAGTACAGCCTACACCATCATAAGCGATGTGTAATCTGTTTTGTTCAGACCAAACTACTTGGTCAGACATCATTGGCATTTCAGCGCCAACCATTCTTAAGAAGCCACCTAACGTTCTGTTTCCATAACGCTCTACCTCTGCTTCATAAATTTCCGGTAGATATTGTTGAGCAAAATCATTCGCACCACCTGTAGCAAAGTTTAGATAGTTTCCTTCTAAAGCTTGCATAGTTTGTGATGGAATAAGACTGCCATACTGAGGACTTAATACACCCATAATTGTTAATTTTAATTGTTAAATTTACTTCGTTTGATTTTCAATTTAGAACTATCCACACCATCTATAGCACGAACTTTGAATCCACCAAGATTAATATCACCCGCTGTTTGACGAGTGCCTGTAGTAGGATTTTTAGATCCATCAACTACAGTTTTAATTCCATCAGTTTTTCCTTGTTCGTAAAAATGATTTACTATTTTATCTATATTCTGTGCAGCATACATAGCTTTATGATAACCTCTCGTATCTTTAACATTTCCTTCTGTGTCTAAGAACTTCTCGACGAAGTTGTTTAGATTAGATTGATTTTCGGCAACTGCACTGGGATCTTTAACACCGTATCTAAATTTCTTTTCACCAACTTCGAAATCAAAACCTTTGAATTCATTGGAAAAAAGTTGTTTAGTGTTGTTAATGAATTTTTCATGCCTTTGCGTAGCTATCTCTTGTTCATTGTTGTAGCGATTAAAGAAATCCATAGCTTTTTGTTGTTCTTGAGTTACGCCCGGTCTCAACTTGATCTCGTCGTAATACTTTTGTTTCATGTCCTCCAAAAAGTTCTTTGCTTCTGCAACCGCTTCTTTTTTAGCAAGTTTCTTTTTCTTGACGTCTCGCTCTTCGTCAATTTCTGTATCGTAGTCGAAATTTTCTTCCATTACGAAATTAATTTCTTCTTCGTTTAAATGAGGTTTAGTTTTTTTGTAGTACTCTTTTAATAAAGCTTCTTCGTTTACATTAGAATAATCAGCATTTAATCTTACATAATCTTCTACAGTACCTCCGGTTTCCTCCATAAACTCAACCAGTTTTGAAATATTTTCTGGTAATTTTTGATTTGGATCTGAAACCTCATCTATTATTTTATTTTGTACCGACTCTTCGGCCATCTCTTGAATTTCTTCAATAGGCGAGCTGGACTCTTCAGTGGTTGTGTCTCCTCCAACGTCCATCTTTTCGCCATCTCCGGCTCGTTCTTCCACATCCACCGTCTTTGTTTCTCCGATTTGAATGGCATCGTCTTCTTGTTTTTTAGTTAAATCTACTTTAATAGGTTCTTCTGTTTTTATATTAGGATCTTTAGTAAGATCTACCTTAACAGGATCTTCTTTAGTAGCATTGTATTTTTTCATTTTAGGTTTGGATTTCATTTTCATATCCCCACCTTCTGATTTGACTTCTTCAGCCACCTCAGGTTTAGTTGTTTGTTTTTCTGACATAATATAATATTATAAAATTAATTAAATACCCTAAGGTTGAAATTGCCCTGGGGTTTCTTTTTCAAAATTAGTAGGAAATCCACTAGTTTGTCTTTGCTCAATCATTTTACTTTGTTGACTTCCTTCCATTTGTGTTCTCTTATCTTTACGATCTTCGATTCTATTCTCCTTTTCTTGCATAGCCTGTACTTCAATTTTTTTCAATTCCATATCAAACTCATGTTGATATTGCATTTCTTGCTGTTTTAATTGAGCTTGAGTTTGTAGTCTTTGAATTTCCATTTGAGATTTAGCTTGTTCAAACTGAATATTAGCTTGAGTCATAGCTTCGTTCTTTTGTACTTCAGCCATAGCTGCTGCTTGAGAAGCTTCAGCTTGAGCTTGTCCTTCTGCTTGAGCTTGAGCTTGTTGAGCTTGTTGTGCAGCTTCAACTTTCTTTTTACGTTTTTGTTTTAAAACATCATTAGCTAGTTTTAAATTTTTTATCTGACGAATATCAATAGCATCTTCTAAATCAATACCTCCTTGTTGTAGAGACATTTGAATGTTTTGTTCTAGCATTTGTTTGTCTTCTTCTTCAGGTTCTAATTGTAAATAGATACCAAAATCATGAAGATTTAAATTTTGTATTTCAGCTAAGGTTCCTGTATTATAGGTAGATATAGAGCTTTTAAGAGAATTTAAAGTTAAAGGATAGTTTAAAGAATCTGCTACTTTTAAAGCAATGTTTTCACATGTTCTTAATATTAACCATAATCCTGCGTCTAATATATGCCTAGTAGCTACATTAGATTGGTTAGCTGCCATTTTCTGTAAACCTACTAAAGTATTTTTATCAGGCACAGAACCATCTCTCGCTTCATTAAGTCCGGTCACATCTCTTATCATTTGTAAATAATATTGATACGTGCTGATTAAACTTTGTATTTTACCTTGTCCTGTAGAAGTTGCAAGTTCTTGAATAGGGACCTTACCAGGGTTCATATCTCCTTCTTGAGTAAGTGATCTACCAACTATCGAACCAGTTTGGAAATACATATTCAATGCTTCAGCTGGATTATAGTTAGTACCATTACCTAAATCTACTTCTGCAAGCCCATCCATATCTAAGAATACACCATCTGGTACCATTCTAGCAATAACTTGTTGTAGTTTTAAATGAGTTAGTTGGATCATATCTGCGAATCCAGTTATCTTACTTACAATAGAATTAATTTTACCTTTGTACATTCTTGGAGCTACTAGAGTATAACTCATTTCTACCTTAGTAGTATCAGCAAAAGGTCTACTCATGTTTTCTGCTAACTTCCACTCTATTAATTCATTGTTTCCAATAACTTTACATCCTTGATATAGTACTTCAATTTTTCTTTCTACTCTATCAAAGTTATCATTTTTAGGAGGATCAAAAGAATCTGTTTTTTCTAAAGCTTTTTCTAATCCGTGATCAGTTTGTTTGATTTTAAATACTTGACTATTATATGTTTTATATTCAAAAAATAAAACCTGTACAGTATTTTGATCATACGATTGCCAGCCATAAAGTTGTTGATTACTAAAAGACCTGGTTTGTTGGATTTTCTCTAATTGCTCTTCGGTTAAATGTGGAAATTGTTTTGCTATTTCTGGAATAGTTAATTGTTTAACTTCTCCTACGTAATATATATCATCAAAATTTGGATCTTCTGTATATGAATATATTATATTAGCAGGATCTACATAGTCTATAACAATTCCATTTGACTTATTCCATTGAGTTTTTACTGCACCAATACCTAATGTAACTAGATCATAATAAAATCTTTTCTTTGTATTATTAAATTTATTTCTAGCTAAAGTATTATCAATTACTTCTTCTTCTGCAATTTCTACAGCTTGTTTATAACTTAACTGCATATGAAGATCTAATTCTTCTTTGTTTTCAGGTAAATTACCTGGATCAGGACTTTGGTATTGATCAATACCTAATGTTCCTTTTAATTCTTCAAGATAAGGTTTTGCTAACATATCTTCATAAATAGCATTAGCATAATCTGTTCTTTTCTTTAATGATACAGGATCTTGTGCATAAGCATTTATTTCAAATATTTTATTAGCCATTCCATTTACTACAATATCTACAAATTTAGAAACTACAGGAACAGGTTTCCAATCTAAATTCATATAAGACATATCACCATTAATAGCTAATTCATCTTTATATTTTTGAACTGGTTGTTCACCTCTTGCATACAACCTTAAAGTATGAAATCTATTATAAGAAGTAGCAAATCTAGTACCATTACCTCCTTGCCTCCACCATTCACTTTCAATAGCTTGTGCAACTTGTCTACCATATTCAATGGAAGATTTTTCAGCATCTGGCACTACTTGGCTAGGAAAGGCACTATTTGGATTTGCGTATGTATTCATTTATTTAATTATTTTTGAAACTAATCCCTTGTTATCATATTTTTTAATTCCAAGATCAATTGGTTCTCGTTTTCTTCTACTTACTGGAGCATATCTATTTTTGTTACAAGCCATGATGGCTAAACCTGAACTAATAGAAGCATCATGTTTAGTTCTATTGTTCATATCAAAAGATGCCCAATCTTCTAATGTTCTTTGAAAATACAAATCACCATATCCATCTCCATTAAAACCAATCGCATTTTCTATATAAGATTCAATTGCAGCAGCATGTGCTTGTTTAATATCTTCACTTGAATTAGGTATTCCACCTATTTCTTTTTCTGTTACTGAAAGTTTATTCCAAACTTTATCAGGTCTGTTCATTGCAAACCCTCTATAACCTCTTCTTTTAAAATGATATAAAAGTCTAGGTTTATTATTTTCTATTAATATAGGCATTCCATAAAATATACACGCCATAAGTACATCTTCAAAAAACACTTCAGCTGTTTGAGGTCGTGCTATATATTCTAAAAAGAAATGATCAGCTGGTGCATCTTCCATGCTAAACTTAGTTAATCCATGTAAGGATCCATTAGAACCTCTTCTATCTACAGTTCCTGATATATCGTAAGGGTCACATCCAAATGCTCCTATATGATCATTTCCAGGATATTTAATACCATTTTTTTCTATATATCTATTTTGTAGATTATCATCTGGTATCCAAGTTATAAAGAATCTTCCTTTATTATTAGGTGCAAATATAACTCGTGTATCTTTTATACCATTTTCCCATAAAAAATTACCTTGAGTTACAGCTGCTCTATTATTTGAATCTTCGTTAAAATCTATTTGTTGATAAATCTTAGTTAGATTAAATAAAGATGATTTAGACTCATCTCTAAAAGCATGCTTAGTAGTTCTAGGGAATTGTCTATAAAATTCGTTTAAAGCATCTTGATCATTCTTTAATCCTTCAACTTCGTTTTCCCAATATTGTATGACTCCAAGATCGATAAATCCTCCATGTGGACCGGTAACTTCTGTTTGTGGAGTATCGAAGACAGGCATCCCATAAGAATCAATGTATCCTTCGTAGTTCCATTCCATAGGTATGAACAAACTATATAATCCCGAGCTAGTCTGTCCATTGCGGTTTCTTTTTGTAACATCTGAGTTATCATATAATTTTTTAAAGTTTCTACCTCCTTTATCTAACGCATTTGAAGTACTACCCATCATACACTTACCAATAATCCTACTACCTAATCTTAAAGTTGTTTTTGTAACTCTCCAGTTATTAAGAATATTATTAGGTTTTTCCCATTTACCACTTTCATCGTGCACTAAGAGTTTTAATTTTTCACCATCATAACTATTATCACCAGTATTTTTCCAGTCAACTGTTGTGTCTAATCCCTGTAAATCTACTACCTCACTACCTGCTTCAATACTTCTTCTAGTAAATTTAGAAGCTGGAACTCTATATGCTAGTTCTGTTTTAGGTCGATCCATACCATCTTGAATCGGTTTAAAAAAGAAAGGATAATTAACTGATATTGGTACAACCTTATCAGTAAACATCTTTTTAGCATCTGGTCCAGTTTTAGATAATATTCCATACCTGGAATCACTAGATATACTAGCAAGATTTACAATTTCTCCTGAGGCCATAAAAGAAAATCCAGATCTACGATTTTTAAGGTAACACATACCATAACATCTCTTATCCGCTTTACAAGCTTCCCAAAATAAAAAGAACAATCTATTAGATTCTCTAAAATCTGGTGGTCCTACATCAATTTTAGACCATTGTAAATACATATAATGAGTGCCAGTAAGATAGCTAGGAACTCCTTTGTTATAAAACCAAAATCCTTCTTCACGTCTTTTAAACTCTTCATCAATATATTCAAACCATTTTTCTTTAAAATCTTGAGGATATTCTTTCCAATCAAATACTGTTTTAATTCTTTTTAAAGCTTTAGGATATTCAGTTTTAGTCCATTTATCATTTTCAAACTTATGAACTTTTTCTTCCTTAGGTAAAGCTATTTTAAGATTTTGTATTTCATATATCTCTCCTATTTTACCAGTCTTAGATATTATAATTACATCATGTTCTTTATTATATCCATACTCCCATTTTTTATACCTATTATTCCTTTTAAGAATTTTAGGTTTAATATAATCAGGTAATATTTTATATAAAACTTGTTCGTACATTATTTAGACCTCCCTTCTGCAAAACCCTTAAAGGTTTTTTCTTTTTTCACCTCTTCTTTAGGTTTGTCTTCTAACATATTTTTCTCTTCTTCTAATCTATTTAGTATTTCAAAAGCATCGAATATAGCTAGTTTTTTAGTGGCTGCAGCATTCTTTAATCTATCTGCGGAAATATCTGGGCCATAATCTATGATTGGTTCTTTAGCAACTTTGATTAACTCTTTAACTGCTACTTGTCCAGCCTGGATTATATTCTTCTTCGTTTCCTTTGTGCTCATATTTTATAACAATATCATTTGATTTCATACAATAAATTCGCTTCTTATCTATAATAAACTCCCATTCTCTTCCTGGTTTATAACCAACTAAGTCTCCTGGGTGAATATCAAGTGCCTCTAATTCATTATTACCTATCTTTAATATCCCAACACATTTCTTTTCAACATCTAACGTTAGAGATTCAGTATCTTTAATGGGCATTACGAAGCATCTATTTAAAAAAGGCATCCAAGTGTCACCTTTTTTATGTAAATAGATTTGATCGGGTTTACAAAAATATAAATCTTCTTTAAAATATTGACCACTATTTCTTTCATTTCCTTTAACATCATACCATCTTCTAAATATATTGTGATGTATTATTATTTCATCACCTACTTTAATATCAGTAGTGTATGCTAAAGGAGTAGAAACTACAATAGCATTTCTACTTACCATTCTGTGATCTTCAATGTTTGCATTTACAATAAGAGTTTTATCTCCTACTTTCACTTTGTTATTGTACCTATCTTCTTTAGGAGTTATAACAAAACTATATATACTTTCCATTAATATTCTAAATCATATTCAACTGAGATAGCCATGTTAGAATTAAATTTCTTCCACGGCATAACCTCTTCATTTTTTTTAATATAAATATTATAAGAATTATCTTCTTTACTAAAACTAATACTATAAATTGTATGTCCACCATAAACTGATTGACCTACAGAATAATGCATAGCTTCGTTTTTATAGTCCGCGCCTATACTTATTTTTCTTATAATAGAGTCCATGTCCTACTTTGTAGTTTCTTCTGTCTCTATTTCTTCGTAAGAACCATCAGTAAGGTTAATATTAACTTGACCATAAGCCTCTTCAAGTTCTTTTTTAGTACCTTCTAAAGCAGCTGCAAACTCTTCATATTTTTTACCTACTTCCATCTTCTTAGCTTCTAAAGCTCCAAGATCTAATAATACTTTTTGAATATTATTTTGTTGAGTTTTTACTGTTTCTAATTGTTCTGTAGTAATTTTATTTACTTTTGTTTCTTCTTTTTTTGCCATTTGATTAAATTTTAATTATTATTATTCTCTATTTATTATCACCTATTAATATGTGATTTTACTTTTTGAAAATGCTAGTTGCCTTTTCAGTTGTGCGTCCGCCGAAATAGGCCAAGACGACCGACATCATTACCTTCTCGAAAGTGTCATTCCATAATTCATTTATATGAAATGGTATTGTTTCTACACTATCTAGTATTCCAGCCATTGAAAATATAACTATACACCATACTAATACTAAAGGACGTACATTTTTAGACATCCAAGAATCAGACATAGAATCTGCCTCCCATCGTGAGGTAATAGCTTCTAATTCTTTACTCTGCTGATCGTATATTAATTGTTGAAGTTTAACCTTGTCATCTGCAGGAACATCTGATTTTGTTATTTCTGCTATAGCTTCTTGAGGTGATGTAACACCTTGTAGTATATTACCCAATGTTGGGTTAATAACAGATGCAGCTCCAAATAAAAGCTGCCCAACGGTTGTATCTTTAAATTTTTTCTTTGCCATATTATTTATTATAAGGAAATAATCTGTTTAAAGTAGCTTTTCTAGACTTACACCCGCATCCACCAGGTATACTATCTGCTAACTTTTTTATTCCTGTAGCTGTTGTAAATTTTTCTACTGTATCTCCTAATCCTTTTGATTTCATTTTATTATAATTTTTCGTAAGGATCTGTTTTTGTATAAGCTTCTTTTTCCCATGGTAAATCTGGCGCACCTTCTTTCATTTTACTTCTAGAATATTTTTTACCTTTCCAATATACCGCTTCATCATCATACCATAAATCTCCTCTTTTAATTTGATCAATATGTACTTCTTCATGTTCAATAACGCTTTCATGATCTTTATGAGGTAAATCTTCCGATATTAAAATAGTACCATTTTTATTACCCTTTCCCAAGCATCCTGGTTCTAATTCTCTTTCATAAACTGGAGAGGTTTTTTTAAACGGTGGTTCTAATTTAAACGCCATAATTTATTAAGTATTTAATCCATATCTTCTTCCTATTTTTCTAGGATCTCCTGAAGCAATATTTCTTTGTATTCGTTCTTCACTTTCACTCGCTACGTCTTCAGCTAAATTTTTACCACTTATAGCACTTTCTATTACACCTACTCCTTTCATTGTTTTATACATTTTACTACCTTTATCTACAAATTGAGTTCCTTTTTTAACCATATTGGCAGCAGCAAACACATCTCCTGCACCAGGAATTGCAGAGAACCCAAATATTGCAGCATTTTTAGCATGTTTTTTAGCAGCTTCTGTATCTCCTGTAGCTAAATTATACATACTTCTTCCTCCAGAAATAGCTGTATTTAATACATCAGCAAAAGGATTAAATAATCCCCCTAAAGTTAACATATCTTGAAATTTATCTAAACCACTTCTAGTTTCTGATTGTGCTTTTTCATTATTTTGTGTAATAATGTCTTTTTCAGCATCAGCAGAAACATCTATAGGTTCTTCTTCTACAAGAATTTCTTCTTCTTCTTCTTTCTTCTTTGGTTTAGGAACATATTTTCCTATACCTCCATATGAAAGAGGAGATTGAAAAGCGTTACGGGATATACCCCATTTTTGCGAGTAAGGCATTATTTATCCTCCGTGAACTGCTGGTACTCTTAAGATTTTTTCGCAATCTTCTTTGCTGTCACATCTTTTAAAGATACCACCTTTCTTGTTATTCCATATGAACCAACCTTTTTCATCTTTATCGATGCAACCTGGTCCACCTTCGTCTTTTGCGCATCCTTTTCCATCAAAATTTAATGGAGAGGAATTACGACTTAATGGATTGTTTTGTGAATAAGCCATAGTTATTTATTTATGATTGTAAAAATTTTAAAGCATCTGCTTTAGCTTTGGCTTGAGCTGCTTCTTTCTTATCTTCTTTGTCTGTATCTTCTTCTGCATGAAATGGAGAAGATTTTCTACTTGGAGCATCTCCCTTTGCTTCAATTATATCACTAAGATTGTGACCTCCTCCTTCAAAAGAAATTTCTTCTTTTACTTGTTTAGAAGGATTTTCTCCTTTCATTTCATTAAATGGAGATGAAGATCTTCTGGATATGTGCTCTTTTCTTTCGTCGTCTTTAACGTCTCTTGCTAAATTCGTGATATGCTGCTCGTCATGTAATTGTCTTGAGTCTTTATCTTTTGCATGAAACTTTTGATCATCTTTAATATCTCTTTTAAGATAATCCATATGAGCTTTATCGTCTCTAATTGCTGCCTTCACATTTTGCTTTGTAATGTGAGTATGCATGTGTTTATGTATTGGATGCATTTTTTTGATTTTTAATTATTAATTTTTTATGAATATGCGTATATTATTTTACTAGCAGTTGTACCTGTAGATTTTACTCTAGTTACTGCTAAAGGAGATAATGTTCCTATTGCTAAGTCTTTTATTAATATATCATCACCGCCTGCTGTAATAACTGCTACATCTATAACAGAAGTATCTCCATTATAAATTTGGAAAGCTTTTGGTTGACCTACTGAGTTACTTCCGATAATTTCTTCTTCATCACCTGATGCTACGTTACCAATTGTAACAGTTACAGCACCTGTACCACCACCACCAAAAGCTGTTTCAATAGCTGCTGTATTAAATATCAATGTTAAACCTGCTAAATCTGTTAAACTATAAGTACTTACTGCTACTACTTTTACATTTGTAACAGCACCACCAACAGTTGTCGCTGTAAATGTAGCTCCTCTTCCTGGTGTCATTGCATCTATATAAGTTCCTCCAGATGGAACAATTGCTTGATCCACAGCGTTATTAAATCCAGCTGAGGTGTTTGCACTTATATTAGATAAAGTTACACCAGCATCTAATCTAAATCCATAAGATCCAGTTGGAACTCTATAAAGACCATTAGCTTGGTAAATTGAATAAGTTTCATTTCCATCAGGAAATAAATCTAAATCTGCACCATCAGCGTCCATAATACTTAATTGTATAGCGCTATCAACAGCTTTAACAAGTCCTACAGTCCAGTCAGTTGTGTTATATACTACATCACCTACTTGTACTCCTTGATCAGCAACTTGACCCTGACTTGGTGCTGCTTCCAAAGATTGTACGAAACTACCTCGTGTAGGATTTATCTGTAACGGTCTTGTTGTATCAACTAATTTATTAGCTGTATTAACATTAGCCGTTCCAGAGAATCTTAAAGTTGAGCCTGGAATATTTATTTTATCGCTTGGTACAACTCTTAATCCATTTGTTAATGTGCTTGGATTTATTATCATTTTACTTATTTATTATTGTTATTCTTCTTCTTTTGGTGTTTCTTCTTCCTTGTGAGACTCTTCAGCTGCTGTTTTTTGTTTAAACAATGCTTGAACATCTTCTCTTTCATAAAAATCTGCCTCACCATATTTTTTTCTTAGTTCCTCAATTTTTGCTTCTATTTGTTTTACTTTTTCTCCATGAGCATTTAATGGTGAACTAGATTTTCTAGATATAGCTTCGTCTTCAGCTTCATAATCTTTGTCTCCTGGTTCAATACTAGTATCTTGAGGCATAGTTCCTCCTTGAGTAGTATCCATTTGAGCTAACATTTCAGCGTTTTGAGGAGAAATTGGTGCATCATCAGATGGATCTAACATTACTTCATTAAGTGGAGATACTCTTTTAAACGGATTACTTGCGTTTAAAGGAGATGTTTTTCTTGAGATTGGATTCTTTCCTTGTATATATGTCATTTTATTGTCCTTTTGCTTTTTGTGTTATAGGTAAACTTCCTGTATAAGGAACAGCTCCTAGTTTTAATTTCATTCCGTGGATACCAGCGCTCCAACCTTGTCCATGAGGTCTTCCATCTTGATCTAGTGGTCCGTCCCATATTTGAGATTCCCCAACAATTCCTACAGAATTATTTTTAGAAGCATGCGTGTGAGCCTTGTCTTCTATCATTTTAAGTGGTGATTTGTGATTTTTCATAATTATTTTTATATTAATTCGTTTACGTCTTCTGGTACTATATTTCCTTCAGCAGCACTAGTCAACATGTCTCTATCAAAAGATCCGTCTACCGGTTTACCAAACATTCCCATTGCTGCTTCTTTAGTTCCTGGATCAAAAGTTGGAGCAGCTATTCCTGTTGGATCAATCTCTGGTCCTGCATAATCTGCTTCTGGAGTAGAATCTATTTCTTCTCCCATTCCACCTGAACTTAATTGAGCAATAGCAGTAGCTATACCTTTAACTTCTTCTTGAGTTGCATCAACTGTTTTTTGCAATTTATTAATACCTAATCTTTTTGCAAATTTTTTACCCATTCTTTTGCCAAGTTTTGCTCCTAAGCCTCCTAATAATGCCATGTTTTAACGGTTTTTGTCTTTATTTACATTATAAATAGCATGAGTTAATACCTTATCTGTATAAGTATCTCCAGCTATTAATTTATTTCTACGCTCGCTTGTTGGTATATCATCATGACCTAATATGATTCTGTACATTCGACTAATTAGTTGTTTACCTTTAAACGAGACTTTATATATATTATATTTTTGTGTAGTTCTATTTCTATATCGCCACACTTGAATCCAATCATTTTGAATTAGTTTACTCCATCTTCTATTATTCCAGCTAAAAGAATATACACCTATTTCAAAATCTTTTTTTGTAAATAAGTCTATACAATCTAAATAGATTAATAATTCTAATTCTGCATCAGTTAAGCCGTTGTTTTTACAAGCCCATTTGCGTATTATACGGTAATGTTTTAACAAATTAAGATCTTTAAGATCACTTGCTTCTAGCTTTTTCATAAAACAACGACCACATTTTCTTGCCTGATGACATGATATGGTTCTTTTTCAATTTCAATTTTATGTGCTGCAGATTTATCAAAATAAATTATATCATCTTGTTTAACTGCCACCACAGAATCTCCTACTTGAACTACTTTAGCTTGTTGAAACCTCACGTCTTCACGTTGTTTCTCAGTTAAAAGTAATCCACCTTTAGTTTTTTGATTAGATTCTCCTATTTTTTTTATAATTAAGTTATTTCCTATCGCCCTCATGTAATCTAATATTATTAATTATACAATCAGTTGATAAGATAGTAGTTGCTACAGAAGCCGCATTTAATAATGCGCTTTTTGTTACTAATAATGGATCTATTATTCCACTATCAATCATATTTACCATATTTCCTGTAACCACATCTATTCCAAAACCATGTTTTTTAGGCATTTCTGGTTTTAGTCCAGCGTTTTCTAGTATAATTCTATAAGGAGAAATTATTGATCTAGCTAGAATTTTTTCAGCTTCATTAGTTTCTTCTATATATTCAGCGGCATTAAGTAATGCAATACCTCCGCCAGGAACTATACCTTCTTTTATCGCGGCTTTTGTAGCACAAATAGCATCTTCGACTCTATCACTCTTTTCTTTTAATTCGATTTCAGAGTTAGCACCTACTTTAACCACGGCTACTTTTGCAGCTAATAACGCGAGTCTTCTTTCATGTGCTATTTTATATGCAGGAACTTTCTCTATAGCTTGTTTTGCTTGAATTTCTTCAATCAAATCTTTTACTTCTTTTGGAGTTTCCTCTACTTGTATTATAGTGTTTTCTTTATTACTAATAATTTTTTTAGCTTTTCCTAAGTGCATAGGATCTATTAAATCCATATCATCTCCTAAGTCTTCATTTATAACAGTAGCACCTGTCATTAAAGCTAAATCATTTAATTTTTCTTTCTTTGTAAACCCATATACTGGAGCATCTACAATACAAACTTTTATATTACCTTTCATTTTATTCATTGCAAGTGCGGCAAGAACTTGAGGTTCAACATCTGCAATAATAAATAAGGATTTTTTATTCTTTATAGCATACTCTAATACACCTTGTATTTTTCGTATGTTTTCTATCTTTGATTCAACAACTAGTACAAGAGGATTTTTTAATTCAGCAACTTCTTTATTTTGATCTGTAGCAAAATGTAAACTTTTTAAAGGTCTATCAAATTGCATTCCATCAATAATATCGACAGATGAGACTAAATCTCTCGATTCTTCCATTATTACTACACCTGTTTTATCTACACTTTTAAATGCTCCACCAATTAGTTTACCTAATTCTGAATCATTATTTGATGAGATAGTGGCAACTTGATCAATCATGTCACCTGTGACTTCTATTTTAATGGATTCTAAATAGTCTACAACTTTTTTTACAGCTGAATTAATACCCTCTTTTAGTTGTCTAGTATTAATTTCTTTTTTATCTGCTTCTTGCAATATTGCTTGGGCTAATATCGTGGCTGTAGTTGTACCATCTCCGGCTTCTTCTACAGTTTTTCTAGCAGCTTCTTTTATTAATGTTGCTCCCATGTTTTCAACAGCATCTAATAATACTATCGAGTTAGCAACAGTTACACCATCTTTGGTTATAATGGGTTTTCCTTGATCATCTTCTAGGATAACACACTTGCCGCTAGCTCCTAACGTGGAGCTAACAGCTTTAGTGAGTTTATTTATCCCTTCAAATATTTGATCTTTTGCATCTTGACCGAAGTTAAGATGTTTCACAAGTTTATTGGACATAATTTAATTGTATTTGATTTTATTTAAAGGTTTTCACGACTTTTGGT
>Ga0209404_10000893_pt1 | contig 22121 bp, 18 predicted proteins | sample TroAtlMetagenome_2_FD_187447 | JGI IMG/M metagenome (GOLD analysis project Ga0209404, IMG submission 187447) | Marine eukaryotic phytoplankton communities from Atlantic Ocean - Tropical Atlantic ANT8 Metagenome (SPAdes) (version 2) | ecosystem: Environmental > Aquatic > Marine > Oceanic...
GACAGGACTGAACATCAAACTAGTATGAATTTCTTGATAAGAAATATTAAAAGCCGGAGTAGCTCAGGGGTAGAGCAATTCATTCGTAATGAATAGGTCGTCGGTTCAATTCCGACCTTCGGCTCTTTATCTATCAGTCTTAACCGCAATATTTGCCTTAGGCACTCCAACATGGCGACAGATAGACATAACGTTTGCCAAGTAAAGGTGCTTTGCATCTTGATCACTTCTGATCAATACCTTTATATCTGGTTTTTTTTCAACCTCATCCTTCATCCAATCTGAAATTTGCTCCTCTGTCACCTGCTTGCCCATCAAAACATAAGCCCCACTCTTTCGAATATTTATCTTAATCAGGTTCCCACTAGATTGAGTAAGAGATTGATTCTTCGAATCAACTGGTAAATTCACCATATGATCTATTTCTTCCTCTTTGAAGGTCGTTGTTACAAGAAAGAAGATTATCAATATAAACATCACATCAATCATGCTTGAGATATTTATAATATCACCATCACTAGATGATGATTTTTGACGAATGTTCATATTGCGGACTGTGGAGTTATTTCCGAAGAATGTTCGATTTCGCCTGGATTAGAATCACCAGCCTCATTTGATCCAATATCTGGCAATGCAAAATCAACAATGAATTCAGTACCAACTTCATCGAGGTGGTCTATAACTTTATCTGCTCTTGATGAAAGCCACTGAAATAATAACAATACAGGGATAGCAATCGTTAAACCTGCTGCCGTACTAACCAATGCTTCATATATACCATTAGCAAGATCTGCTGTTTTTGCGGCTCCTCCACTGTCAGCAGTTTTTTGGAAAGCTTCAATCATCCCGTAAACTGTTCCCAATAATCCCAAGAGCGGGCAGACTCCAGCTATAACTGACAATGGCCGCAAACTACGTTTCATCTTTTCTGCCTCTCTAGCCCCAGCATCCTCGATCGCCTTGCTTACAGCCTCATGGCCTTGACTTCTCCAACTAATACCAGCTTTAAAAACATGAGCGCAAGATGCCTCAGATTCATCGCAATATCTTTCTGCCGCTCCGCCTCCAGAATCTCTTCTCCAAACTTCACCTAAACCTTTTAAAAATTCTGAAGGCAGAATTCTATCTTTATTCAAGGAAATGAATCGCTCTAGACCAATCGCTAGCGCTAAAATTGATGCAATCCCTAGGGGAAGCATTACTGGCCCCCCTTTTTTAATAAGGCTAAACATTGTTTCCTTATTTTCACCGGCGCCCTCACCAACCTCTTGAGCAAATGTTATTGAGTTTAAACCCAAAAAAAGAAAAAGAAAAAACAAGAGAACAAATGAAAAACTTATGTTGTCGTGTCCTCTGTTTTTTGTGTAGATATGCATCAATTTTATATTAATGATAATTGTCTAAATCTGAGTTATCAGGTCAAGAATTATAAAAACCTAAGAACAGCCTATTTCATTAAAAGTTAATAATTATACGTACCCTAGTCATCAAGGTTAGTAACAATAAGGCTTTAAACACATAATTAAATATATAGATTTAAATTCAGTGAAAAAATATTATCTAATTCTAATTAGCCTCTTATCTCAATCCCTATTCTCTATGGACCATCCAAACGTGGTTATCATTTATGGAGACGATGTTGGGTATGGAGATGTCGGGATCAACGGATCAACTAAAATACCGACGCCATACATCGACAAGATTGCGTCTCAAGGAATTTCATTTACTGACGGACATTGCACAGCTGCTACATGTACCCCATCAAGATACTCAATGTTAACTGGGCTTTATGGATTTCGAAAAGGAGTAAGAATTCTACCACCTAACGCACCTCTATGTATACCTACAAATATTTTAACACTCCCAAAATTATTCAAAAGAGCGGGATACAATACGGCTGTTATTGGAAAATGGCACTTGGGTCTTGGTAAAAAAAATATGAATGTTGACTGGAATGATGACGTCAAGCCTGGCCCTCTTGAAGTAGGGTTTGATTATTCTTTTCTACTCCCCTCGACGAACGACCGCGTCCCTTGTGTTTATGTGGAGAACTACCGTGTAGTGAATCTTGATCCTAAAGACCCATTATACGTGGGGTCTGCACCAGAAGGACACAAGAGCACTGAATATCCATACGGAAGAACTAATCCCGAGTCTGAAACTTATTATCCAGCAGACCATCAACACAGCGAAACTGTAATAAACGGGATAGGAAGAATAGGAAAAATGTGGGGAGGTAAAACTGCTTTGTGGAATGATGAAAAGATGGCAGATGAATTTGTCGATCAGGCTAAAAAATATTTATCTAAGCAATCAAAAGATAAGCCATTTTTCTTATACTTTTCATCTCAAGATATCCATGTCCCAAGGGCTCCTCACCCAAGGTTCCAAGGTAAAACAAAATTAGGTAAGCGAGGAGACGCAATGGTACAATTTGACTGGTCCGTTGGCGCAATATCCAAGGCTTTAAAAGAACTCGATTTACATGAAAATACAATTTTGATCGTATCTAGTGACAACGGGCCCGTTTATGATGATGGATATGAGGACGGCTCCACAGTTAGAAAATCTACCAAAGAAGCTGACCAAGGTCATGATGGATCCGGACCTTATCGAGGAGGTAAGTATCAGATCTATGAAGGAGGAACTCGCGTCCCTTTCATAGTCCGTTGGCCAAAAATGATTAAACCAAGCGTGTCTGATGCTTTAGTTAGCCAAATTGATCTAATTGCTTCATTCGCTAAACTTCTAAATATTAAACTAAATAAAAATGAGGCACCTGATAGTCGAAACACTCTTGATGCGTTCCTGGGCAAAGATAAAGAAGGGTTAGACTTTACACTACAAGAAGCCAACAGGACCGTTGCGCTAAGAGAAGGTGATTGGAAATTCATTCCAGGAAAAAATAACGCGCAGCTATACGATTTGAGTACTGATAAGGGAGAATCAAAAAACCTGATATCCCAAAAGCCTGATCTCGCCAAAAGGCTTAGACAGAAATTAAACAAATTGAAATCAGAATCTGGCTTAAGGTAAATAAAATATTATTTTATAGGAGTACTAGAATTTTATTCATCGATCCAATCTCTAATATATTTCCTATCAATCTCAGAAAAATCATCGATAGGAATAGTGACCCTTTTTTTATCCTCTTTCATTAAATAGGCTTGTCCTTCACTAACTGAAAGAAGCCTAGCCCGAATCTTTTGACCAGAATGATTTGTGAAGTTCCTCAGCGGTGATTCTAATTCCACTCCTTTTGTATTTCGTTTTTTTTGGTCAAAAAAATCAAAAATTCTCTCCATCATTTCTGGATTTTTAGTTATTGAGTTAAAATGATTTCCTCCCTTGATCTCCTCGTATTTAAAATCCATTTTAAGTTTTTCCATTTTGCCTGCCCATTCCCTAATGACTCTGACAGGTATTAGCCGGTCTCGTTCACCAGTAACGAGGTAAATGGGAATTCCTCGCATACCTTCAAGAATAGAGTTATTAAAATCAATAGTTTGTCGCATAAGCGCAGGGGACAATGGGGCTAGGCCAGCCCAAATTTCTGAATACTTATTCCCTAGATAAAGAGTCCCCCCTCCTCCCATCGAATGTCCCATCAGAAAGATCCGATCTGGGTCAATATTGAATTCTTTTTTCGTGATTCGCAAAACGTTCATTACATCCATTTCGCTTAGCTCCCCAATGTTTTCAGGATCATTGGGATTTTCACCGAGAAACAACGATTCAACCGTTCCCTTCTTTGTCTTTCCCCTGGCTCCATACCAACCCCTTTCATTATAGCCAAAAGGAGCTACTACTATGTATCCTCTAGACTCCGCCTCTTTCACGATTCCTCTATAGCGAATAATCTGTTGGGGATTACTACCAAGGCCATGCAATAAAACGATTAGAGGAATTTTTTTCTTTTGAGAATAAGAATTTGGAACATATAAACAGTAATTAATATTTTTATCTGCTTCTTTGAAAAAATAGGATCTTTTTTCTATCTTGCCTGTACCTTTGCTAGAAATAAGGAAAGGTAGAATCAACAAGAGAACGACCAATAATGTTCGGAAATTAATAATCATATTACTAACAGATAAAACTTATCATTCTTAACAACATCATTATCTTCGATGTTATGCGCTATATTATCAATTATTAAAAAGTGCTACAAGTAGTTATTATTTAACCAATTGGAATTTGGAAAGAGAATCAAATGGAATTTATACAATTTATACTTTTGGTCTTAGTGGCCCTTGTAATTGTTGCGTTAAATAAATCGAGCAAGGCTTTACGAGAAATTGAAGAACTAAGAGAACGTTTAAGAAAGCTCTCACTTCATTATTCATCCCTTAAAGACAATGAATTGAAGGAAATCTCAGGGTCGTCGAAAAAAACAGACATATCTCCACCAGATCTCCCACCAGAATTACCAAGCTCTCTGGAATACATTTCTACAATTTGGACTGATTCGAAAAAGTATGAAACAAACTGCCCTTTATTAGTTAATTTCTGTATCACCACCCAAGGCGATGAAATAATTCCAGATGAAATAAAAAAGGCTAGGGTAACATTGGTCAGAGAGAGAGAATCAGATGCGAATTCTGATGATAGACAAATAATTACTTCAAAGCTATTAGACTTCGACCAAGATCAAATTAGGTCTACAACTTTCTATCCAGATAAGGAAGGGATATATAGAGTTATAGTTAATTATGGAGAACTTGGTAAGGAAGCTTTAGAATCTGAAGAGTTTGAAGTTTTAAAACAAGCAGCTCTAGAAACAACTGACTCAAGTGAACACAAAGAAGAAATTGAAGCCACCGCTAAATTAAAATTTCCCGCAAAGGCAGCCAGGACAACACAAGAACCTTCTATAGAAAGTGATGAATCCCTAGAAATTAAGCTTGGTACTTATTGGTTCGTTAGAATTGGAGTACTCTTACTTTTGACAGGGCTTGCCTCACTGGCATGGTTTAAAAAAGATTTTTTCTTGGATCTCTCAGCCGGCACTAAAGTCACATTATTTTATATCCTCAGCTTCGGAATGGGCGGCCTTGGCCTGTGGTTAAACCGAAGAAAAAAAGAACTTCAGAACTTTGGTCAGGTTCTTATAGCAGGAAGTTTTGCAGGCACTTATTTCACAACCTATGCCGCTCATATATTTGAACCCGTAAAAATAATCCACCATTCCAGCCTTGCTCTTATTCTCCTTTTTGTATTGGGCTCATTAATGATTGGAGTCGCAGAAAAATTGAAATCACAAACAATTGCTCTTTTTGCTATCGGCTCATCTTATTATGCAACTTATGTTCCATTAATCCATCAAGGGACGATTTCACCATGGATCATCCTTGCCTCTAATTTGATACTAGCCATTGCTTCCGTTGCTTTCATGGTCAGAAATCAATGGTTCCGCATACCTGCATTAAGCATGGGAGCCTCATATTTGGGATTTTTTGTATGGCGATTTTTAGAGAAATCTCCAGACTTTTTTATAGTTATACTCTTCCTCAGTTCTCTCTGGTTGGTTTATACCGTTGCAGTTTTCATCTGTAGACATAAAGAATTTAGTGATAATGAAAGAGCAACTTTTCTGACTCTCAATAATGCAGCTGTATTTGGCTTTATGACTTGGGAAGTGATGAAATCATCAACAACCCACTTCTGGATTTTAGGACTAACTGTTGGGCTAATCCTCCTTACCTGTGCTTTTATTGCCTCAAAATTACTTAGTAGGTATACGCTTACAAAAAATGCTTACCTGATTCAGGGACTTTCTCTTGCCACTCTCGGTCTGATGACAACAAAACAATCAGAATCGATCAAGGGGCCCATACTCGCAGCCGAAACATTAGTCTTACTCTTCAGCTCTACCCGACTTAAAAACATACTAGTTCGATACGCTGCGGTCGCCGCATCCATCATCTCATTAATATACGGTTTTATATCTATTAATAATAATAGCGCAGATTATTTAATGAGCTCATTAACCATCGCTGTGTTCCTGTTAGCCGGAGGAATTTTATCTGCGAAGAAAATAGAAAATGAAAACAGTGCTACATTAAGAAACTTTACAACGTATTTTATTGGAACTGCAATATTGATGCTAATATCAGCATTATTATATCAGTACAATCATTTAGAGAACGCTTGGATCAAGGACCCGTTTTATAATTTACTTTTTTTTGCAGCAGCCCCCATCATTGGATGCATCTCTCATTATTTTTTGAGAATCCGTGAACTTACCCTATTAGGCCAAATTCCTTTCTTTTTTGTAGCTGTATTTTCTTTAAGTTTCATTACTGATCAAGGATCGATCTCTCAAAACATAACATTCCTAGCACTTACACTCTGCTTCATACATTGGTGGAAAATGCAGGGCCATTTGATTCTTGATCCAAATGATCACCATACAAGGAAGTTAAAAGTTCCAAGTATCATTGAAGCCTGTTATTCGGTCGCCATTGTTGCACAAATCTTTGCATGGGCCATTTCAACAACAATGGATAAAACTCCCAATGGTGAACCTTGGTTATGGCTCGGCCCCCTCCTAGCAATTTCAATAACTATCTACAGCTTCATCACTAAATTAAAATATCTAGGTGCACTATCGCAGTTGTTTCTTGGATTCGCGTGCTTGATCCAGATAGACCTCTGTCTTGATGGGCAGAATAACAGTCCCATACTCGCCTTAATTCCTATAGCCACTCTCTTTGCAACACTATGCGTGTTAGCTGGAACTAATATAATTGCGTCGCCTGAGAATTACAAAACCATAATTGTCTCAATTGTTAAAAAATTATACGCCATCCTTTTATCCATACTAACATTGCTATGGGTATATAATTATACACCACAAGAATATCGTTCGTTAGTCAGTATCGCCATAGCCATTGCATGTTGTTTTGTTACCACTAAAAAATTCATTGCCGATAAAAAATTGATCCAATTGCTCAGCCTCAGTTATCTTATAACTGGATTCATTTATTTAGCGGGTGAACTCGATAATAATGAGGCCTCAATATTGAGCCTCATTGGGATTCTTGGGTTAATGGCATTTCAACAGGTTTCCAAATTATCCAAAAACTCATTAAACATATCAGCCAAAATACACAACGTCCTAATCCTATCAGCTTCAATAGCCATATTCTTGTGGTGTACAGTTAAAGTTTCTGACACAACTGCAGGTCTTCGTACAATCACCTGGGCTGGATTGGCTGTTATAAACTTCTTGGTGGGAATCAGCCTAAAAGAGCGCTGGTATCGATTAATAGGTTTATCTATATTGGGAATTTCTCTTTTGTCCCTCATACCTATTATTTGGGACATGCCTACAGAAACCAAAATTACGAGTTTATTCGTTTTAGGAGCCGTATTTGTTGGACTCGGGTATATCTACACGAGATACAAAGATCATATCAAAAAGTTACTATAAAACATAGATTCCAATAAGGATCTTTATGAGTATGCTAATTTGTTTCACTCATTATGTTTTTCATAACCCTATCTCTGTACCTTACGATACACCTAAACATCATCTCTGGCATCCAAGAGGAAACCAGTGAAACAAAGTCATCAAGCTTATTTAAAAATGAAACTTCAAAGGGATTAGAGAGCATCGGCTTATTTATTTTTAAAGACAAAACAAACGACCAAATCATTGAAGTTTCAGGGAACAACAATAAGCGAATTAGAGATTCTCATCTCAAGTTAATTGGAACTCATAAAGAAATTACCGACCTATCTCTGGAGGAGACCCAAATAACCGAAAAGGGTATTCGCCATATTGCTAACCTGAAAAAACTAGAATGGCTGAATTTATATAAAACCTCCATCAATAATAAAGGTCTGAAGGAGATTGCTAAAATCAAATCGATTAAACTTCTTCCTATTGGAGGCACAAAAATAACCGATGAGGGCATGATTCACGTATCAACAATGAAGCAATTAGAGTATCTGGGCCTAAGAGGAAACTCCATTAGCAATACCGGGACAACTCACCTTACCTCGCTAGTGAATCTTAAAGGTCTAAATTTAGCAGAAACAAAAATATCTGACAAAACTTTAAACCATATATCCAAGTTAAATCACCTAGAAAAACTTTGGATACAGAGGACTAAAGTCAGTGATAAATCTATTCCCATCATTACAAATTTTAAGAAATTGAAACAACTTGATGTTAGTCACACAAAGATCACTATCGAGGGGATTAAGAGAATTAAATCTAAACTCCCATATTGTGAAATAATTTTTGGTAATTAGAAATCAATCAACCTGGAGGCCATAGCAATGGCCTGCCCGCCAAGAGGTGAACATGTAAATGAGGGACAGTTTCACCACCGTTCTTTCCATTATTGATAACAATCCTGAATCCTTGGTTCTCATCAGAGAAACCTTGATTATCCGCAATTTCTTTGGCTTTCAATAAAAGATGTCCTAATAACTCTTTATCACTATCCTTTGATTCAGCTAATCTGGGCACAGGTTTTTTCGGAATGATTAAAATATGACAAGGAGCTTGGGGAGAAATATCGTCAAAGGCTATACAAAGGTCATCCTCGTAAACTATCTCAGCCGGAATTTCTCTAGCTATAATTTTCTCAAATAGCGTTCTCTCCCCCATACTTAAGACTGGTTAGAATTTCTATTTCAGTACAAGACTAATTTCTCCACTTCTATTACGAGCAAGTTCTGAAATTATGTAGTCATTAATCTCTTCAGTTAACTCAACACATTTAGAATTCCACCTACCCGCACCTGTAAGATGCTTGACTGCCTTACGAAGTTCAAAACACATTATTTGTGATGTACCGCTACGCTCAGTATCAATTAATTTTTCACGTAGTATTCTAAAAAATTCCAACTCAAATCCAGACCCTGCTTCAATTGCTATATCCATTAACGAAATACGAACTGGCGGAGGTCCAATTTCGAGGGTTCTCGCAATATCTTCACACCCCATAAAAGCCAGAGCCATTTCTATTTTATTGTATAACTCTTCGATGGTTATGGTGTTCTTAGGAAACCGATTCTTAAGATATTCAATTACTGCCCTCGTGATATCAGGCGCAAAAAACCAATCTTGATGGCCCGCCTTATTAGCCGCTTTAGTTATCTCATCAGAAAGCCATCTGGCCTCGTAACTTACCACTTCATAATCTCCAAATTTTAATAAAGGAAGTAGGTTGGGCTGGCAGACCATTGATTGCTGAGGAGGTTAGGAATTAAATACGGTTATAATTAAATAGGGGGTTTTATAATGCTCTAATTAGAGCTCTTAAAGCAAGCAATTGTATGAGAAAATTTGGATATTTTCTCAGATTCTAGGGCCGCCTACCAAGAGATTCAATTTCGTTAATAAACTCACCAACGTCCTGAAACTGCCTGTAAACTGATGCGTATCGTACATATGCAACAGGATCAATTTTTTCAAGCTTAGCCATAACCCTTGCTCCAAGCACCTGGGTCAAAACTTCTCTAGATCCTTCTGATTCGAGCTCAGAAATGATACTATCTGCAGCCTGCTCCAACATATCTATACTTACGGGCCTTTTTTCACAGGCTTTAAGTAGCCCATTAAGTAGTTTTTCTCTGCTAAAAGGCTCTCTTATTCCATCACGCTTAACGACTCTCATGTCGCTGTGCTCTAAATGTTCATAAGTTGTGAACCGGTGACCACAGTCTAAGCACTCTCTCCTTCGTCGCACAGAAAGACCATCCTTGGATTCTCTTGAATCCACGACTTTATCATTTATTACTCCACATTTAGTGCACCGCATAAATCTAATCCCAATATGAACAACCTCATTCAATACAGTCAACGCTCAACTCAAGTATCTTAAACCAATTTATTAAGGATCAGTTAAGAATTATTAAACTATCAATTTTTCAAACTTACGATAAATGATTGATTATCAATAAACATACAGATTCTTTATGATTATATTAATATATTAATATCATGAAATTGCATGCACCGAATATATTTTAAATTTGTGATGCTATTTATTGAAATTAAAAATAAATAGGCAAAAATAATATATAATGTCTATACCCATATTAGAACGATGGAGCAACGCAGTTAATAACATACTCCTCAAGAAGTTCTCTCTTTGTATTCTGAAAACGCTGTACTTGTAGCTACTTTTTCACCTAATCCTTTAAATACAACCGAGGACATTAAAGGTTACTTTGAAAATTTCTTATCAAACCCCGGGGCTGGTGTTAAATTTGAATTCGACTCTATTAACAAACAAGAAGTAGGAGGAAACTTAAAAATCCTTAGCGGCCTTTATACATTTTTAAAAGAAGAGGATGAAAATAAAGTAGAGGTACCTGCTCGCTTCACTTACGTTGTTGATGAATCATCTGAGAGCCAGATTATACACCACCATTCTTCTCAGCTCCCTTAGTCAAAATTTATAGAGACGTTATAATTTCCCTATATTAACAGTCCAGTAGTTATTAACTCTCCCGACTCCCATTGAATCAGTTTCTTTATTGAACATCATCATTCTTTGCGGATCAGATACCCACCAGGCTCTGAACGCCTCACCTGGGTCAGGGCTTAGCCTGTAAAGAAACTCCCAGTAAACCTTACCAGTATATCCAGCTTTCTTAGCCCGCGCCGCATAACCTGAACCGTCAAAGCTTTTGTGCGAGAAGAAATCTTGAAAATGCATGTCACCAGAATGCATTTCTGACGCCAAGGTTAATTGCTCATCTATCTTTAAAGCAATTAATCCAAGAGCAACTCGTCTTTGATTAATCTCCGACAAAAGTTTCTTATAAATGGCAGTACCCCAATTGACTTGTTCATTGTAAATCTTGATAGCTTCATTCTTTTCATAAAACAATTTTAAGTTTGATGAACCATTCAAATTAGAATCAGAATTATCTTCATTAGATTTGGCAAGATCTATCAAATCATTAAATTTAGCCGGGGCGAATGTACTCTCTCCTTTGGACCAAGAAATCTCGTTATCCAATTCAGAAAATAAATTAACATAATCCTTTAACGATTCGTCATCCTCAAGCTGATTACCCTTAAGCGAATCAGACAAAACATTGTATAGCTCCTGTGACTTTTTAACGGCATCCTCCATTTCCTTTACTCTCTGTTTAAAATTATCAGGATCCTTCTCCTTCCATTTTGTCGTTACAACAACGAGTGCATCTGCAGAAACATCCTTCCAAGCCTGATAGTCATTCTCAAAGGAAGTTGAATTTTTATCAGAGGCACTTAGAGATAAAACCTTGGTGGAAAATTCTGCAAGCCGTTTATTGCGAGCCTCAAGTAATATTTTCTCGTATATTTCTTTAAATCCGTCTCCTAACTCCCTAAATAAGTCATAAACAATTTCTCTTTTGGACAGCTCTTCTGAAATTAAAAACTTTATTGTTCTATTTTGATCCTCTTTAGATAACTCAAAATTTTCATTTGGAGAATTAGGTATTTTAAAAGGAACACTTTCATCAACAGAGGAAGGTCTTAAGGGCTCATCTGAACTATCATCTTTTTTGCCATTGTCACCAGATCCCTTAACATAGATCTTTTTCGTAATTACAGTCTGATTATTTTGATCTTCCCCACTAGAGATTTTAATCATCTTACCACTACTTACTAAGTACACACCCAATCCACAAAGTCCCAAGAGCGCAATAAGAACCAAAACCCCACCCATCGAGCTTGATTTTTTAATTACTATTTGTTTAGGGGGAACGTAAGAAGATGTACCTGGCATTTTTAACACAGGAGGAGTGTTATCTACCGGATGATTAGTATTAGCTTCAATGCTTTCATTCGTAATTGTCTCAGTTTGAGGTAGATTTCCCATCTCAAGAATCTCAATTTCTTGATCAAGGCTTCGAGGAATTATAAACTTTGCATTACAACTAATGCAGCGCCCTTTGTTACCAGCGTGTTCTTCGCTGACCTCGATTATCGTCGAACAAACAGGACAATTAATTTGCATGTGTGATTATTTTAGAAATCTAATAAATGCAATTTCTAACTTTTTAATGAAAAATTCTAGTTAGGAAATTCATTCATTGGCTTCAGAGGTTTTCCTCCAAAAGGTTTATCCCAGCCATTTTTTCCAGGGTCAAAATATAAGGTCGCAGGAGCATCCTTAAACATATATTTAGAATCTTCTGGAGCATCTCCTAAAAACTGTACTGTCTTGAGACCTATACAACCACTAAATGCCGACACTCCAATACTCGTCACATTTGGAGGAACCGTTAGATTGGTGATACTTATACATCCCCTAAAAGCCGAGTTCCCAATAGAATTTAATGTATCAGGCAAAGTTAATTCCGTCATCCCTCTGTTACCATAAAAAGCATTGTCACCGATTGTTGTGACTGCAAGATCTTCAATTGTATTAGGCACAATAACTTGCCCAACTCTAGTACACTTAGTAATGATAACTGATTCGCCATTGAGACTGTACTCAAAACCACTTACATCGGCCTTTGTAACCTCTTCTTCTGAAGCGTTTGACTTATTTTGATCCCCTTGGCTTTTATTTTCTTTATCCTTGCAACCTATAAAAAAACTTAGAGCAACAATTAATGAGAGTAATCTGTTCATAACAATAATTTACCACCTTGGGAGCAAGTGACCAATGAAAAATGGACACCAGAAAATTGGAGTTATTTGTAGTTACTGATAAGGAAAAAGAGACCTAATACACTGATTTTTTCAATAAATCAGATACTAGGAATACTCTAGGTTAAAATTCTCTATAGAGTTTTGAGGTAGATATCTTTAAATTCTACTACCATCCCCTTGTCATGTAACTGTAAGCCGATAAAGCCTTTTTTAAGTTGCCCCTCCTTAATGTTATCTGTGAATTCAGAAGCCAATTTATTATTTATCCACAATTGAAAAAAATTACCCTTGGCCACGATTCTGCAGTCATTCCAATCATGCCGATTTATCTCATCCAAAGTTATCGCATCCTTAATATTTTCGTGTTTGCCATTACCCTCACTATCAATAATTAATCGAGTTCCTCTTTGGCAAGGAAACTCTCGCCTTGTACCAGCGCCAAAATGAAAGTCCCAAGCCCCCAATACACCTGGCCCAATTCCAACATGCCCAATGTCAGCATGATAACCCTCGAAAGGTCTTTTATTTGTTTTGTCTGGCCGTGTCCTAATCTCAACTCCAGTGTTACCCTTAGTTACCATTTTATATTTAAACTTCAGTTCAAAATCTTTTAATTCTTCATTCTTAGAGTAAACAAGATAGACAAGACGATTCTCTTGACCCTCACCTCTTATGACTCCGTCTTTGATAGACCAAGGCTTGTATGGAGTAACTGGAGCACTACGCCATCCCTTTAAAGTCTTTCCATCAAAAATGGAAACAAAACCACTCTTATCTTCAGCATTTAACAGCGATATAGATAATAAAATAAAAATGAAACCAACTAAATATTTAACGGTATTAAGCATAGGATATATTTTAACACTTAAAAAGTTATTGAAAACAGAATTTCGTTTCACTTACAAAAAAAATTGAAACCCAAGAAGAAAATTTACTCCTCGGGAAAGAATAATCGTTTTTGTTATACTATTACATCGTGAAGAACATTGCCTGCCACATCGGTCAGCCTGAAATCTCTACCGCTAAAATGATAGGTTAAGCGTTCATGATCTATTCCCAGCATGTGAAGTATTGTTGCATGAACATCATGTATCGAAGTTCTGTTGACTGCTGCATGATAACCAATTTCATCCGTCTCCCCATAACTTGATCCACCCTTAATACCTCCACCTGCCATCCACATTGTAAATCCAAACGGATGATGATCTCTTCCGCTTCCTCCCTGTTTATGTGGCGTTCTGCCAAACTCCCCTCCCCAAACGATCAATGTTTCATCCAGCATTCCTCTTTGCTCTAAATCTTTAATGAGGCCTGCCATTGGTTGGTCTGTCGAAGCACAGTGCTTATTATGGTTTCCAGTAATACTCCCGTGAGCGTCCCAGTTATTATCACCATGACCTCCTCCAGAATAAAGTTGAACAAATCTTACTCCACGTTCTACCAATCTCCTCGCCATTAAACACTGAGTGCCAAAGTATTCACCGGGATTCCCTTTTTCAATTCCGTAAAGCTTTTTAGTGTCGTCAGTCTCTTTGTTAAGATCAAGAGCCCCAGGAGCAGCAGACTGCATTCGGTAAGCAAGTTCGAAGGATTGAATCCTAGCCTCCAAAGACGCTTCAGCAGGACGATCATTAGAGTGCAAACTGTTCATCTTTCCAGCAAAATCTAGAAGCTCTCTCTGATTCCCATCCATAACATCCTTGGGTCTATTAAGATTAAGAATAGGGGTTCCTCTAGATCGGACAGGCGTTCCTTGAAAAGCTCCCGGTAGAAATCCAGATCCCCAGTTGGGTGCACCTCCAATAGGCCCACCTCTGTGGTCATACATCACAACAAATCCAGGTAGGTCTTGATTTTCAGTGCCTAGCCCATAGTTCACCCATGATCCTAAGCTAGGAAAACCTGTTCTGATCATGCCAGTATTCACTTCGAATAATGCAGGAGCATGACTTATAGAATGGCCATAGACACCACGAAGCATTGCCGTATTATCTATAACTTTAGCCAAGTGCGGATACCTATCCGAAACCCAGTGCCCACTCTGACCATGTCTTTCAAATTTGTAGGGTGAAGGGAAAAGCCCTCCTGCACTTCGAGCCCCTTTTGTTTTGACTACATCATTGACACTCTTACCAGAATATTTTTCTAATGCTGGCTTGTAATCAAATAAGTCCACATGACTGGGACCTCCATACATAAACAAGAAAATGACACTCTTAGCTCTGGCCGCAAAATGCGGTTTACTAGGAGTAAAGGGAGAGGGTTTCTGGCTCCCCAGTAAACCTTCCTGAGCCATCATGGCTGATAGAGCCAACGATCCAAAACCACATCCCGACCGCTTCAACAATTCTCGTCTTGAGAGAGAATTTAGATTTATCTTGGAATTAATCGACATAGCAAAATTCGTTGAGCGTGAATAATACGTGGCACAAGTTTTCTAAGGTTTGCCCATCTTTAGCAAGTAATTCTATACTAGCAGTTATCTCTAATTCTGTTGGAGCTCTTGAGAGAGCTCGCCAATACGCCTCATTAATAAGTTTTAGAATATCCTGATCTCCTAACTTATTCTTTATGGAAGAGGCAAAATGAGAGGCCTGAGACCTAACAAATTCATTATTCAAGAGCATCAGGGCTTGTGTAGGAACAGTAGTAAGTTCTCTGACACCTCGGCTTTGCATTGCATCAGGAACATCAAAAACCTCAAAGAAAGGAACTCTCATAGATCTCCTCATAAAAACATATATACTCCTCCTCCAGGTGTTAGGGCCATCTTTGACATTGACAGGCCATTTGTTTGTGGATCCGGTATTAATGGCATCCTTAGACACCCAAGGTTTAACACTCGGACCATAAAGTTTTTTATTCAAAGTTCCGGCCGTATTCATTATTGAATCTCTAATGATTTCACCCTCCAAACGGCGGGCCTCTCTTCTCCAATAAAGTTTATTTTCTGGATCAATGTTATGCCTTTTCTTATCCCATGCCACGCTCTGCATGTAGGTGGAACTATTCATTATGAGCTTGTGTATAGTCTTTATTTTCCACTGACTTTTTATGAGCTCTTTGGAAAGCCAGTCAAGCAACTCTGGATGAGTTGGCCTGTCTCCAACCTGACCAAAATTATTACTGGTTTTCACCAAACCCTCACCAAAATGATGCTGCCAAAGTCGGTTAACAATAACACGGGCAAGTAATTCACCTGAGCCCTTCTCAGTGTCGGTTAACCAGTGAGCCAATGCTTGTCTGCCATCTCCATTATTCTGATCACTTTCACTCAGCCAAGACTTAACATCTCCATTATCAGCACTCAGTGCCGTTAAAACACCAATACCTACGTCATCTCCTTTTTGCTCAACGTCTCCTCTTTGAAGTAGTGGGTTCTTCTTTTTCTTACCACCGTTCCAAACCATTGCCTTAACTTTTGAACCTGGTTCACCGATTTCGAGTTCTCTATCCCCTTCACGACCAGGAAGAAAAAAACCGACCATTTTGTAGTAATCCTCTTGAGAAATGGGGTCATATTTATGGTTGTGACATCTTGCGCATCCCACGGTCAGCCCTAGGAAAGCGGAGCCTGTGGCCGATACAATGTCATCCATCTTATCGTAGTTTGCTTTTTCTCTATCGACTCCGTCGACGTTTGTAACCGTCGATCCAGCGCTTAAAAAACCGGTCAAGCTAACTGCCAAGGAATCCTTAGGAGAAATTATATCACCAGCTACCTGAAGCTTTACAAATTGATCAAAAGGAAGATCCGTGTTGAGAGCTCGAATCACCGCATCACGATAAGTCCATGCATGAGGCCTCTCATTATCACTCTCATATCCATGACTCTCGCCAAACCTCGCAACATCTAGCCAGTGTCTCCCCCATCTCTCCCCGTAATGAGGGCTAGATAATAGTCTACTCAAAAGTTTATCATAAGAATCAGGCGAATCATCCGAAACAAAATCATTCACTTCATCCCGACTCGGAGCTAATCCAACTAGGTCAAAACTGACCCTTCTAATAAGCTTTGATTTATGTGCCTGCTTGTTAGGGTGAAGCTTGTTACCATTCATCTTATCAAGGATGAATAGATCAATTGGATTTCTTGCCCATGAATCATCTTCAACCGAAGGCACCACATGATCAGAAATCCTTTTTAATGACCAAAGGTCAGTCGCTTTTTCGGATGATTCGGAACTACTAATAGCTATAAATTGAGAGCTTGTGACGATCAAAAAAAACACAAAAGAACGAAGCTTTTGAATCTCGTTTTTAATTAACGTCTTCATGAAATATTAAATTAGGCAGAATTTTATTATCGTAAAGCAGGTTTCCGTAATTTCATATAATCCTTAACGATAAAATTTAAAATTTTAAAAACTTTTCAATCAAAATAAGAATTTATTCATTGTTAGTATCAATTTTAAAAAATTTGCCTTCCCATACCACGTTCTAACCAGCACATCAGAGCAACTATGAAACTAAGAAGAAGAGCCCATAACGGACTACTCAGATAAGAATGCAATTCTCAAGCAGCTATTTTATTTTTGAGATCTAATGAAATCAGAAAACCCTTTGAGATTATCTGTATTAATGAGGTCGACACCTGAAAGTTGCAGTTCCTTCCAAACTGATTTTTTATCTGGAGTCGCCCAAAACCTAATCTTACGATTCTCACCATGAGCCCTATCCACTAACTTCTTAAGTTTCTTTTTTTCTTCAACTGAAAATACCCCCTCCCCTTTCCATTTAAAATGTGATCCCCACCTATCACTTATAAGCGGCATTAAATTTACTGGCAGCTTATTACCGAGATCAGAAATTCTTCCATCTATTCCAACTTTTCTGTCTAAGTCTTTGGATATTTTTTCTTTAGCACGATTTCCACTTATAACAATATCAACTGCACCCTGCTTCCACTTCCCTTGAACCATACCACTGACAATGTCTTCATATTTTTTTAATAGTTTTCTTAGTTCAGAATAAGCCGCCTCCCCTTCCGACTTTATATCAACTAATAATATGAGTGTTTCTTTCTCCGCGTATACATAACCATTACCAAGCCTTACTCTTTCTTTAAGAGGATCAAGATATAAGCTCTCTAATGTTATATCTTTTCTCAGCTCAGATCGATCATGACCTACTAAGAATTTTCCATTTACCAAATAGACGTCGACTTCAATGCTGCAGAAACAACAATCAAGTGCATCCTTTAACGGCTTCTTCTGATAATAGTCATTATGCGCATGCCCTTGGATAATTGATTCATTATCATCTGCCGTCAACGGCACAGAAAGGGCAAGTAACAGAAAGCAAAAATAAATTTTTATTACCATGAAAGTTTACCCGGTAAAAATTCGTCTATGAGATCGTTATAAAAAGGTTTAAGTGCTTTAACATCTACCCTTTCTTCACTCTTCGTATATAGATCATAGGGATTAAAGGCGCGAACCCATGAAAACATTTCAATATCATGCTGGTTCATTAGTTGCGTGTACTGCCCTTCTTTGTGCCCGGGATAAAATGAATGATATCTAATCATATAAAGCGCCGGCTCAGGCAGGTAGTCTTTTACAACATGGTATAAGTATTCATCATGGCCCCAGGACATTGTCACCTTATCCAACCCGCAACCTTCTTCATAAATCCCAAGTTCTGTTGAGTATTCAGGGTGGTTAAAGTCAGGGTTATCTGCGAAGAACTCATGGAAAACAATCTTCTCAGAGAATTCACAACCGAGAGGAAAAGTATCCCCAACCACTGCCCACTGCTCTTCTCCAAATAGGCATAAAATTTTTCCTAGGTCATGGATCAAACCAGTCAGTATGAACCATCTAGGGTGACCATCTTTTCGGATTGCCTCCGCCGTTTGTAATATGTGTTCAATTTGTGGAAGCTCGATGTCTGGATCACTATCATCGACTAACTCATTTAAAAATTCAATAGCTTCCCATACTGACATCTTGCGTCTATTAAACTTTAGAAAAGACTCCTTTTTCTGAGTGGCGAAATCGAGCGTTTGGTAACGGTGATTCAACCTATAAAATTCTTTTACCTCGGGCCTGATCTCATCCTTATAGTTTCGGAAACTTTCCTCATCCTCTTCCAGATTAGCTGTAGTATTCTCCGGGTATCTTCTTATTAAGTCTTCCTCCCATGACTCGACACTAAAACTCTCAAGTTCATTTTTCCTGACTTCAGCTGGCTGACTATTCATTTTCAAATCAAAATACTTCAATTACTTATCATAAGAATCTTCGAGAAGTATTCACATTCAATCAATAACTTTATACCTAGAATATCCCTAAAGGTTTATGAGTCTTGACTTAATTTTGGCTAGTGAATAAAAAAAATCCTTCCAATACTCATATTTTACTCAATGAACCTAAAACCACTACTTCCACTAATCACTTCACTTATTGCTTTTCCGGCCCTAGCAGACGACCACCAAGGTACGGTAGGACACTGGAGGTTTGATGCAGAGGATGCTGAGACTGGGAGCCCTATCACTCAATCAGAAAATTCATCCAATTCAGGGACGCACGATGCATCCCTCGAAGGAGGCAACCCTCTCTATTCTGAAGACACTCCCTCAAGTAAAATTTATGACCCCATCACTGATGAAGTATTAGATAATAAGTTTTCCTTAAATGCTACGGATCCAAATTCAAAGTTGAGGGTTGCTGACTCAGAGGATTTCAATACCAGCTTCACTGTTGAAATGTTTATCAAAATTGTTGGCGAACCGGGAGGCTGGCACTCCTTTTTAAGAAGACAAGAAGGTCAAGACCTCCGCTGGCAAATTGATTTCGATAATAGTAATAATGGACTTACTTATGGAAGGTCAAGATCTAGGTGGGACACACCGGCTGGCGGAGTCTCTGACAACAAGGCAGAAAAAGACGTCGATGAAAATGTTAATTTTGTAGTCTCTCCCCAAGGCAATAATAACGCTCCTAGAATATTTGTAGATACCGGTGCTAAAGATGAGAACACTGAAGACATAGGTGAACAGAATACGGCCAACCCTAGCGATTATATCTATGACGCAGGAAGCCCTAACCTCAATGACACGAAGGCTAATCTCCAAGGAGATAGTATTAATGATGACACGAGGTGGCACCACGTCGCTCTCACATTCGACGAGGAAACTGGCGAAGTTTCTTACTTCTTTGATTATTCATTGGCACAAAGAAAAATTCTAGCTGACGGAGAGGAAAACGGATACACTCATCCGGCCGCTCCAATAGACTTTGGAAAACTTGCTAATGTTGGTTACGAACTTCTGCTTGATGAAGTAAGGTACTCAAGCGGTATACTGACACCAAACGACTTTCTGAGGACAGTTTCAGAGGATGTTAACCCTAGTACCATTGCTCATTGGAGAATTGATGGCACAGGAGCACGTGAAGACGCCTCTATTAGTCTCATAAGGAATGAGGTTTCATCACTACACCCAGCTGCGAGGGTTGCTGGAAACCCAATCTATTCAAAAGACGTTCCCGGCCCTTTTATCACGGACCCAGCCACTGAAGCCTATCTTGAAAATAATTACTCTATGAGCGCAATCAATGCCAACTCTCGAATCGGGGCAAGCAACAACTCTAAATTTAATACATCCTTTACAGTAGAAATGTTTTTAAAACTGGTTGGCGAACCAGCAGCCTATCATCAATTTTTAAAGCGCCGCCAACTCAATGATCTTCAGTGGCAAATCGATTATGATCATGCAAACAAGGGTTCCTACGGAAGAATTCGCTCACGCTGGGACACACCTGCAGGTGGAATTCCCGACAACAAGGCAGAAAAGGATATCGATGAAAACTCAAACTTTGTTATTGGACCAACAGGCTGGACTAATATTCCCTCTGAAAATCGTATTTTTATTGATACCGATTCTGGGGACGGGCTTGTAACGAGCTATGATGATGAGACCGACTGGTCACTGGACGGCGACGGCATTAATGACGTTGATAAATGGAATCATATTGCTATGACCTTCGATGAGGAACTCCAGGAAATTACTTTTTATTACAATTATGAGTTCATGGACTCTAAACTCCTCTCTGACTCCGAGGAAAATGGCTACACACACCCAGCAGCTGGAATAATATTTGGGAAGTTCAATACCGCAGGCTATGAAATACTTCTTGATGAGGTTCGTTATTCTGAAGGAATTCTTGACCCGACCTTATTTTTAAAGGCCGCTACTTGGGCTCCTTCACCATTTGAAATTACATCCTTCAACTACAACCAAGAAGAAAATTTATTCACCTTAGAATGGAGATCTGAGCCAGGAGTATTCTACTCAGTGGATCGTTGGGATGATATTATTAATGAGTGGGGAGAACTTGAAGATGCTCTCTTTTCAGAAGATACAACCATGTCATTTGAAGATACGAGTCTGGAAGAAGGCCAGGCAAGAGCAATTTACAGAGTTCGCATTTCAGAAACTGAATAGTTATTGCTCCACTTTACCTAGAGGAATAGATCTCTTCTTTATTGAGTTCAGGCGCTGACTTGCCACGCTCGTCATCTTTTTGACTATGGCTGGGAATAATTGACTTAGATCATTACGTTCTTTGATATCATCTTTCACCTTGAAGAGGGCCGGGCCCTCACCACTAAGTTCTGCGTCTTTGCGATTTAAAAAAAGTTTCCAGGCTCCCATTCGGATGGCCTGAAAACCATCCGCACCATGCCAAAAAAGGAGATCCGGTCGTCCTTCCACCTCCGATTTCTTCCCTGTTAATTCATCCCATAAATTAATCCCATCGATGGGGGGGGCATCAGCAGGTCGTTTTGAAATATCAATCCCACAGGCATAGGCGAGCGAGGGAAGCATATCCATCGCGGAAACCGTTTTATTATAAACAGTCCCTTCCTTTGATTTGCCGGATAACTTAATGATACAGGGGACCCTGTTCCCTCCCTCAAGAGCGCTCCACTTTTTACCGCGGAAGGGTATTGCCTTTGACTCCTTGGTGAGAGGCTCGGGGCCATTATCCGACATAAAGACGACTATGGTTTTTTCAGATAAATTATTCTCTTTTAACTCCGTGAGCATCTCCCCTACCCGAGCATCCATCTCTTCGACAACGTCTCCATAAACGCCGTAGTCTGATCTACCCTTCCAGTCAGGGTGCGCCTCCAAGGGAAAATGAGGTGCGGAGTAAGGAACGTACAGAAAAAAGGGTACGTCTTTATTCTTTTTTATGAAAGCTTTAGCCCCGTTGGTGAACTCTTCCGTTAAGAGTTTATTATCAAAAGGGTTTTGGGTGACTTCTCCTCCGGTCCAAATCTTTTTAGTCTGATTGTTACTTTTATTGATAAATAAAGACTCATCAAAGCCTTGATTATTGGGCATAAAATCAGGTTCATCTCCCAGATGCCATTTACCAAAAATACCCGTTTTATAACCCGCACCCTTAAACACCTCCGCCATCGTCGTTGCCTTGGGGCTGAGCCCCTTCTTCTTTTCCATGATATGACCGACGACACCCTTGGACCATCCGTACCT
>Ga0209404_10000894_pt1 | contig 22107 bp, 28 predicted proteins | sample TroAtlMetagenome_2_FD_187447 | JGI IMG/M metagenome (GOLD analysis project Ga0209404, IMG submission 187447) | Marine eukaryotic phytoplankton communities from Atlantic Ocean - Tropical Atlantic ANT8 Metagenome (SPAdes) (version 2) | ecosystem: Environmental > Aquatic > Marine > Oceanic...
AAAAAAGGTTTCTGGACCGATGTTATGCAGGGTTTCTATGACCATCATGTTAGAAAACAAAAAAGAACTTTAAAATCTACATTAGCTGATTTGATTATATATCCAGGAAGCTTTGTTTGTGGTTTATTTTCTAAAGAAATACCTGTAAAACCAAGATTAGCTAGTAAAGAAGAATTAAAATAATGATTAAAGAAGCTTTAATGACCAGAATACAATCCTTAACTAAGGGGGATATGCAAGTATTAGACGATGTATTAACTCCAGAGGTTAGTAGTGTTTTAAATAAAATTGTTCCAGAAATAGAACCTTTATTAACACAGTTTACACAAAATGATCAATTCGCAACAGGCGGGAGAGTTCATGCGCAAGTTGGTGGTCCAATAGATTTTGATGCAAGAGCAAAACAATCGCAAGCAGATTATTTAGCAAGACAAGGACAAGGTGCTTCAACTCCACAACCAATAAATGTTTCATACCAAACTCCATCTGGCTCATCAGCAGGAGCCGGTGAACAAAATCCCGGAACTATGATGAACATTGGTGAGGGGCCGGCAACTATGCCATCAAGTGTTCCCGGACTACAATCTCCAAATGGTTCACCTAATACTTATAAAGGATATACACCTGATCAAATTATGCAGATGAGTCCCGAAGAAACTCAACAAAAGTTAGGTTATGATCCAATAACTAGTCAACCCCCTCAAGAATTAGATAATTTCATGACTCAATATATGCCTACTGAAGGAGTCATCGGAGCGGAACAAGGATTAACGGGTTCTGCTGTCGATTGGAATATGGGTGAAGGTGGTACTAATATGGCGATTTTACAAGAACGAGGAATTGATCCTTCTCAATTTACAACTCCACAACTACAACAAAAAGCGGTTTACGCTTCCGGCACTGTTGATGCTGCAAAAGAATTAGCAGACGCAGGTTTTTTACCTCAAGCTTATACGTTCGAGGAATTAATGGCAATGCCTCAACATGAATTAGACGCAATGACAGATCTTTGGATGAAAGAAATATTTAAGCCTGGTTCTGCTTACGTAGGTGAATCAGGGGGAGGCTCAAACCAAAAATCCCAAGTACAACAAACACAAGAAGCTTACGATCAATTCGCGTCGGATACTAGACAGGATAGAGGAAATTCTAATTATGCACAAGGGGGAAGAGCTAACTTTAAATATGGTAGTGAGGATGCCAGAATTAAAAAGTTTATGAAAGCTGACTACAGCAATCCTTTTAGTAAATTATTAGCGAGAGATAGAAAAAATTTTCAATCCTACAATAAAGGTCTTACGAGTTACGTAAAGAAAAAAATAGCTTCGGACAAAAAGAATGCAGCTAAAAAGAAAAAACCTTTATTAACTCTTAATGCGGAAGCTAAACAAAAAGCTTTAAAACGATTAGCATTACTTCAAAAATTATATAGAGGGAAATAAATGTTCCGACCTAATTTAGTAGATATTCTTACCGAAAAAAGAAGACGAGAAAAGGTTGCCACAGGTGGGCGTATTAATTTTGATGGTGGTGGATCTCCCTTACAAAGATTAAGACAAGAAATTGTTGAAAGTATGAGACCTTATGCTCCTGGTGTATCAGAAGATAAACTTCAATTAATTGTTAAAGATATTCACTTAGGAATGACAGCAGAAGAAGCTCAAGCATCAGCAAAAGCAAATTTTATAAAATTATTTGGTATGGCAGATGGTGGAATTATAGGTGAAGGTGGAATGTTCCAAGGTGAAGACATGGGATCTAGGACTGGGTTTAATCGTGTTGAGCACGCTAAATATAAAAAAATAACTAAACTAACACCTGCAAACTTAGCTAATTTTAAATATCCAAAAGATCATAAGTATAAAGTGCAAGTGCCAACAAGGACCGATCTTGGTCCAGGAAGTTTACAAACAATTAGTGCTAAAACTAAAAAAGAACTAAAAGAAAAAGTAGACAACTCTCCCAATACATCAAAAGATCGCTTAAAAATTTTTAAAAAAAGTGATTTACCTGAGGGCGCTGTAAGTCATGATGCAACTAGATACAAAATGCCAACGGGCGAATATACCGGAAAAGGAAGAAACAAAAGTCAAATTTTTTCTTTACACTATAAAGGAAATCCAGATGGTTTCGTACGATATTTTACTTCACCAGGTAAGAGACTTTTTGATAGCATGGAGGAAGTAAAAGCAGGGAAGAGAAAAATTTCAAAAGACATGTCTAAACCTCTTAAAATAAAAACACAAAGAATAGCAGAAAACATAGTTAAAAATACTTACGAAATACCAGGAACAGAAGAAATTTATGAAAAATTTAAACCTTTTATAGGAAAGGATAAAGTTACTATTGAAGGTGAAGGCGCTGACACGTTAGAAGAAGCTCAAAAATTTGTTGATGATTATTTTAAAAAAAACCCTAAAATAATAAGAGTTAGAGACCCTAAAAAAGATTGGGCTTCAAAAGATAAAAGACTAAAAGCTTTAGCAGAAACCGAGCCAACTAAAGCAAAAGGAACAGCAACACATAATTTTCACCACATAAGACAAATTGCAGGAGGTGTACCATTAACCTCAGATGATGTTTTAATTATTGACCAAAGAATAAACTCTTCATTAGGAACTAAATACGATAAACCTTTAAACGCGATAGCAGACGCTATTAGAAAAAATAACCGATTAGCTTTGGAAGCTATGAATGCTCAAGAAGAAAGTCTTGCGTTAGAGTATATGAAAAGATCTGATGATCTTAACGCTCAAGCAGAAAAGCTTGTAAACAGTGCAATTGATAAATTACCCAAAAAATACAAAGGTTATGTTGGATTTAATCAGTTTACATTACCAAGAAATGAATATGGTTTTCCAATAAGCAATGAGCCTATGATAATTAAAAAAGTTGGTGGCATGCCAGTATCAAAAGATGCAATAGATTTAACAGATTTAAATTTAAAACAAGAGGCAGAATTTAGAAAAATAGTTAGACAACAAGCAGAGGCTGGTAAAACAGGACCAATAAGAGAAATAAGAAAAATTTTAATAAATAACGGAGCATCTAAAGACGCAGCAACTAAATTATCTGATGCCATACAATCAATGACTAATAAAGCAAACTCAGGTCTTGATCCCATGGACATAGCTAAATGGGCTAAAGCCGAACTTGGAGTGGTTGCTGAGATTGGATCAAAATATGGTGGTAAAGTATTTAGAAATTTAGCTGCCATAGATTTGCCTATCAACCAAGTTTTATTTGCAAAATATGTCACAGATTTTAAAGAAGACAGTTCTTTGTGGACTACACTACCTATGGCTTTTACAGATGAAGTATCTAGGTTTTATAATCTATACGACAAATCAGGTGGAAAAATTAAAAACTTTATAAAGTTAGCAGCGCGTTCAGGAGTGCCTGCAAAAGCAGCTCAAACAATTTTTCCCCTTCTTTCTAAAGCTGGAAAAATAGGTTCTACCACTGCATTACCTTTCATAAAAGTAGCTCAAGAAAGCTATAATACTTATAGAGACCTTGAGGATGCTAAAAAATATGGAAAACAATTTGGTCTTTCAGAAGAAGAAGCAGTAGAAGCATTAAAACAGAAATGGAGAAATGAAAGACCTATAATAGGTGATTATATGGACGAGCCGGAAATGTCAGAAAAAGGAAAACAAAATTTAGAATCGCTTAAAAGGGATACTCAAAAACTCGGTTCTTTTTTGGGTTTAGCAGATGATCCATATGCATATAACAGACCTAATATTCCAGGTACACCTATAGTAGCTAGTGAAACAATGGATGCTTCTTTAAATAGAAAATACAAAGCAGATGATGAAGGTTACGCAGTAAAAATTAAAGAGGATGAGGAAGAATTTTTTAATCAAGGCGGCCGCGTAGGTTTTAAGTACGGTGGAAGTTGGGTTGATTGGAAAATTAATTTCGGTGATCAGATGACGTTTGAAGAGTATCTTCAAATGGATCTTAAGAATAAAAAATCTTCTAAATTAAACAAAGCTGAAGGTGGTCCGGCATATAAACCGATCTATGGAAAAAATGCTCAATCTGTATTAAACCTATTACAGAGAGATAAATTAAAAGATGGATCACCAAAGAGTCCAACTCGAAGAGCTTTCATAAAAGGTTTAGGTGCATTAGCTGTATTACCAATTGTTGGAAGATACTTTAAACTTGGAAAAGTTTTCGACAGAGCAGCTACTTACACAGGACCAGCAATAGACAAAATTAAAGACATGCCAGAATGGTTCCCTGGTCTTGTTAAAAAGCTCTGGAACGAAGGTGAAGATGTAACTAAAAAAATGGCTTACAAAGATAGACAAGTTGTTAAAAGAGGTTCACTTGAAGATGGGGATGATGTGGATATGATTTACGATTTAGATACTGGGAACGTAAGTATAAATGTATCTCCTAAAAAAGGAACTTATGAAACTGGAAGTGGTGCGTTCAACAAAGAATATTCTTTAGATTATCAAAGAGGTGATATTATTGAAGAAGGAAAATATGCAGGTCAGAGAGGTCCCGGTGAATTTGGTGTTGCTGAAGGAAGTCCACGGCAAACCGGTCCAAATGATATTGAGCTAGATTGGGATCAATATGTTGGGACAGATGATGCATTGTCTGATTTTACAGAACTTGAAGCATTTGCTAAAAATAAATCAACTAAACAAATTCATAAGCAGAAAGGGACTAAGAAAAAAGACATATTCCCTGATTATGATCCACCTGAATATGACCCGAACTAAATACCCTAAAACATGGCTTCTTCCGCCCAAATCTGGACCCGTGCCTCAAGGGTTGAATTTAAAATATAACAATGTTAAAACAGTGCGATTGGAGAAAATAAATGGCAGAAATAGACAAGGCGTTACCAAACGTAGACGAGACTCTTGAGGTAACTCAAGATGAGATGGTTCAAGAAATTTCTGAACCAGAAAATAGAGAAGGTACACCTGAAATAGTTACAAACGAAGATGGAAGCGTTGATATTAATTATGATGAAGGGAAATTACCTCCTTCAACTGATCACTACGCAAATTTAGCTGATTATTTAGAAGAGGGAGAATTACAAACTTTATCCACAAATCTTATAGAAAATTATAAAGACTATAAAACATCTAGAAAAGATTGGGAACATAGTTATACAACTGGACTTGATTTATTAGGATTTAAATATGAAAAAAAATCAGAACCATTTCAAGGTGCGTCGGGGGCGACTCACCCGGTTTTGGCTGAAGCTGTTACTCAGTTTCAAGCGCTCGCTTATAAAGAGCTACTCCCAGCTACTGGACCAGTAAGAACACAAATTTTAGGGACGAATACCCCTGACAAAGTTCAACAAGCTAATAGAGTAAAAGAATTCATGAATTACCAAATCATGGACAAGATGAAAGAATATGAACCTGAATTTGATTCAATGTTATTTCATCTTCCTTTAGCAGGTTCAACTTTTAAAAAAGTTTATTATGATGAATTAGTAGGAAGACCGGTATCAAAATTTGTTCCAGCCGATGACTTGGTTGTTCCGTATTCAGCTACCTCATTAGAAGATGCGGAAGCTATTGTTCATGTTATTAAAATAACTGAAAATGATTTAAGAAAGCAACAGGTTTTAGGTTTCTATAGGGATGTAGAAATTCCACCTCCCGGTCAAAGACATGAAACAGAGGTTACTAAAAAAGAACATGAATTACAAGGTGTCTCTAAAACCGGAAGAAATGAAGACATGCATACTATTTTAGAGTTTCATGTAGATTTAGATTTAGATAATTTTGAAGATGTGGGATCCGACGGTGAACAAACGGGTATTAAACTTCCTTATGTTGTAACTATTGAAGAAGATTCACTAGAAGTTTTATCTATTAGAAGAAATTTTAAAGAAAATGATCCTTTAAAAGTAAAAGTAAATTATTTTGTTCACTTTAAATTTTTACCAGGGCTTGGGTTTTATGGTTTTGGATTAATACACATGATTGGTGGTTTATCACGAACTGCCACTTCAGCTTTAAGATCATTACTAGACGCGGGAACATTATCAAACTTACCGGCAGGATTTAAACAACGAGGAATAAGAATTAGAGATGATGCACAATCTATTCAGCCGGGAGAATTTAGAGACGTAGATGCCCCTGGAGGAAGTATAAAAGATGCATTCATGATGCTTCCGTACAAAGAACCATCACAGACTTTATTACAGCTTATGGGTGTCGTAGTTTCTGCAGGCCAAAGATTTGCTTCAATAGCCGACCTGCAGGTAGGTGAGGGTAATCAACAAGCGGCCGTGGGAACGACAGTAGCCTTGTTAGAAAGAGGTAGCAGAACAATGTCTGCAATTCATAAAAGAATATATGCAGCATTAAAAGAAGAGTTTCAATTATTATCGGAGGTATTTAAAACATATCTTCCCCAAGAATATCCATATGATGTTGTCGGAGGTCAAAGAACTATTAAGCAAACTGACTTCGACGATAGGATAGATATATTGCCAGTTGCTGACCCGAATATTTTCTCTCAATCACAGCGAATATCTTTAGCGCAAACAGAGTTACAGCTGGCAATGTCAAATCCACAGATTCACAATACGTATAATGTGTATAGAAATATGTATGAAGCTTTAGGAATAAAAGATGTTGATCAAATTTTAATAAAACCTGAACCACCTACTCCAAAGGATCCAGCATTAGAATCTATAGATGCTATGGGTGGAAAACCTTTCCAAGCTTTCCCTGGACAAGATCATAGAGCTCATATTACAGCTCACTTAAATTTTATGGCTACTAATATTGCAAGAAACAATCCAGCGATAATGGGAGCTATGGAAAAAAATGTTTTAGAACATATTAGTCTAATGGCGCAGGAACAAACAGAAATGGAAATGGCACCAGAGATACAACAAATACAGCAGTTGCAACAACAACAGCAACAGCAACAACAAGCTTCCGGAGGTCAGCAGCCTCCACCAAACCCTCAAGTTGAAATGCAAATGAAACAGTTTTCAGAAAAGTTTGAAGCTAGAAAAGCTATTTTAATTGCAGAGATGACTGAAGAGTTTATGAAGGAAGAAAAAGAGATAACCTCACAATTTGATAATGATCCTCTTGCTAAATTAAAATCAAGAGAGTTAGATTTGAGAGCAGCTGAAAATCAGAGAAGAAAAGAATACGAGACTAAGAGAATAAACTTAGATAGAATGAAAGCTGTTATGAATCAACAGAATCAAGATGCGAGGTTAGAACAGGACGAGGAATTAGCTCAAATGAGAGCTGAGACTTCAATTGAAAAAACATTGCTACAAAACGCACTAAAAAAGGAGTAATATGAGCACAAAGGACAGCAAGTGGATACAAAGCGCAATCAAAAAACCAGGATCATTAAGAAAATCTTTGGGAATTAAGAAAGGCGAAACTATACCTAAGTCAAAACTAAAAAGCGCGGCTAAGAAAAAAGGAAAAACTGGACAGAGAGCCCGTTTAGCTATAACATTAGGTAAATTAAGAAAAAGAGGATAAACATTTATGACAAAGACACCTAAAATTACAAAATTTTTGGCGCAAGATTGTAATAAAGATGGTTATGCTAAAGGTGGTAAGACCATCAAAGCTACCAACCCTTCGGAATCACAGACTGTGATTGTAAGAGGGAATAGAGCAATCAGACCCGCTAAGAGACCTGTCAAAGCAACTTGGTACTAATATGTGGCTAGGAGCAATTAAATTAGCTCTTAACGCTGGAACTCACATTTACAAAAAGCGTAAAGAGACTCAAATGGCTATGGCCGATGCACAGCACATGCATGCATCTAAGATGGCTCGAGGTGAGGAAGCTTACCAAGGCAAACTTTTAGAAGCCCGTCAAAACGACTATAAGGACGAGGTAGTTTTGGCGATTCTCACACTGCCCATAATAATTTTGGCCTGGGGGGTCTGGTCAGACGATCCGGCCGCTATGGAAAAAATAAAAATTTTCTTCGAGCATTTCCAGGCGCTTCCGACGTGGTTTACAAATTTATGGATTCTTGTCTGCGCGAGTATTTTTGGTATAAAGGGTACACAAATATTTAGAAATGGTAAGAAATAAGAAATAAGAAAGGAGGAAAAATGAGTATAAACGGAAAAGTAAAATGGTTTAACACAACTAAAGGTTATGGTTTTATTGCAAGAGATGACAAAGAAAAAGATGTTTTTGTACATTCTTCAGCAGCCAGAGCCGCAAACTTACAGTTAAATGAAGGCGATGCGGTAACATTTGAAGTTGAAGATGGTCAAAAAGGACCTGCAGCTATTAATTTACAGTCAGCATAAATGTCTAAAAATAATGTAGACATACATTATTAAAACACATATAAATAAGTAAGGAGAAAAATATGAGAACAGACTATCAACCAGATCCAAGAGTAAGACCAAGACCCGATCACGCTAAAGCGAACGGTAAGGTTTATTCTGCTAAAGATAAAAGATTAATAGACCTAAAGAAAAAAGGCACTATTAAAAAAAATAATCAAAAAGGATAATTATGAAAAGAAAAGTACCAGGCGGAGCATCGGCAATGTATTCAAGAGGTTATGGTGTAGATGACAAATCGAAAAGAGTTCCTACTATCTTATTAGATAGAGGTGGAATGAGAAGAGGCGGTCATGCAAAGAACACTAGAAGAGAGAATAGATTAGAAGAACTTGGAAGAGTCGACTCTGAAAAAGCATATACTAAAAAAGGTAAGAGAAATTTAAAAGCTGAAAAAAGAAGAATAGTTTCAGAAGTAAGTTCTCGTGGTGTAGCAAGAAGAGGATACGGCGTAGAAAAACGTTAATGGATCCCATTACCATTGTTTACAAGATTCAAAAGATGTTGAAGCAAGGCATTCAACAAATCAACGAAACATATTCAGCTGGAGCAGTTGACAATATGGAAAAATACAAGTATCTACTTGGTAAAGCACATGCTTTACAAATTATACAACAGGAAATCTCTAACCTGCTAGACGAAAAGGAGCAAAAAAATGAGCAAGGAAACGTTATCGACTTCGGAAAATCCGAAGATAAAACACGCACTTGAAGAAAAGTATCGAGAACAAGACTCAAAAAGAGTAGACGAGACAAACGTCGATAAAATAGCTGATCAATTACCAACCCCTTCCGGGTGGAGACTTTTAGTTTTACCTTTTACACCGAAAGAAAAAACCAAAGGTGGTTTAATATTTTCACAAGAATCTTTAGATAAAGCAAGGATCGCAACTAATTGTGGTTATGTTTTAAAAATAGGACCTGATGCTTTTAAGGATAAAGAAAAGTTTTCAACAGGGCCTTGGTGTAAAGAAAAAGATTGGGTGATTTTTGCAAGGTATGCAGGATCACGTTTACCAATAGAAGGCGGAGAAGTCCGTATCATTAACGACGATGAAGTTCTAGGGACTGTTGCAGACCCAGAATTCATGTTGCATTATATATAAACATAGCGAGGAGGAACTATGCCAACAGAGAAAAAAATGGTCGATATAGATACATCAGGACCTGATGTAAATGTAGAAATACCAGAAGAGAAAGAAAAAGTTGAAGCAGTTGAACCTGTTGAAAAAACAGAAGAAAAAATTGTTGAAACAGAAAAGAAAGAAGAGTCTCCAGAAGAAATAACAGAAGAGACTGAAGAGAAAGAACAGGAATTAGAAACATATAGTAAGAAAGTTAAAAGAAGAATTGATAATCTTACTAAAAAAATGAGAGAAGCTGAAAGACAAAAAGGAGAAGCTTTAGATTATGCAAGATCTGTAAAAGCTTCGAGTGATAGTCTTAAAAAGAAATACTCTCAATTAGAAACTGGTAGTTTAAAAGATAAAGAAGATAGAATTAAATCTTCTTTAAAAGCTACTTACGCAACATTAGCAGCTGCAAGAGAAGCTCAAGATTTAGAATCTGAAGTTAATGCTCAAAAAGAAATTGCTAGACTTGGTTATGAAGAAGCAAGACTAGAAGAGCAAAAGAACACAACTTCTAAAGCAGAGTTGATAGACAGAGATGTTAATATTACACCATCTAGAAAAATCCCGAGAGAACCTGATTTTAAAGCACAAGATTGGGCAGCTAGAAATAGTTGGTTTGGAAAAGATAGTGCAATGACTTACACTGCTTTTGATGTACACAAACAACTAGTGGATAGAGAAGGATTTGATCCAAGCTCAGACGAGTATTATGCAGAAGTTGACAAGAGAATGAGAGTTGACTTTCCCCATAAATTTGGTACAAATCATGAAGATAGGGAAACGACTAGACCCCCTCAGACTGTGGCTTCGGCTAAAAGATCTGTGAGACCTGGTCGCAAACAAGTGAGACTCACATCATCTCAAGCGACAATCGCTAAAAAATTAGGTGTGCCACTGGAAGAATATGCGAAACAGTTAAAAATCACGAAGGAGGTATAGCATATGAAAAAAAATGTTGTAAAAGACGAAGTTAAGAAGACCCCACGTGCGAGTCAAACTAGGGCTAAGGAAACTAAACCTAGAACATGGACTCCCCCATCATCTTTAGATGCACCCGCTGCGCCAAATGGTTTTAGGCATAGATGGTTAAGGACAGAAGTTTTAGGGTTTGATGACACTAAAAATATGTCTGGTAAAATTAGATCTGGTTATGAGTTAGTGAGAGCTGATGAATATCCGGGCGAAGTTTACCCTACTGTCAATTCCGGAAAATACGCAGGAGTGATTGGAGTTGGTGGCCTTGTGTTGGCAAGGATACCGGAGGAGATCGCTCTCTCAAGAACTGAATACTTTAAGAAACAGACTAAAGAGAGAAACGAAGCAATTGAACACGATCTTATGAGGGAACAACATCCAAGTATGCCAATCAATAGTGATAGGCAGACTCGTGTAACTTTTGGTGGACCAAAGAAAAGTTAATTTCTAACAATTCCCAAGCCGCTAAATTAAATTAAACCGTACTGGAGGCCCTTCGGGGCAGGTACATAAGGAGAAACAACTATGGCTAACGCTTCAACAACAGGCTTTGGTTTAAGAATGATCGAGAGATTAGGTAATACACCTGCAACTTCTGGTCAATCTGAATACTTAGTCAAATCTGGTCTAGGTGTAGGTATCTATAAAGGTAACCCCGTTTCACTTCAAGATGCAAGTGGTGACGAAGGTTTCTTACAAGATGCTTCTTTTGCAACTACAGACGACACAGGTGCCGGTGGTGCTACATATACTAATGCTGCAAACGCATTATTAGTAGGTGTATTTAATGGAGTTTTTTACATTAATAGCACAACTAGTAAACCTACGTTCGCAAATTCTGTAGACGCATTGGTTACATTTGGAACAGACTACAATACAGGCGGCACTAATGGTACTGCATTCGTGAATGACGATCCAACTCAGGAATACATGATCAAAACAGATGCTGCATGTCCAACAAGTAACAACGGAAAAAGCTTTAACGTCGAATCGTTCACTGCTACTGATAACAAAGATGGTCAATCGACTGTACTTTTAGATATTAGTGGTGCTTCAGCTGCTACAAAAATGTGGAAAGTTGTCAGAGTCGCTCAAGACCCTGAAAACAAAGACATTACAGCAGCGGGTGTGAACATGGTCGTTGTAGTTAATTCTGCTAGTAACTTGTTTATTAACTAAGCTAGAAATAGGAGATAAATTATGGCAATATCAAGAGCACAACTAGTTAAAGAACTAGAGCCAGGTTTGAACGCCCTGTTCGGCTTGGAATACAAAAACTACGAAAACGAGCACGCTGAAATTTTCGATATCGAATCTTCAGACAGAGCTTTCGAAGAGGAAGTAATGTTATCAGGATTTGGTAATGCGCAAGTTAAAGCTGAAGGTCAAGGTGTATCATTTGATGATGCTCAAGAAACTTTCACAGCTCGTTATACTCACGAAACAGTCGCTTTAGCATTCGCGATCACTGAAGAAGCGATCGAGGATAACTTGTATGATAGACTAGCGTCTAGATATACAAAAGCATTAGCTAGATCTATGGCTAATACTAAGCAAGTTAAAGCAGCTAACGTACTTAACAATGGTTTCGACGGCAACTTTGCAGGTGGAGACGGAGTATCACTTTTCGGTAATAATGCAGGTGGAGCAATTGTAAACCACCCTACATTAGCGGGAACATTCTCTAACCAATTGCAAACTCCAGCCGACCTTAACGAAACATCTTTAGAGCAGTCTTTGATTGACATTGCTGCGTTTACTGATGAAAGAGGTCTTAAAATTGCAGCGAGAGGGTTGAAAATGGTTGTTCACCCTAATCAGCAATTTACAGCTGAGAGATTGATGGAATCAAAAGGTAGAGTACAAACAGCGGATAACGATATTAATGCTATCGTGTCTAGAGGTATGTTACCACAAGGATACGTCCTTAATCACTACCTAACAGACACTGATGCATTCTATATCAAGACTGATGTGCCTAACGGAATGAAGATGTTCAACAGATCACCAATCAAAACTTCAATGGAAGGTGACTTTGACACTGGTAACGTTAGATACAAAGCAAGAGAAAGATACTCTTTTGGATTTTCTGATCCAAGAGGTATGTATGCTTCTGCTGGAGTGTAATACTTAAAATCATTATAAGGGGCGAAATTTTATCGCCCCTTGTAGAATTAACTTGAAATTAATTTCAAGCATGTATATAAAAACAGAAATTATAAGGAGAAAAACATTATGGCTTTAGGAATATACGCAAAATTACAAGACCCGGATTTTAAACCTAAAAACAAAGAGAATATTTTAGGTAGAATAGAAGCAAAGATTGTAGAACTAGAAGCAATGGTTGATGATACACCAGCTGATGAGTTAGTTCCTCTTCAAGAAAAGATTGCATTCTTTAATGATAAAAAATCGGAAATTGAAAGTTCAGATCAATTAACAGATAGTGAAGTAGCAGCCGAAGTAGCTAGAAGAAAAGCTAGTGATTTACCTGTTTGGGCACACCTTCAAGACTAATAAATAAGTTAAAAATGAAAGATTTCCTGGTTAATATCTATGCCTACGACCATCATGGTAGGTTTAAGATAAAATCAGAAGATAACCCTCATTCCCTTGAAAAAGCAATCCTTGACAAAGTGGGAGAAAAAAGTATAGTTTGGGAATACACGGGAGATATGTATGATTCTCGCGTGAAAAGAATAACCTATGAGGAGGTTGTTAATGGTACAAGACCTGTACAAACAAAAACGGTCCTTGGAGTTGAAGTGGCAGTTGGAGTATAATCAAGAAGGTAAGTATACTCTTGACATGGTCAGAATTGATAACGCGATTAGAGACGTTATTAAGGATATAAAGCTTGAAGAGGCCAAAATAGCAGATAGACAAAACAATATTGAGCAATCTGCACCTACAGTTTCAGTAGCTACTTAAACGCTACTTTTATATAAAAATCACAACATTGATAAAGCCCTCTTGCGCTCTAATTAAATGTATTGTATAAAAAACATACTATACAATTAATTTAGAATACTGACGCGTATAGTCGACGGCCTAGAGACAGTATTCACAAAAACTAGGAGGATTTAATTATGGCAAACACTACATTTACAGGACCATTGATTATCGGAAGAAAAGCAACAACTACTTCTGAAGGTAAAAATGGAGAAATAATACTACAAAACGCAGACGGAAGTACAAGTTCAGTCGGTTCGGTTAACTGGGAAACTATTACAGCGAATAAAGCGGCTACTGCAGCCACTGGATTATTTGTTGATAATGCGGCGCAATCAGCTGATATTATTATCACATTTCCGGCAGGAGCTTTAGGAGACACGATTAGAATAAAAAACGTGACTGCTGCTAATTCTGCTTTTACATATAACGAGTATGTATATTACGCAAGTGCTGGCGGTATTGAAGGAATTGTGTCAGGCGCTGGTGGTACTGGTGGAATAAACTTTAATAAAGGAACTTTACTTCCAAGAGGTTTTGGTACTGGTACTGGTGAGTATGTTTTTAGTGGAACTACATCCGGTTGGGTAAGAGTATAATTTAATATTTAGAGCTCCTTCGGGAGCTCTTTTTAAAAGGAGAAAAATATGGCGAATGTCTCGCAAATAAAATCGAAAACTTTTGGAGCTGCGTTAGCGGATACTAATTCTATTATGTTAAATCAATCATTAACAGGCGCTGGAAATTTAACTTTAATTGATGGCTCTACTGGAGCGTCAGCACATGCCTATAGCGGAGTTGATGTTCCGGGAAATTTAGGAACAACTATTACTATTACTTCGACAACAGGAGTGGCTAACAATGGAATTAATTTAACTATAGAGGGTCTAGGAGTGGATAATGATATTATTTCTGAAACTCTAGTTGGACCAGCTGGAAGTTCAACTGTGACAAGTACTAAAGTTTTTACTAAAGTAAGAGAAATTTCTCAAAGCGGTACATCAACAGATATAGAAGCGGGAAATACTGCAACTACAACTGGAACTGGTGTAGTTTTTGGAGGAAGAACGAGAGTACGAGGAATGCATATTGTACCTTCAGGAACAGCGGGTCTTATTAATTTTCATAACACTTCCACAACAGGAACTAAATTACTAGAAATGGGAGTACATACTGATCAAACTCCAGTAGATCCATATATTCCAGACAATGGAGTATTGTTTGATGCTGGTTCCTTTATAGATTTAGGTACCACAGATTTAGCTACGAGTATTTCAGTATTCTACGATGGGTAAAGCTGGATGGCTAATACTACTTCAGGAACTACAACTTTTGAAAAAGGTTTTTCTATTGATGAAATAGTTCATGAATCTTATGAAAGAATAGGAATGGTTGGTGTAACTGGTCAACAATTAAGTTCTGCCAGAAGATCATTAAATATTATGTTTCAAGAGTGGGCTAATAGAGGTCTTCACTATTGGGAAATTGCAAATAATGATTTAACTTTAGTTCAAGGCCAATCAGTTTATACGATGTACAGATCAACAGGTGATGGCACTTCAGATGCCACTGCTATCTATGGAGTAGATGATATCTTAGAAGCTTCATATAGAAATGATCAAAGTATTGATTATCCATTAACAAAAGTAAATAGATCTGTTTATCAAGCCTTTGCTAACAAATCAGCGCAAGGTGCACCCACTCAGTATTTTGTGCAAAGATTTATTGACAGAGTTACTATTACTTTATTTTTAACTCCTAGTGCAACAGAAGCTGGTAATAGTATAAATTATTATTATGCAAAAAGAATTCAAGATGTTGGTAAATACTCAAACGATGTAGATTTACCTTATAGATTTGTACCTTGTATGACAGCAGGACTGGCTTATTATTTAGCACTTAAATTTAAACCTGAAAGAACACAGGATTTAAAAATGTTATATGAAGATGAGATACAAAGAGCATTACAACAAGATGGTTCTTCTTCAAGTTTATTTGTAACACCGAGAACATATTATCCGGAGATTTAATGTATGACAAATTCAGCGAAAGGTAGACACGCAATTGCAATTTCAGACAGATCAGGAGTGCAGTTTCCTTACAAGGAAATGGTAAAAGAATGGAATGGAGCTTTTGTACATATTTCTGAGTACGAACCAAAACAACCTCAATTAGACCCTACACCAATCAGTGGAGACCCACAGGGTTTACAAGATGCAAGACCGGGAAGAACAGAACCACCGACTTGGGATATTTTACCCCAAGATCCATTTAGTACTACTGCAGCTTCGGCTGTTGTCAGATGTTCTTTTCCAAACAGTGGTTATAAAACTGGAGACTTTGTAGTCTTTACAGAAATTAAAACGGGTGTTGCTAATCTTCCTATAGCGGCAATACAATTAGCTACTACATTAAATGGTGCAATTTCAGATTCTGCAGCGACTATAACTTTAACCGATGCAACTTATTTCCCTACTGCGGGATATTTTTATATTGAAAAAATAAATCCTACAACTTTACTTTATCAAAATGAAACTATTAAATATACGGGGAAAGTTGGAAATAATTTAACAGGGTGCGTAAGAGGTACCGCAGCTCCTTTTAGAGGAGTTACTCCAGGTAATACTACTGCTGGTTCTCATGCTGATGGATCGAATGTCTTTGGATCTTTTGAAATAACGATGAATTCCTCTACAGTTCCTAATCCAGGGGAACCATCTACTATTACAGTTTATAATAGTTTTAACTTTACTAATACGGTGACAGCGAGTACAGTGGCAGAAGGAGGCGGTTTACAGTGTGCATCTGGACCTGTAGTATTTAAAGCATAATTATGAATTGGGGTGAATTAAAAGCAGACATTAGAAGCTACACAGAAGTAGATAATACAGTTTTAACTGACGCTATTCTTGTGACTATAGCTAAAAATGCAGAAGCACGAATATTTAGGGAAACCGATACAGACGCTGCGCGTTTTTATGATACTATAACTTTAACTCCAAATAATAGAGAAGTTACCGTTCCAGCTGATACAAGATTTATAAGATATATTTATATTAATGATACAAATGAAACACCTGCCCAAAGAAAACCTTTAGAATATAGAGAAACTTCTTTCTTACAAGAACTTTATCCTACACCAGGGACAGCTGCCGCGGCTCCTAATAATATTCCTAAATATTTTGGGAGACGAAATGCTACTACTTTATTTTTAGCTCCTACTCCTGATGCAGCTTATGTGTGTCATGTGGCTTACGTGAAACAACCAACTACAATTACAGCGAGTGATGGTACGACTACTTATGTAGCTACTAATTACCCTGATTTAATTCTGTATGCATGTCTTACAGAGACCTATGGGTATTTGAAAGGACCGGCGGATTTATTACAGTTATATGAACAATCTTATGGTAGAGCTATGGCAACATACGGAATAGAACAACAGGGTAGAAGAAGAAGAGATGAGTTTCAAAGTGGTACTATTAGAACTGCTATTGCTTCTCCTTCTCCTGGGGAATAGGGTTGAAGATTAATAATAATTAAAGTATAAGGAAAATATGCCATCAACATACTCAAATGATATTAAATTAGAACTAATAACTACCGGTGAAAAAGCGGGGTTATGGGGTACAATTACTAATACTAATTTACAGATTTTAGAACAATCCTCTAGTGGATTTTTATCTTTAGCGGTCGGTGCAGCTGATGTAAATTTAGCATTAGATCAAGGGGCTACTTCTAATGGAAAAAATTTATTTTTTGATTTAACAGGGACACTAACGGGTAATAGGGTAGTTACAATGCCTGATTCGTCAGAAAGAGTTTTTATTGTAAAAGATTCTACAAGTAGAGCAGCTAACCCATATAGTTTAACAGTTAAAACTGTGAGTGGAACAGGAATTTCCATTCCTAATAATGCAACAATTCAATTATATTCGAATGGTACTAATGTTTCGTCAGGTTTAATTAGTAAAGGACACATAAGTGTAGCCACTGGAACAAGTTATACAGCGGTAAATAATGATGTAGTATTTTGTAATACTTCCGCAGGAGTTGTAACTGTTACTCTACCTGCCACACCTAGTACAGGTGATGAAGTTACATTTATTGATGCAAACAGAACTTTTAATACTCATAATTTAACCGTTGCAAGAAATGGTTCTAATATTAATGGTGCAGGCTCTGATTTAACAACTGGCCCAGTCGCTGTTCAGGGAGCAGCTTTCACTTTAATTTATTCGTCGGATGCCACAGCTGGGTGGGTATATACGAATAAATTGTCATAGGAGGTAAACGTGCCTCTCAACGTTTTTAAAATAAAACCAGGATACGATAAACAAAACACGGAAATCGGCGCTGTCGCACGATGGGTCGGTGGAGATAATGTTAGATTTAGATATGGTTTAGCTCAAAAAGTAGGTGGGTGGGAAGCATTAGGATCTACAACTCTTAATGCAGTATCTAGAAAATTATATTCTTTTAGAGATAATATTGGAGGAAAATATTTAGCTATAGGTATGGATAAATTTTTACTTCTTTATTATGAAGGAACTTATTATGATATTACTCCATATAGAACTAGCGGTTATCCCGCTTCTATAGATACTTTTACTAGTTCTACTTTTACTACTGCAGTAGGGACTCCTGATATAACAATTACTACTACTTCAAATCATTTACTTAATCCAGGGGATATAGTTGAACTAACATCAGTATCTTCGATTCCTGGGGGATATAGTGATGCTGATTTTGAGGGAAAATTATTTGAAGTTCAAACTTCTCCAACTATTACCACTTTTACTATTAAAGCTGCATCAAATGCAGGATCAACAGCGAGTGGTGGAAGTTGTACCGTCAATCCTTTAGAAACAATTGGACCTCAAATTCAATCTTTAATTTATGGTTGGGGTACGGGAGTATTTGGTGGAAGCTCGCCAAGCGTTGCCTGGGGACTAGCCGCGAGTAGCGCGGGTGTAACTGCAGAACCTGGCATATGGGCTTTAAGTTCTTTTGGTCAAGTTTTAGTAGCTACAATTTTAAATGGAAAAACTTTTACGTGGAACCCTGCAGCAGCTAATGCTTTTGGTAGAAGAGCCTCTATTGAGACTGCCGGTTTTGAAACTACATCTAACCCGACAGCTTCTCGTTTAACTATTGTCTCACCAACAACAAGACATTTAATTCATTTAGGAACTGAAACAACATTAGGCTCAGCTTTATCTCAAGATGATATGTTTGTAAGATTTTCATCACAAGAAGAGTTAAATAATTATACTATAACTGCGGGTAACTCAGCAGGTTCACAAAGACTACAAGATGGAAGTAGAATAATAGGATCCATTAAATCTAAAGAAGCTATTTTAATTTGGACAGATAATGCCTTATATATAATGAGACATATAGGTTCCCCTTTTATTTTCGGCTTTGAACAAGTCGGCACTAATTGTGGATTAGTGGGACAAAATGCAGTAGCTGAAGTAGATGGTGTTGCATATTGGTTCAGTGGAAAAGGTTTTTTTAAATATGATGGCTCTGTAAAAACTTTAGATTGTATGGTTGAAGACTATGTTTATGAAGATGTTGATTTAACTCAAGGACAACAAATTACTGCAGGAATAAATAATTTATATACAGAAGTTAGATGGGACTACCCCTCTGCTTCCGCTGATTATAATGATAGATATGTAGTATATAATTTCGCTGAATCGAGTCAAGTTCCAGGTGGAGTTTGGTACACAGGAAGCACAGCCAGAACATCTTGGACTGATGCTAATGTTTATGATAAACCTTTTGGTACTTCATTTAATTCGGCAACTAATGGCTCTTTCCCTGTTGTATCGGGAGAAACTGCGGCGCCTAATGGTTATGGTAATACAACTGTGTTCCAACATGAAATTGGAACTGATCAAGTAAATGCTGATGCTTCCACGACAGCAATTGTTTCGAATGTAGAATCTTTTCTTTTTGATATTACGAGTCCCGAGTTAGGGAATGGTGAGGTTTTTTTAGCTATGAGAAGATTTATTCCTGATTTTAAAACATTAACTGGTAATGCTAAAGTAACTTTAAATTTAAGAGATTATCCTTCTGATTCCTCAGTTGCTTCTTCTCTTAGTCCCTTTACAATTACTTCATCTACAAATAAAGTAGATACTCGTGCACGAGGAAGATTTATAAGTATTAAAATTCAAAATGATGCTGCAGGTCAAACCTGGAGATATGGGACCTTACGAATAGACATACAACCTGATGGGAGAAGATAATGATTGGCCATAAAATTTTCGGTAAAAAATACTTTTCATCCTATAAAATCCTATGTAAGGAAGCTAATGATAAATAAAAAACAAAAAAAATTATTAAAAAAACATTCTACGCGTCATACAAAAAAACACATGACTAGTATGAAAAAAAATATGAAAGCCGGACTGTCTTTTGCAAGAGCACATAAAAAAGCTATGAGAAAGGTAGGAAAATAATGGCAATAAAAACTAGAGTTCCAGATCCAACGGAACAGTACGATGTAACTAATCAAAGATCTATAGTAAGAGCAATAAATTCAATTGTTGGACAAATAAATTCTTCTTATAAACCAGAAGGAAGTACTATAGAAGAAGCTCAAAAACTTGCTTACTTTTTAGGAACAGCGCCTCAAACTCCTTCCTATACACTACCAACTAAAGTAGGGGGAGAGAATCCCTACAATTTTATTTTTTGTGATACCAAGACAGGTCAAACTACTTGGGATATATATAATGAATTTCCAACAGGGGAAGACAATGCAATGAGTTTATTAGTTGATACCACAGACTCCGACGCAACAATTAATCTTCCCACAGGAACACAAGTAACAAATTTTAATGTAGTAAATATTATAGATGCTACCCCAGCCTCTGGTTTCTCTGTACTTCTTGACGCAGGAGCTCAGCCAGATACAACGCCTAATATTTTAGATCCAGCGGGATCATATCTTCCCGCTTCAACTTCAAATGTAGACTTTACTTCTTATTTTTATAGTGCTACATTTGTAGCTCAATATCCTTATAGTGCATCTAATGAAATAGGATGGTTTATATTAGGTACAACGTAATTATTATGGCAACAACTTTTAAAAATATGCTTTTTAGTATTGGTTCTTTAGGAACTAGTTTTACTGCGCCAGCCAATATATATGGCTGCCCGGTAGATTCTCATGCTATAATTAATACTTTTTATACCAGAAATCCTTCGCCTAGTGATACCATCAATGTAGAGGTAGAACTTACTACTACTGGAAGACCAAATGTGGCGTCGAGTGCCATTTTATTTTCGGTTATATTAGGCCCTGAAGGAGAAAATAATTTCCTAACTGGACCTTTAATTTTAGAAGGGGGAGATACTTTAAGATTTACTGCCAATACTGGGGGTAAAGTAGAGGGGACTTTAACTGCTCTACAGACTAATAGAGAAGATCAAGAAACTACGCCTACGGGCTCAGTTTAATGTTGATTTAAAAAGACAAACAAGGTAAATATTATAACATACATTTAAAGGAATTAATTATGGCAATAGTAAAAACAACTACATTTACAGGACCAGTCGTAGTAGGATTAAACGACAAAAAAGGTGAACTTCGTTTAACCGACGGAAAAAATATTAATACACAAAAATATATGGCACTAGCCGCTCCAACTACCGTAACAGCAAATACAACTTTGACTTTACCGGATGGCGCAGGAAGTCCTAACAATTTTCTTAAAACAGATGGTGCAGGAACCTTATCATGGGACACTGCTTCGGCAGGTTCTGCAGGCGGAACCAATACCCAAGTACAATATAATAATAGTGGATCATTTGGTGGAATTTCAAATGGAACAGCAACACATGTTTTAACTTCTGCGGGAGCAGGAGTTACACCTTCTTTCCAAGTAATACCAGGTCAAGCGGCCGGTAGTACTGGTAAAACTCAAGTCAGCGATGGCTCAGGAGGTTTTACTGCTATTGCTGAAGGAAGCTCAGGACATGTTTTAACTTCCAACGGAGCAGGAGCGGATCCTTCTTTTCAAGTTGCGGCAGGTGGAGGACTTGCAGCGGTTGTTGATGATACAACACCGGAATTAGGTGGCACTTTAGATTTAAATAACCAAGGAATTAATGGTAGTGGTACGATTAATATTACTGGCGGAAGTTTGATAATTAAATCTGACTTTCCTAACGGAACTAATAACGGACCTATCATAGGTTCAAATACTGCAAATAGTCTAACAGGTTTTGGTAGCATGGCGTTAGGTACTAATGCTGGTAGAGATTTTGGAAACTGTACTGGAAATATAGCTATAGGTACTGGTTCTTTGTTAAGAACTACGACCGGTGGAAATAACACATCGATTGGACGTGAGGCAATGAGACAAAATACTACAAGTGGAAGTAACACTGCTGTTGGTTATCAAGCATTAGATAATACTACAGGTGGAAGTAATACTGCTCTTGGTTCTAGTGCAGGAGACACTCTTACATCTGGACAAAATAATACGATTTTAGGTCAAAATGCTGAACCTTCTAGTGCTACAGTTGATAATGAAATTACGTTAGGTAATAGTTCTGTTACAACTTTAAGATGTCAAGTTACATCTATTACAGCTCTATCAGACGCGAGAGACAAGAAAAATATAGAAGATTTAAAAGTAGGTTTAGACTTTATTGATGATTTAAAACCGGTTACTTTTGAATGGG
>Ga0209404_10000895_pt1 | contig 22090 bp, 18 predicted proteins | sample TroAtlMetagenome_2_FD_187447 | JGI IMG/M metagenome (GOLD analysis project Ga0209404, IMG submission 187447) | Marine eukaryotic phytoplankton communities from Atlantic Ocean - Tropical Atlantic ANT8 Metagenome (SPAdes) (version 2) | ecosystem: Environmental > Aquatic > Marine > Oceanic...
CCTTATTGCGATCCCTTTCTTAGGGAAATTTGAAACCATGCTGCTCCAAAAACCAGCACGGACGTAAACAACACACCAAACAAGGGTTGGCCCGTTTAGACAGCCAACCCAAATTTCTTGGAGTATAGCCAAGTGGAAAGGCATCGGTTTTTGATACCGACATTCAAAGGTTCGAACCCTTTTACTCCAACTTATCTTTTTTTTGAACCGAAGCCCACCAAAGTTGACAAAATAAATAGACACTTTTCATCGATTGTGTATTTAGTGGGACTGGATATTCAATATTTTTTACTCGAGTGGAAGTCTCCACAAGAGCAATCACCGGAATATTTAAAATGTTTGCTTCCCGGATAATGTTTTCGTTATTAAGGGTTTGAAACAAAAAGACGGCGGTTGGTCGTTGTTTCATATTTTTTACACCTTTAATTTTTTTTTTTGTTTTTAAGTATTTTGGAAAAGGTGTTTGTTGTTGAAAAGAAGACTCAAAAAATGAATCAAACCTATGAAAAGCTCCAACCGATGTTTTCATTTGGTCCCAATTTGTGAGTAAACCACCAATCCAAACTTCGTTCACGTAAGGTTGGTTGATCTTATTGGCTAAAAATTGAACCAGGGTGGAATATTTGGGCTCTGAATTGACCAAAAGAATTTGGGTTTTTTGAAAATGTACTACTTTCAGAAAGGCAAATGTTTTTTGTAAAAGAGCCAAAGTTTCCTTTAAATTGATAACTGGAGTTTTTCCACGGTAGCCTTGAAGATATTGAAACATTGTAGGGTCCACCGGAGTTGTTCCAAGGTGAGTTTTATTTTTGATGAGCTCACTCAATACTTTTTCTTTTTGCATAGTAAAATCTTTTTTTGTTTAGGTAGCTCAGTTGGTTAGAGCAAAGGACTGAAAATCCTTGTGTCAGTGGTTCAAATCCACTTCTAAACAGCAAAATTTGTTTTTGTTTGAACAAAAGTTCTTCGAAATGTATTTAACACTCCTTTTTTTGCCACTTTTAGGTTTTCTTCTTGCTGCATTGGGTGGCCGTTTTTTCGGCTGGAGAGGAACTCCGCTTATTACCACTTTTTGTGTTTTTCTATCCTCTGTTTTTTCTTGTATTGCTTTTTATGAAGTTGGTATTTCTGGAAGTCCTTGTTATATTCAATTAGCTCCGTGGTTTACTTCGGAGTTTTTTGATGCTAATTGGGGTTTTATGTTTGATAGTTTAACCGTCGTTATGCTGGTGGTTGTCACTTTCGTAAGTACTTTAGTGCATGTTTATTCTATCTCTTATATGAGTGAAGATCCACATTTGCCAAGATTTATGTCTTACTTGTCAATTTTTACTTTTTTTATGTTGATGTTGGTGACAGCTGATAACTTTATTCAGTTATTTTTTGGTTGGGAAGGTGTAGGGCTGGCTTCTTACCTTTTAATTAATTTTTGGTATACAAGGTTACAAGCGAATAAATCTGCAATTAAAGCAATGCTTGTCAACCGGGTTGGTGATTTTGGGTTAGCTTTAGGTATTATTGCGACATTTTCTTTATTTAAATCTGTTGATTTTGCCACAGTTTTTGCATGTTCTTCTCATTTTGCCGAAACATCCTTCATTTTTTTCCATTTAGAATGGCACGCTTTAAATTTAATTTGTGCTCTTCTTTTTGTGGGAGCTGTTGGAAAATCAGCCCAGCTCGGTTTACATACTTGGTTACCAGACGCAATGGAAGGACCCACACCAGTTTCTGCTTTGATTCATGCCGCAACTATGGTAACCGCTGGTGTTTTTATGATTGCTCGTTGTTCCCCGCTTTTTGAGCAAGCACCGCAAACGTTAATTTTGGTCACAGTAACTGGAGCACTTACTGCATTTTTTGCAGCGACGACAGGTGTTGTTCAAAACGATTTAAAACGTGTTATTGCATACTCAACGTGTAGTCAACTAGGATATATGGTCTTTGCTTGTGGAATTTCTCAATACGCTGTTGGTGTATTTCATTTGATGAATCATGCTTTTTTTAAAGCACTTCTTTTTCTAAGTGCCGGGGCGGTTATTCACGCTCTCGCGGATGAACAAGACATGCGTAAGATGGGAGGGGTTATTAAAGTGTTACCTTTTACATATTCAATGATGTTTATTGGTTCTTTGGCTTTAATCGGGTTTCCTTTTTTAACTGGTTTTTATTCGAAAGACGTTATTTTAGAAGTGGCATATGCTAAATATACAGTAGCAGGCACTTTTACGTATTGGCTTGGTGCTGTTTCTGCGCTTTTTACTTCTTACTATTCTTTCCGTTTACTTTTTTTGACTTTTGTTGGGCCGGTCAATGCTTTGAAAGAATCTCTCAAACATGTTCATGACGCACCTTTTTTAATGGGGTTTCCACTCTTTTTACTTGCTTTTGGAAGTATTTTTGTTGGGTATTTAGCCAAAGATATGATGATTGGTATGGGAACACAGTTTTGGGGAAATGCTTTATTTATGGGTCCCAATCATGGACTTTTGGTAGAATCGGAGTATATTCCGCAATCTATCAAGTACATCCCTGTTTTATTTAGTTTTTTAGGTTTTATTTTTGCCCTCAATTTAAATTTATTGGGTGCGAGTTTCTCGTATTCATTGAAAACAAGCAGCTTTGGACGTAAAGTATACATTTTCTTAAACAAACGATGGCTTTTTGATAAAATGTATACGGATTTTATCGCTCTTCCGGCTCTCTTTTTTGGATACAATTTTTCGTTTAAAACTCTTGATAAAGGGCTTCTTGAAATTGTTGGTCCGGCCGGAGTGATGCAAACTGTTAGCCAAGGGAGTCGGCAACTTCGAAAAATGCAAAGCGGTCTTATTTATCATTATGCATTTATTATGCTGTGTAGTTTAACTTTTTTTATGGCTTTCGTGGGTCTTTGGGATTTTTTTTCTTTCTTTGTCGAAACACATCTTTATTTTATTGCAGGAACGGCCTTGCTTTTTTCTGCAGATGAATAAATCTTCCTAAAAAAGAGGGTGTTTATACACCCCTTTTGACAAAAAAAGGGTTGGTTATGCAAAGTCTTCTTTCCGTGATTCTTTTGTTTCCAGCTTTAGGTGCTTTGGTACTTCTCTGTGTGCCAAGTGTCCAAACACGTTTAATTCGAATTCTCGGTTTAAGTATTTCATGCACCACTTTTGTGCTTTCTTTATTGCTTTGGGTTTTTTTTGATCATTCTACAGCAAAGTTTCAATTTGTTGATGCAATTGACTGGCTCCCTTTTCTTAACATGCACTTTTATATTGGTATCGATGGAATTTCCCTTTTTTTTATTTTACTTACAACTTTTTTGGTCCCTTTTTGTCTTTTGGTCAGTTGGGATTCTGTACAAAAAAATGTAAAAGAATATTTTGTTGCTTTTCTTCTTTTGGAAAGTTTTATGTTAGCGGTTTTTTGTATGTTGGATCTTTTACTTTTTTATGTTTTTTTTGAGAGTGTCCTTTTGCCCATGTTTTTGATCATTGGTGTTTGGGGATCTCGAGAAAGAAAAATTAGAGCGGCATATCAATTTTTTTTGTACACTCTGATTGGCTCATTATTTATGCTCTTAGCCATTTTACTTATTTACTTTCAAACTGGAACAACTGACCTTCAAGTTTTATTTGTAAGTGAGTTTAGTTTGCAACGTCAGTTTTTACTCTGGTTTGCTTTTTTTGCATCTTTTGCTGTAAAAGTTCCAATGATTCCTGTACATATTTGGTTACCTGAAGCACACGTGGAAGCTCCAACCTCAGGGTCAGTTATTCTTGCAGGGGTTTTATTAAAGTTAGGAACATATGGTTTTGTAAGATATTCAATTCCTCTGTTTCCAGATGCAAGTGTCTACTTTACTCCGCTTGTATATACAATGAGTATTATTGGTATCATTTATGCTTCATTGACAACTTTAAGACAAATTGATTTGAAAAAAATCATTGCCTATTCGTCTGTGGCTCACATGGGCTTTGTGACTTTAGGACTTTTTAGTTTAAATATTCAAGGGATTGAGGGGGCTTTATTATTAATGTTGAGTCATGGGTTTGTTGCTTCTTCGTTATTTTTATGTATCGGTGTCTTATATGATCGTACACACACACGTTTAGTCAAATACTATGGGGGTCTTGTACATGTGATGCCGCTTTTTTCCGTCTTTTTTCTTATTTTTACCATGGGAAACTTGAGTTTACCTGGGACCAGTAGTTTTGTGGGTGAGTTTTTGATTCTTGTTGGCGTTTTTCAAACAAACCCTTTTGTGGCAACTTGTGCAGCAACGGGGATGATCCTAGGCGGAGCTTACTCTATTTGGTTGTATAACCGGGTTGTTTTTGGGAACTTAAAACCTTTTTTTATTGATGCATTCATGGATTTGAATCGTCGAGAATTCTTTATTTTCTTGCCTTTTGTATTTTGTGTTTTATGGATGGGTTTTTATCCAGAAATTTTTTTAGAACCAATGCACACATCCGTTGCTAATCTTGTGCAGCATGGGCAGTGGAGGGGATAAACGATAGAGCCTCCTGTATTGTGGAGGTTCACTTTTTTAAAACAAAAGTGTCCTTTTAAAAATTGAAGTACTTTATGAACTTCCCTCATTTATTTGAAAATGATTTGTATGCTATTTTACCTGAACTTTACCTCATTGTAAGTACTCTTGTTTTACTTCTTTTTGGGGTATTTTACAGTACGTCAAAAAAACACCATACGCCCAGTCTGATGCAAACCATCTCTTGGTTGGGTCTTTTTTGTTTATTTTGTACTTTTTGTATTTTACAAAATTTACCTTTTTCCTCAATGACTTTTTTTTATACCACTCTTATTATGGACCCTTTAAGTTTTTTTTTTAAAACGTTAACTCTTTTAGGGGCGGGGGTTTCCCTTTTTATTTCTTTACAATATTTTCAAGCAGAAGAGTTAAAAGATTTTGAATATACTCTTTTACTTCTTTTTTCGACCTGCAGTATGCTCTTATTAATTTCTGCATCCGATTTTATTTCTATGTATCTGGCCATTGAAATGCAAAGTTTATGCCTTTATGTTTTAGCTGCTTCAAAACGAAATTCGGAATTTTCTACAGAAGCTGGAGTAAAATATTTCTTATTAGGGGCGTTCTCTTCGGGTATTCTACTTTTTGGTTGCTCGATTCTCTATGGTTTAACAGGACTCACAGGTTTCCAAAGTTTTGCTCAACTTTTTTCTGGCGTTGGTGGTTCATTAGCGGTGGAAACTCAGAGTTTCCTTTCTGTGGGCGTTCTTTTTATTGCCGTCGGTTTTTTATTTAAATTGACCGCCGCACCCTTTCATTTTTGGGCTCCAGATGTATATGAGGGTGCTCCAACAAGTGTGACCGCTTTCTTTTCAATTACCCCGAAATTAGCAATTATGGCTGTCTTTTTGCGTTTGTTCCTTGTAGGTTTTTATGATTTTCTTTTTTCTTGGCAATCTATTTTAACTGTTTCGAGTCTTTTATCTTTATTTATTGGATCTTTTGGTGCAGTTGCTCAGACTCGTGTAAAACGTTTACTTGTGTATAGTTCAATCGGGCATATGGGTTACCTTTTAATGGGTGTTGCCTCTGGAACTGTTGAGGGCTTACAGTCTGTGTTGCTTTACCTTTGTATTTATTTTGTAATGACAGTTAACATTTTTGCTATTATTCTTTCTCTTCGCGATGAGCAAACTGGTCACAATGTGAAATATATTGAAGATATGAGCATGTTGTCAAAAAGCCACCCTCTTTTGGCTTTTTCTCTTAGCCTAACTTTGTTTTCAATGGCAGGTATTCCACCTTTAGCCGGCTTTTGTAGTAAATTTTACCTCTTTTTTGCGGCTTTAAGCTCTTCGCTTTATTTTTTAGCTGTTTTTGGTATTTTAAGTAGTATGTTGAGCTGTTTTTATTATCTTCGAGTCATTAAAACAATGTACTTTGACCAATCAAAACAACCTTTCCAAAACGTGACAATGGACCACGAAAAGTCTTGGGTCATCACTTTAACCACATTTTTTGTATTGTTTTTTTTTCTTTATCCAAATGTGGCTTTTTTATGGACACAAAAAGTAGCACTTCTTTTTTTAGGCTAATGAATATTTAAGGGAAATTAATTTCCCTTAAATATAGTAGTATTAATTCCCACCCCACCAATAAATAGCGACAAATAAAAACAACCAAACAACATCGACAAAATGCCAATACCAAGCGGCTGCTTCAAATCCAAAATGGTGGTGTTTTGTGAAATGGTTTTGTACAACTCGCACTAAACAAATACCTAAAAAAACAGTTCCCACAAAAACGTGGAATCCATGAAATCCCGTTGCCAAAAAAAAAGTTGACCCATAAATTCCGTCCGCAATTGTAAAAGGTGCTTCAATGTATTCGAATACTTGAAGAGAAGTAAAAGCAATTGCTAAAAGAACAGTGACAACTAAACTATAAATAGCTTGTTGTTTTTCACCAGCTAAAAGAGCGTGATGTGCCCATGTGACTGAAGCCCCCGAAGTCAATAGAATAATGGTATTCAAAAAAGGTACTTCCCAAGGGTTGAGCACTGGAATACCTTTTGGTGGCCAAACTGCTCCAATTTCAATAGTCGGGGCCAAACTTGAATGAAAAAACGCCCAAAAAAAGGCAACGAAAAACATAATTTCCGAGACAATAAATAATAACATACCGTACCTTAAACCAATTTGAACGGTTCTTGTATGATGTCCTTGAAACGTGGCCTCCCGGATAATATCTCTCCACCAAACAAACATTGAATAAAGAACCATACAAAACCCAGAAGCAAAAAGGGTATTACCTCCTTGATACCCGTGCATAAAAAGAACAGCACCAACAGTCGTAGAGAAAGCCGCAAGAGAGGCGAAAATTGGCCAAGGGCTAGGATCTACCAAATGAAATGGATGTTTTTGAACTGAAAGACTCATTTTTACCATCTTTTTTTGTTCTATAAAAATAAAAGGTGGTACCATGGTGAAACCATTACCACCTTTTTCGTTGCTAAATTTCTTCAATTTTATTTGAAATCCAAGAAATATACTCTTCAAGAGCTACCCCCTCAACGACAATAGGCATAAAGCCGTGATTTGCACCACAAAGCTCACTGCACTGACCATAGAAAACGCCCTCTCGATTTAGAAAAATAGACGTTTGGTTGAGACGTCCTGGTACTGCGTCACATTTTACTCCAAGAGAAGGGATTGCCCAACTGTGAAGAACATCCGCAGCTGTAATAAGTACTCGTACATGTGTTTTGATGGGTAAAACAACCCTGTTGTCAACTTCAAGTAAGCGAAGTTGACCAAGTTCGAGGTCATCTTCCGCTACCATATAACTATCAAAAATAATTGATTGATCATCATCAGTACTATAATCTGAATACTCATAAGTCCAATACCACTGGTGCCCAATGACTTTTAAAGTAATTGCAGGATCAGTAATTTCATCCATTGAATAAAGAAGAGCAAAAGAAGGTACTGCAATAATCATTAAAATAAAGCTGGGCGTGACTGTCCAAGCAATCTCTAAAGCTGTCCCATGAATAATTTTTGACGGCACCGGGTTTTTACGTGCATCAAAATGCCAAATAGTGCGGCCAAGCATCCAAAGAACGAAAGTTAAAATAACAACCATAAAAAAGCATACATCATTGTGAAAATCTTGGATGCCTTGGGCAATAGGTGTTGCCGGATCTTGAAAACCAAATTGCCAAACTTCTGGTGCATCCAAAAAGGCGATGCGTGGTGCTAGACAAAGCAAAAAAGGAACAATAAAATGCATATCATTGGATCTTTTTTTAACGAAAGAACAGATCTCTTCAGGTTGGAGTTGAACCAACGACCTAATAGTTAACAGCCATTCGCTCTAACCACTGAGCTACTGAAGATTAGAGGCCCTTTGAAAGTACTGACCTCTTGACACTTGGTTTTAATGAGTAATTTTTACCACCGTTTTCGTAAAATCCCGAGCATTTTGTTCAAATGCTTCTTGTTTTTTTGAAGGGGTTTCTTTTTGTAGGGTTAATTGGATTGCCCCAACCATTGCAATCAAAAGAATACAGCTGGCAACAATGAAAAAAAAAGCATAATAAGTATACACAACCTGTCCCAGAGCCTCAATTGTTGTGATATTTTCAATGGTTTCAGGCCAAAGAATATACTCTTGCACTACAAAATGTTCAGAAGTCTTCAAGGAATTGAATTGGTGTACAAGCTCTTGGAGTTCCGTTGAATGTTCCCACCACTGCTTGCTGACTTGTGAAAATGACCAAGGACTGAAAAAGAATGCAGAAAAAAAAACAGGTAAAGAAGAAATAAAAAAGTGCAAATACAGCGAAAGAGTGTTCGTTTTTGATAAGGAAAAGTCTTGTGGAATGGTGTTGACTGGTGTGAATTCACTTCCTAACATGAGAAAAACTTCCATGAGAAAAATACACCCGATAAAAGCACCGATGGGTAAATATCGCAAAAGGGTTTCATTGACTTCACTAATTGTGATATCTAACATCATAACGACGAATAAGAAAAGAACGGCGACCGCCCCTACGTAAACAACCAAAAAAACAACGGCAAAAAAATCTAAATCTAAAAGCACTAAAAGACCCGCTGCGTTGCAAAAAACTAAAATCAGAAAAAGAACAGAATACACAGGATTTTTTGCACGAATAACCATTAAAGCAGAGAGAAGTGTAAATGTTGCAAAAACTGAAAAAAGTGTTGTTTCTGTCATACATAAACCTTTTTTTCAAATCATCTAATAAAGAATCTAAATATTTTATCTAGTTTACCTGAACACTTTAAGTTTACAAAAAAAGAATCTCCCATGATGTTTTTCTCGCCTTTAGAACAATTTACCCTGATTTCTTTGATCCCTTTACATTTTGGTAATTTTTATTTTTCGTTCACCAATTCTTCATTATTTATGCTCTTGGCAACTGGAATTTTTTTAATTCTTTTTGCTTTAGTTACCGTGCACGGTGGTACTTTAGTTCCGGGTCCATGGCAATCTTTTTTAGAAATGGTTTATGAATTTGTCACAAGTCTTGTCCGCGAGCAAATTGGTCCAAAAGGGACAAAATACTTTCCTGTCATTTTTACTCTTTTTACATTCATTCTATTTAGTAATCTGATTGGAATGGTTCCTTATAGTTTTACAACAACAAGCCATTTTGTAGTGACGTTTACATTATCCTTTGTAATTTTTATTGCTGTTACAATTATTGGTTTCCAAATCCACGGACTCCATTTTTTTAGTTTCTTACTCCCCCCGGGCGCACCTCTTGTTTTAGCACCTTTTTTAGTCGTGATTGAATTAGTTTCTTATTGTTTTCGCGGCATTAGTTTAGGGGTTCGTTTATTTGCAAACATGATGGCTGGGCACACCCTTGTAAAAATTTTAAGTGGTTTCGCTTGGAGTATGCTCTCACTTGCAGGATTACTAAAAGTAGCGTCCTCTATCCCTTTTTTAGTTGTTTTTGCTCTCATGTTTTTAGAAGTGGGTGTCGCATGCCTGCAAGCTTACGTGTTTACAATTTTAACGTGTATTTATTTGAATGATGCAATTCATTTACACTAAAGTTTTGTGGATTTTCAACATTCCGGTTTTGTTTGGGGTGCCAAGAGTACCCCAAACAAAACCGGAATGTTGAGCCTAAGTAGATTTGAACTACTGACCATACGCTTATCAGGCGTATACTCTAACCAACTGAGCTATAGGCTCATAAGGTATGCCTGGAAAGATTCGAACTCTCAACTTCCAAATCCGTAGTCTGGCACTCTATCCAGTTGAGTTACAGGCACGTTCTCTTTCAGGAGAAAAGGGATTTGAACCCTTAACCTTTGGTTTTGGAGACCACTGTTCTACCGTTGGAACTATTCTCCTTTCTGTCCCTTTCGTCTAGTGGTAAGGACATCGCTTTTTCATGGCGAAGACACGGGTTCAATCCCCGTAAGGGGTAAAAAAAGTTATGAGTACAAAAAAGGAAAAAGTCATTTATGCTTCTTATTGTATCAAGCCTTATTAAAATTTTGGGGATTATTGTACCGGTATTAGTCGCTGTTGCTTTCCTGACTCTTGCAGAACGAAAAGTTATGGCGTCAATGCAAAGACGTAAAGGTCCCAATGTCGTAGGTTTTTTTGGTATTCTTCAGCCTTTAGCAGATGGGTTAAAACTCTTGCTCAAAGAACCAGTTTTGCCAAGTAGTGCAAATACAGTTATTTTTTTAGCTGCCCCGGTGCTTACTTTTTTATTAGCCTTAACTTCTTGGGCTTTTATCCCATTTGACGAAGGTATTGTTTTATCTGATTTGAATCTTGGAATTTTATATATTTTTGCCATTTCATCTTTAGGTGTCTATGGTGTAATTACTGCTGGGTGGTCTAGTAATTCCAAGTACGCTTTTTTGGGCGCACTCCGATCGACAGCACAGATGGTCTCCTATGAAGTTTCAATTGGGTTAATTATTATTACTGTGCTTCTTTGTGTTGGGTCATTAAACTTATCAGAAATTGTTCTTGCACAAAAAAATGTTTGGTTCGGGGTCCCTTTATTTCCAATGTTGCTCCTTTTTTTTATTTCTTGTTTAGCTGAAACAAATCGAGCACCTTTTGATTTACCAGAAGCCGAAGCTGAATTAGTTGCTGGGTACAACGTTGAATACTCATCGATGGGTTTTGCACTCTTTTTCTTGGGTGAATATGCAAATATGATTTTAATGAGCGTTCTTTGTGTGATTCTTTTTTTAGGTGGATGGTTACCGCCGCTTAACCTCACATTCTTTTATTGGATCCCTAGTCCAATGTGGCTGGGTCTCAAAACTATTTTTTTTTTGTTTTTGTATATTTGGGTACGCGCTGCCTTTCCAAGATACCGTTATGACCAGTTAATGAGATTGGGTTGGAAAGTTTTTTTACCCCTTTCTTTAGCCTGGGTATTATTTGTGGCGGGGGTTTTAGTTTCTTTTGATCTTCTTGTCTAGCGTAGGTTTATTTATGAATTTTTGAAAATTCATAAATAAACCCATTACCACCATCGTTGAGTTAGTAAAACTCTGTTTGACTCCGCCAATTTATGGATTTCGTCTCTTTTTTGCAAAGCAGAACCAACACCTTGAGAAGCTTCATGAAGTTCAATTGCAAGAAAATGTGCAAAGGTCACAGGTAAGTGACTTTCCCTACGGTGTACTTTTTTCTGCTTGTCAACAGCACTTTGAATAAGAAAACGAATAGATGCCGATTTTTTCTTTTTTTTGTCGAGGGCCGCTGGAATTTGTTGAGAAGCGCCTCCCAGACGAGCTTTTTTTAAAAAAAAAGAAGGTTCCACATTTTTTACCGCTTTTTCGAGAACGGTAAATAGGAGCGGGTTTTTCGTTTTTTGTTCTACAATATGTAAAGTTTTTCGAAAGAGCTTTTCTGCTTTTGCTTTTTTACCTTTTTTAGTTAAATGTTGGACAAAGTCGGTGTATAATTCATTTTTTTTTAAGCCCGTGTCTGTAACTAAATTGCCTTTTGTTTTTTGACTTCTTTGCTTATCGGGATATTTATATAAAATTTTTGACATCATATTATTTTGTTTTTTTTGTACCATATTTTGACCGGGCTTGTTGACGGCCTTTAACGCCTTGAGTGTCGTAAACACCACGAATGACCTTATATTTTACTCCAGGTAAATCTTTCGTCCGTCCACCTCGTAAAAGAACAACCGAATGTTCTTGAAGATTATGACCTTCACCTGGAATGTAGGCAATAACTTCAAAACCGTTTGAAAGTCTTACTTTAGCTAATTTTCGCACTGCAGAGTTTGGTTTTTTCGGAGCTTTTGTATAGACACGAAGGCATACACCTCTTTTTTGAGGGGAGTTCTGTAAAGCAGGAGTTTTTTTTTCTCCATTTTTTACTCGGCGTTCTTGTTTACGCCGAACAAGTTGAGCAAGTGTAGGCATACTCAAAATCTTTTATTAAAATTTGGGTTGGCTGTCTAAACGGGCCAACCCTTGTTTGGTGTGTTGTTTACGTCCGTGCTGGTTTTTGGAGCAGCATGGTTTCAAATTTCCCTAAGAAAGGGATCGCAATAAGGAAATACACAAAGAAATACACGGAAGCAATCTGCCCAATAAGAACATAAGGATCCTCGACAGGTTGACACCCAATCCATCCCAAAAGCAAAGCATCCGCAACAAAAAGCCAAAAAAGTTTCTTGTATAGAGGTCGGAACGTTGCACTTCGGACAGGCGACGTGTTAATAAAGGGGAGTAAAAGTAAAGAAACAAATACCAAGCCAATGGCTAGAACCCCCGCCAATTTATTTGGAATACTTCGCAAAATTGCGTATACCGGTAAGAAATACCATTCTGGTACAATGTGGGCTGGTGTTGACATTGGGTTCGCAGGAATATAGTTATCCGGATGCCCAAGGGTATTTGGAGCAAAAAAAATAAACCACGAAAAAAACAAGGCAAACACAACCCACCCAACTAAATCTTTAAAAAAGAAGTATGGGTAAAAAGACACTTTGTCAACTGTGGCCAGGCACCCTAGAGGGTTATTTGATCCATATTGGTGTAAAGCTGCAATGTGTAAAATACTTGCTCCAGCAATGATAAAAGGTAAGAGATAATGCAAACTAAAAAATCTATTTAAAGTAGCGTTATCCACTGAAAACCCACCCCATAACCAATGTGTCACGTCCACCCCAACAACTGGGATAGCACTGGCAAGACTTGTAATTACTGTAGCTCCCCAAAAGCTCATTTGTCCCCATGGGAGAACATACCCAATAAACGCGGTTAAAATCATAAGAAGAAGAATAACAACCCCAAGAATCCAAACTGCTTCACGTGGGCTTGCATAACTTCCATAATACAGGTTTCGAAAAAGATGTAAATAAACCACAATAAAAAACATACTTGCCCCGTTTGCATGCATATATCGAAGAAACCATCCTCCTTCAACGTCTCTCATGATGTGCTCTACACTGAGAAAAGCTAAATCAATATGTGGTGTGTAGTGCATTGCGAGAAAGATACCGGTAAGGATTTGTACAATTAAACAAATACCGGCAGTAGACCCAAAACCCCACCAATAACTCAGATTGCTTGGTGTTGGGTAATCGATTAAATGCTCATTGACTGTATTTAACATTGGTTGTTTTAATAAAGATAATCTTTTCATAAAAGTTTTTTTTCTTGGTGAGAAAAGCATATTGCCTCCATTATGTGTCTTACATTGAGAAAAGCTAAATCAATATGTGGAGTGCATTATGTCTCTCATTAATAAAGTCTAAATCTGTTTTAGTTTGAGCACATAACTATAGTTTCATTTGAATTATCTGTGGTTCTTTTAGTACGAATCAGCTACTTTTTTTCAAAAGGTTCACTTTTCGCCTATCTACGTGAGAGACTTTCACGTGTTTCTAAGAATTTGTCTTGAAAAAAGTTTCCCATTTAAGATGCTTTCAACGGTTCTCCTTTCTCAACGTAGCTACCTGGCACTGCTCTTGGCAGAACAACCAGTGCACCAGAGGTTGAACATTTCCGGTCCTCTCGTACAAGGAAATGAGTTTCTCAATTCTTCGCGTGCACCCCAGGTAGAATCCAAACTGTCTCACGACGTTCTAAACTCAACTCAGGTACCATTTTTATCGGCGAACAGCCGAACCCTTGGGACCTTTTTCAGCCCCAGGATATGATCAGTCAACATCGAGGTGCCAAACACTCCCGTCGATAAGGACTCTTGGGGAGTATTAGCCTGTTATCCCTAGCGTATCTTTGATTCGTTAAGCAAAAGTCTTTCCACACAGCACTTTTGGATCACTATGACCGACTTTCGTCTCTGCTCGAGCTGTCACTCTCGCAGTCAGGCAAACTTCTACCATTACGCTCTACAGAAAGTTTCCGTCTTTCATTGAGTTTACCTTCGCACACCTCCGTTACTCTTTAGGAGGCGACCGCCCCAGTCAAACTGCCTCATATACAGTGTTTTTGAATATTATTCAAATAAGGAACTCCTCTTAAAAAGGGTGGTATTTCAAGGGTGTTGACAACTCCCACCTATCCTACACAATTCAAGCTTTTTTCCAGTGTAAATGTACAGTAAAGATGCATAGGGTCTTCTCGTCTTGGGGCACATTCTCCGCATCTGCACGGAGAGTTCAATTTCACGGAGTCCATACTGGAGACAGTGGGGCAATCGTTACGCCTTTCATGCAGGTCAGGAATTAGCTGACAATGAATTTCGCTACTTTATGATTGTTATAGTTACAACCGCCGTTTACTAGGCCTTCTCAATATACCAAAACAGTATACAGGTTAAGCTTCAAGCACCGGGCAGGCGTCAGACCCTATACATCATGTTCCCATTTTGCAGAGTCCTAATTTTTTAGTAAAAAGTCGTCACCCCCATTTTTGTGTCACCAAAATTGGCTTCCTTTCTTCCAAAGGTACAGGAAAAATTTGCCGAGTTCCTTCAATATGGTTCGCTCCACGCCTTAGTCTATTCGACTCGTTCACCAGTGTCGGTTTCGGGTACGGTCACAGTTTATGAAGAGTTTTCCTGGAAATGATAGAAACCACAAAGCCATCCAATACACTCTTGATTTCTACTTAGCATTTCGTCATCTTTCATTTGTTTCATCGTGGTTTTTTCTCAAAAACACACTTAGAGACCGACTCACTCTGCGCTGAAAAACAGAACGCAGAAACCCTTGAACTTACGGCGATCATGATTGTCACATGATTTGTCGTTACTCATGTCAGCATTCTCACTTTTGAATCCTCCAAAGTTTTTCACAAAACCTCTTCAATGGTCTACAAAACGCTCCGCTACCAATAATATCTGTCGCTTGGGTAATTTTGTGAAGCCCCGATACATTCTCAGTGCTTTTAAACTCGACTAGTGAGCTATTACGCTTTCATTATAGAATGGCTGCTTCCAAGCCAATCTCCTAGCTGTCTTCGTTATAAAACGCTTTTTCCACTTCCAAAATGTTTAGGGACCTTAGCGGACAGTCTGGGCTGTTTCCCTTTTGACTTAAAACCTTAGCACTTTAAGTCTGTCTGCTCAAGATAGAAAAGAAAAGTATTCGGAGTTTCAATACGTTTAGTAAGACTTTGGATCCCCTTTACCTAATGAGTGCTCTACCCCCTTTCTCTCTCATTGAACGCTTTACCTCAATAAATTTCGCGGAGAACCAGCTATCTCTAAGTTTGATTGGCCTTTCACCCCTAGCCTCAACTCATCTGCGTCTATTGCAACAGACGTCAGTTCGGCCCTCCAAAAACTTTTACCCTTTCTTCAGCCTGGTCAAAGCTAGATCACTTAGTTTCGGGTCAAATAAAAAAAACACACGCACTTTTGATACTCGCTTTTGCTTTGCCTCCACGTAACCGTTTAAGCAACGCTTTTTTTATTTACTCGCTGACCCATTATGCAAAAGGTACACCGACTTTCCGTAGGAAGAAAATCGATTGAATGATTATTTTTTGTTTCAGGTTCTATTTCACTCCTTTAAGTAAGGTTCTTTTCACTTTTCCCTCACGGTACTTGTTCACTATTGGTTTCAAAAGCATATTTAGACCTAGAAGGTGGACCTCCTGTATTCAAACAAACATCGTCGTTCTACTTTTTTGAACACACCTTTCCTATAACGCCTACAGGACTTTCACCTTCTTTGGTAGATTTTTCCACACCTTTCTGCATTCCAGAATAAAGGGGTTTGGTCTGTTCCATGTTCTCTCGCCGATACTTACGGAATCTCGGTTGATTTCTTTTCCTTGGGTTACTAAGATGTTTCAGTTCACCCAGTTGAATAAAAAATGAGTGGTGGTTTCCCACGGAGGAAATTTATACGTCGCAGATTACACTCTCAGTATAACATTTCGTTTTGCACAACGTCCTTCTTCTTTTAAACCAAAGCATCCACAAAAAACTGATATTTATATTTTTCTGTGTTGATAATGAGAGGGGGATTTGAACCCCCGACCATCGATTTATGAGTCCGAGGTTCTACCAAGCTGAACTATCTCATTTGCTGACGTTACCTAACTCTAACCAACTCATTCATCTAATGACTTCCTCCGCACTGAACTCTCATATGATACCTTACCCCACTCTATGTTTTCTCTGTGCCCTGAGAAGAGGTGTATAGATGTTCATATGGGTGTTGGGATGGGGTGCCCCTTGTGGGACTTAAACCCCGATTTTTTTGTCTTCCAAAAAGTAATCAGCATCGTTTATGGCGTGGACTACCAGGGTATCTAATCCTGTTCGCTCCCCACGCTTTCGCACCTCAGTGTCAGGAATGCACCAGAAAATTGCCTTCGCACTAAGTATTCCTCCCAAAATCTAAGAATTTAACCTCTCCTCTGGGAATTCTATTTTCCTCTTGCACCCTCATAGAGAATAAACCGTTTTGAATGCACACCCAAAGAAAACCTTTGGACTTTCACAAACAACTACATTTCTCCACCTACATGCCCTTTACGCCCAATTATTCCGAATAACACTTGCTCCTCCTGTCTTACCGCGGCTGCTGGCACAGAATTTGCCGGAGCTTCTTTTTTGATTCATGTCAAATTCTCCAGAAAAACAGTAAACTGTTTTTCTTTTCAATGAAAGGGTTTTACGATCAATATAACCTTCGTCACCCACGCGATAGAGCTGGATCAGGCTTGCGCCCAGTGTCCAAGATTCCTCACTGCTGCCTCCATGAAGAGTTCGGGCCGTCTCTCAGTCCCGATGTGATTGATCGTCCGCTAAGACCAATGAAAGATCATCGACTTGGTAAGCCTTTACCCCACCAACTATCTAATCTTACGTAAGCTCATCAAAAAACGATAATAGATATCTTTACTCGTACACGAGATATTGAGGATTTACCTTCAATTTTTTGGTAGATTCTTACGCACTACTCACCCGTACGCTATGGTGTACTACACCATTCAACTTGCATGTGTTAAGCTTATCGCTCGCGTTCATTCTGAGCCAGGATCAAACTCATACAGTTCTCGACCATTCATGTTCACTTTAAAAAAGGAGTCTCTCCAGCTACAGGTTCCCCTACAGCTACCTTGTTACGACTTCACTCCAATTACCTTCCTAACTCTAGAAAAGAACCCAACAACGACACAGATAAAAAGAAGGAAAGTGTGGTCTTTTGTTTTTTGGCTGTGTGTTCGTTGCGAATTTCTTTTGCTTCAAGGCATGAAAATTTTCAGAGTGTGACGGGCGGTGTGTACAAGGCTTAGATACAAATTCACCGTAGCGTGCTGATCTACGATTACTTGCGATTCCAACTTCATGTTCTCGAGTTGCAGAGAACAATCCGAACTCAGGGAACTTTTTTGGGTTTGCTCAATGTTGCCATGTTGCCTCCTTTTGTCATTCCCATTGTAGCACGTGTGTAGCCCAACCCATAAGGGCCATGCGGACTTGACGTCGTCCTCACCTTCCTCCAAGATATCCTTGGCAGTCTTTGAAAAAGGAGACCCTTCATTTCAAAGGAGGGTTGCGTTCGTTCTGGGACTTAACCCAACAGCTCACACCACGAACTGACGACAGCCATGCAGCACCTGTATAAAAGAAACAGAGCAAGTAAACACTCTGGTTTTTCATATGTCAAGGATTGGTAAGGTTTTGCGCGTTGTTTCGAATTAAACCACATGCTCCACCGCTTGTGTAAGCCCCCGTCAATTCCTTTGGGTTTTAGCCTTGCGGCCGTAGTCCCCAGGCGGCTGATTTCATGCGTTAGCGCACTCTCTGAAATTTAGACAAAAAAATATATAGACTATACTCCACGTCAAGAAGAGGGTCCATCAAAGTAGACCCTCGAACTTGAAACCCGACAACCAATTACTTTAACACGGTCTGAGAAGAAGACTCCTTAATCGCAGGAATTTCCTCAAAAGTATGAAAAGCTGGAGGCGACGCCACCGTCCACTCCAATGTGGAAGTTGTCAATTCACCATTGACTGCCCATGGATTCATAACACATTTTTCACCTTGTGTTACTGTGGCATACACCACGTAGAAAAAGAAAAGACTTGCTAAAATTGATAAATACGAACCATAACTACACAGTAAATTCCATCCCGCAAATGCATCAGGATAGTCGGGGATTCGTCTAGGCATACCAGCGAGCCCGAGAAAGTGCATAGGAAAAAATGTAATATTTACGCCAATAAAAAATAGCCAAAAATGAATTTGACCAAGAACTTCTGGGTATTGGTACCCTGAAATTTTACCAATCCAGTAATAGAAACCAGCAAAAAGAGCAAAAACAGCACCCATCGAAAGTACATAATGAAAATGAGCAACAACATAATAAGTGTCATGTAATGCAATGTCAATACCAGCATTTGCAAGAATAACACCAGTCAACCCACCAACCGTAAATAAGAAAATGAAACCTAATGCAAAAAGCATAGGAGTACGGAAAGTGAGGGAACCTCCCCAAGCTGTCGCAATCCAACTAAAAATTTTAATCCCCGTAGGGACAGCAATAATCATAGTGGCAGCCGTGAAATACGCACGAGTATCCACATCAAGACCAATTACATACATATGGTGGGCCCAGACAATAAAACCTAAAACACCAATACTAAGCATTGCATAAACCATACCCAAATAACCAAAAATAGGTTTTCTGGAAAAAGTGCTAATAATGTGACTAATAATACCAAAACCAGGGAGAATTAAAATATACACTTCCGGGTGTCCAAAAAACCAAAAAAGGTGCTGAAATAAAATAGGATCACCACCTCCTGCTGGATCAAAGAATGACGTGTTAAAATTACGATCTGTTAACAACATAGTAATTGCCCCTGCTAAAACAGGTAAAGATAGAAGAAGTAAGAAAGCTGTGATTAAAACAGACCATACAAAGAGTGGTAATCGGTGAAACCCGAGACCTGGACCACGCATATTAAAAATAGTGGTAATAAAATTAATCGCACCTAAAATACTACTTGCCCCAGAAAGGTGTAAACTAAAAATCGCTAAATCAACCGCACCACCAGAGTGGCTTGTAATATGACTTAATGGCGGGTACACTGTCCAACCAGTCCCGGCACCAACTTCAACTAACGCACTACTTAAAAGTAATAACAGAGATGGAGGTAATAACCAGAAACTAATATTATTCAAGCGTGGAAATGCCATATCTGGAGCACCAATCATAATTGGCACGAACCAGTTCCCAAAACCACCAATTAAGGCTGGCATAACCATGAAAAAGATCATAAGGAATGCATGAGCGGTTACAATAACGTTGTAAAGTTGATGATTTCCAGCGAGGATTTGGTTTCCAGGCTGAGCAAGTTCCATTCGTAATAGAAGAGAGAACACGGACCCTAAGACTCCAGAGAATGCACCAAAGATAAGATATAATGTACCAATATCTTTGTGGTTTGTGGAGAAGAGCCAACGGTTAATGAAGTTCATCATAAAAACGAGTCTTTTTTCCCGTGAGAGGTTCATAAAAAGCCCTCAGTATAAACAAAAAGTGGGGTTTAGTTTTATTGTGGCGTCTGAGCAAAACTTTACATGAGAGAGAAGAACAATGCTCGAAAATTTTGAAATGTTCAAAGTACCATTATCACTAGGGGGTAAAAATGTTTCTAAAAAAGTTTTTGTAAGACGAGGGGTTTGTTGGGGTCGGTGACAGGCGAAAAAGTGAAAGGAATAAATCGAGCAAAAAGAAAATTTTTTCTGTGATAAAAGAGTTCGTGAGATGAAACCCACCACTTTTTTGAACTGAATAGTTCACTTAGCGAGACTTTCCGTCGGCAGAAGGTAAAAATGTTATTTTGCCTCATGTATTTAGTGGCTAGATGCTGTAATCTTGTTTTGCTCAGGGAAGGTTCAGTCTTCCTTCATATTACAAAAACTTTTTTGTAAGCGTATTTACTTCCTAGTGATACTAATGTTTGACCCCATAATATCTCCCGACTGGGAGAAAAACATAGAATCTTTTGAGTTTGATAGAAGTTGATAAATACAACCGAACCCATTTTGAATTCGATATTGACTGGTCACTTCGCTGTATATACTAGGGCAACCTGGGAAACACAGTCAACTCTTGTGAGTTAGATTCCATGGGGTTTTTATTCCCATGGAATCCCGTTCGTTAAATTATTTTTGTTGTCCTTGTTTTAACTGTGTGAGCGCTTGGTGTAAGAGTTGCGGTGCTACCGCCTTTTTTGACTGTCGGAAGGCATCTAAAACTCCATACTTTAACCCCTGCTGCCACTGTCTTTGGACGGTTTCCTGTCCTTTTTGTTCAAGTTGTGCAAGAATGTTTAACTTGTTTCTCAATTGTGTGGCAAATGTCGCGTGTAACCCTGCTTCTCGTGTCGTGTGAAGTACTTTGAGTTCTTTACAGCTTTGGTCGCGTACCTGAGCAATTTGTCCTTCTACCAATGCTGTTTTCTTATATTCTGATAAAAGATCTTGCAATAAAGCCTCTTTCACATCAACATAGTTTTGTAATTCTTTTTGAATCGTTTCTTTACGAAAAGTAAAAGCTTCGCGAATACTCTCACCCAAAGTCATGCTGCTACAAAATAAAAACGCAAGAAAGCTTAGACCAATGAGAATTTCCTCATTATAAATAATAATATTTTTTGAGCTTAAGACAACGAACGCTAATCCACCAAAAAGTAAGGTAGAGGCATTCTGTTGGAGAAGTTTGAATGGCATAAAGTTTGTCTTTTTTTCTCTAAGTAAAGGGGCTTAAGTTACCTGTGTCCTGCAAAAGGATGGTTTTTGTCTGTGCAAAGGTGAAAACCTTGTCACCAGTATGTTGAATAGTTTACTCCTTAGCGTTTTTTCTTTGTCGCTTTCTTTCCACTTTTCCCTTTGTGTGTGAACTGACCAAGGAGTTTTCGTAGAAAGTACGTTTGCACAAAGTTGTGTCCGTAATGTGAAAACCCGCACGTAGTATACGCTGACATCGGTAACAAAGTCTTTAATTGATTTTGTGTCATAGTGTGTGCAGTCATTTCATCCCCAAGTTTTGCTTGGTAGTGTGCGTGCACAGTTTCAAACTGTTCTTGGTTTGTTTTCTGTACGGTTTTATCGACCCACTCTTCAGTTGTTTCAAAGCTGTTTTGCAGAGCTTGTTTTGATTGTTGTAAACTTTGACGAACGGTGTTTTGCATCATTTGGAGTACTTGTTCTTGTTCGTGTTGGTATGTGTTGTCTGTGCTCTCTTGTGCGAGGCTTACTTTATGTGCTCTCATTTTTAGAATTCGTGTGAGTGTTGGTAAATAAAATTTGAGGAGTGTAATATAAAAAGTTGTGATAGTCAATGTAAGCCAAAAGAATTGTGTAAAATATGAAACTTTATCAAGTTGTGGCATATGTGTGTCTTTTGTTGTTGGGAAAGTGGCTGAGTGGTTGAAGGCGGCAGACTGTAAATCTGTTGACATACGTTCGACGTGGGTTCAAATCCTACCTTTCCCATGGGTTAGATAACATAATGGTAATGTTGTGGATTGCAAATCCTTGAATGACGGTTCGATTCCGTCTCTAACCTGGCTGGCGGGTATAGCTTAAGTGGTGAAAGTGTCAGACTGTGACTCTGAAAATACGAGTTCAATTCTCGTTACTCGCCTTAAGAAGTTTTAAAAAAAGAAAAGTTTTTTTTTGCAATTGATTACAAAAATTACGGCTTGGTTTTTTGATCAGTTCCACTGTAGCGATACTTTGTTGAGGTAAAGAACTTAACCGCTTCAAATCATAAAAATTAATGTACGTGTTTTGAATTTTCCCATGAACTAAAAGTACTGGTTTGTTTTGTTGTGTTTGCGGTAATTTTTTTTTTTGAAAAAAAAGGTTGTTGACAATCTTTTGAAAAGAGTCAAAAGAGCTGCAAGTTAACAAAACTGTTGTTCCATGAGAAAATCTAACCGGTTTTTTGTACAATGTAGAAGTCGTCTGTTTTTTCATCAGTGACTTTTTTACGATTTGCAGTTTTGCAGCTCTTTCAATTGTAGCGATTTCATTTTTTAAATTTCCCCATGACACGGAATTCGCAGGCACAAGTTGAAAAACGAGTTGGAATGGGCTTTTTTCCATTTCGTTTGCCATTTTTCTGTTTGTTTT
>Ga0209404_10000896_pt1 | contig 22081 bp, 16 predicted proteins | sample TroAtlMetagenome_2_FD_187447 | JGI IMG/M metagenome (GOLD analysis project Ga0209404, IMG submission 187447) | Marine eukaryotic phytoplankton communities from Atlantic Ocean - Tropical Atlantic ANT8 Metagenome (SPAdes) (version 2) | ecosystem: Environmental > Aquatic > Marine > Oceanic...
GTAGGCCAGGTCTACGGATCTCCCGTAGTCGTTTGTGATGAGTTCGCTACTGCGGCTGTAAGCAAGTATTATGCCGTTGCGGTTAATACTCGTAACTTTGTAATTCCACGTCTACGTGGTGTTACGGTTGAAAGTGATTATGAGGTTGCAAACCAAAGACGAGTACTGGTTGCTAGCCAGCGTCTAGGGTTTACCGACATTATTAATGGTGCTACTGACAAGTGGGCACTACAGTATAAGGCTTCTTAATCATACTGGGTAATCTGGGGAGGGAAACCTCCCCAGGTTTTTACAAGGGTATTTTATGGCAGATTTAGTTACTAGAGATCAATACAAAGACTATAAAGGTATTGAACATTTCAAGGACGATGGTAAAATCGATGCCTTGCTTTCGCCTATAAGTACGTTAGTAAAAACCTATTGCGGTACCAGTTTTATAGATCATTACAGCAGTAATAAGGTAGAAATTTTTGACATAACTGATGGTCAAACTGGAGAGCTTTTCTTAACCGAATCGCCTTTAGTAAGTGTAAGTTCAGTAAAAGAAAGAGAGGGCATAACAAGTGCTTATGTTACTTTAGTTAATAATACTGATTATTACATAGATGTTGAACATGATAGGTTATATAGGATCGATGGGGACATTAGTTCCAAGTCTTGGGCACAAGGTTTCGCATCGGTAGAAGTGACTTACAGAGCTGGATACTCAGCAACTCCACAAGACTTGCGATTAGCTATATACGACTTAATCACTTATTACCTTAAAGAAGAGTACAAAGGGAGAAAGTCTTTAGCTGGTGCAACGCTTCAGAATGAAACGTCAACCAGTATCCGCGAGGATATAGGTTTCCCAGATCACATTAAAAGAATTCTAGATATGTATAGAATTGTGGATGTTATCTGATGGCACGTTCAAATACTACGCGTCGCTCCGCCATACTAAACGCTATGGCAGAACTATTTGAGAAAATAGACGGAGGTGACGGGTATAAGCAAGACCTATCTGGGGCAATAGAGCCCCGTATGAAATTCTGGGACGAAGTAGAATCGTTCCCTTGTCTGCACATGGCCTCGGGTACAGAAACCCGAGAGTACTATGGAGGCGGACAAAAATGGAGGTATTTAACCGTTACAATTCGAGTCTATGTCAACTCCGAAGATCCCATAACTGAATTGGAGGAGCTACTAGAGGACGTTGAAACGGTTATAGATGACGCAGGCCAGTTTGATTATAGTACTACTACTGGGACACAACAAGTGACCCAAGTAACTATTATAAGTATAAGCACCGATGAGGGAGCATTGCAGCCTCTCGGGGTCGGCGAGATGATCGTAGAAATACGATATTAGAGCTTACTTTACTTCAGCAAACGCATAGTAAACGCAGCTCAAGTTATATAGGAGACCATTATGGCTCTATTTTTTCAACGCGACGCGACCTTACAAGTCTATCCGAATAAGTCGGATGGTACTTTCCCGTCGGCGAGTAAAGCTTTTGCTATTCCCATGTTGGAAGGTTTTAGTTTTAGTCAGTCTACTAATTCGAGTGAGATAACTCTCTCGGAAATGGAAAGTACAGCAGGAACTTCTAGACGTGGCCGTAAGATGTTTAACGACTCTTTGGCTCCTGTTGAATGGAGTTTCTCTACTTATATTCGTCCTTATATTGCAAGTGGTACTGCTGTTTCTGGCACTACTATTTCATGGGCAGATTCAAATGTTCACTTAGTTGATGAATGTTTGTGGAACGCTCTGCTTTCAAAATCAAGGATAGATGAAGACGGAACAAGCGGAAAATCTGTCGCAAACATGACCTTCTCAGGAGGTAGTGGTAATGTGGTAGGCGATGTTCTAACTCTAACAGGCGGAACATTAGCTACTGGATATACGGCAGCGAAAGCAACAGTAGTAACTATTAACGGTTCAGCTCAAATCACAGAAGTAGAAATAACTACTCCTTCTCAATATACAGTAGATCCAACTGGAGCTACCTCTAGTAGAGGCGGTGCTAATGTAGGTACTGTTACTGTTGTAATGGGTGAAGAACTAGACTCTATGATTGATAGAGGAACCACTAAAACTGTTATGAGTTCTAAAAACTCAAACGTATCAGCTTTGAATACGATGAGTATGGAATTTATGATTGGTACTAATGTTGGTTATAAGCTAAATAAGGCAGTTGTAAACTCTGCAACAATTAACTTTGATGTAGAAGGTATTGCTACTATCGAATGGAGCGGCATGGCTGCAACAATTGATGGTATTACAGCATTTACCGCAGCAACCGGGGCTAATTCGGCAAATAAAGCAATCAATGAAGGCGGAACTTCTGCTGATACAGAAGACTTTATTCGTAATCGATTAACAGCTATGTCTGTAGCGCCAAAGACTTCTGGAACATCAGCAGGTGTATCTGGAATGCAAACTAGCTACGACTTAACCCTAACAGGAGGAAGTATTACTATTGAAAATAATATTTCATATCTAACTCCTGAAGAATTAGGTGTTGTTAACAAGCCGATTGAACACGTAACTGGTGTGCGAAATGTGGGTGGAAGTTTTACTTGTTACTTAGCGTCTAACTCTGCTAATAACGGTAGTAAGGACTTCTTTGAAGACCTAACTTCAGCCGCAGCACTCGATGTAATTACTCACGATTTTGAAATGATATTCAAGATCGGAGGTAGTACAGGAACTCCTCGTATAGAAGTGAAGATGCCACAATGTCATGTTGAGGTACCAACTCACTCTATTGAGGACGTGATTTCTTTGGAATCTAGCTTTACCTCGCTTCAAAGCGATATGGAAAGTAGTATTGTAGATGACTTAGAACTCAGTGTACATGGTGTAGCACTTAGCTAATAGATAAGGCGGGGGTAAAACCCCGCCATTTCTTGGAGATAAAATGTCCTTACCTAAATTACAAAAAGATATGAAAATTCTTGCTGAATACCTTGAAGGTAAGGGAGCAGGCTCTAAAGGAGCTTTGCGTCAAGATATGAATACTCAAGGACATGAGTTTACTTTCTCTGAGAAACAAATTATTGAAGAGCTAAAGAGTATTAAAAATCGTTTCGATAGTGCAAATAAAAGGAGTGCTGATAAAAAAGTTAAAAAAAGTTTTGCATTTGACGCTTCTGCTGATGATCGAGTTTTTAAAGGAGAAATGGACAATAGAATTAAAGCTTTTGCGACTACATTAGTAAATAAATTAAAAGCAAGGTATTCGAGCCTTGCAAGTAATAATTATGTTAAATGGGTTTTTGTACGAAATACTACAGGATTCACCATAAAAGGAGATGTAGAGTGGAAACCCGGAACCCCTCAGCCTACAAATGTTTATAATGTAATAAGAGAAGAGCTATCGGCCGCACAAGTAGAAATGCGAGAAGACTTTGCAGACATATTCTATAGAGCAGACAAAAGTTTAACAAAAGTAGAGGGACTTTTTAATGTTGGACATGATATAGGAGTAGTAGAGAGAAAGCTAGGCGCAATTAATACATTTTTACAAACTTTAGAAGGAGAAGTAGGGGCATTTGCACCAGAACTGCAAACTGTATTTAAGAAGTGGCTAGCAGAGTTGGAGATAAACGCCGAAGTTATAACTACAGTAGATGCTAGAGGTGGTGTATTAAAAACAGATTTAAAAATAACTACTAATATAGAAAGTTGGTTTAATAATCAATTAGTAAGAAATAAAAGAGAAACTGCTTTAGGAAAAGCTATTCAAGCAGTGGACAAGAAAACTTTAAAGCAGAAAGGCGATACTTTAATAAAAAGACTTATAGATAGAATTGAAAAGTTTTATGAGTCGAAAAATGATTATACAGATGAAGAGATAGCTTCTGATTCCTTACGTAAACAAATAGGAAAGTCTTTTGTCTTATCTCCCACAATGAGAAGATTACAAAAGAAAGGTTTAGTAAAAAATCTTTCTCAATATACAGGAAAAGCTCCTGCGAGTAAAAAAACTCCAAAAGCCAAAGGAATAATTAAAACAGAACACAAAACATCTAGGAGTAAACCTAAGAAAATAATTTCTAACATGGGAGCTGCTCCAACTATAAAAAGAAGTACTGCTGAAAGCCCTAACAGCACAGGAAATTTAGTAGCACTACTTAATGCAAAACTGCCACAAACAGTGGCAAGGAACATGGGACCACCAGGTCTAGAGAACCAAACAGGACGTTTCGCCAGCAGTGTACGAGTAACAGATGTTAGTCAAACTGCTCAAGGGCACCCTAGCGTTGGTTATTCTTATCAGAAGAATCCTTATCAAGTATTTGAGATGTCACATGGAGACCCTAGATGGGCTACTCCAGATCGAGACCCTCGAAAACTGATAGATGCTTCTATAAGAGAGATCGCATCCCAGTTAGCAATGGGAAGATTTTATACACGGAGAATATAAGTGGAATTTTTTAGAGATATTGATACCTATATGTACTATGGTGGACACTTTTATAAGTTACACGTACAAAACATATCCTTTAGTCAAACTTTTAGGCAAAGAGGTTCTAAAAAGAAAACTATACATACTCCTACAAAATTGATAGAAGGTTCAGAAATTAATGAGGCCAATCCGGCTAATTTTGAACTAGAATTGCTAATGGTTGATGAGAGCTCTCGCTATCAACACTACCCTATTCAGGCACTTTTAAGTAATACAAACGATACTCTAACTACTTTTGATTTATATATTGATCCTTCTGTAGCAAGTGATGCTTCTAGAAAAATGTATAAACTTACCACATGTGTATTAGAGTCCGGATCTTTTAGTATTAATAGAGGAGAACTTATGATAGCTTCTTTATCAGGAACTGCTTCTAAATTAACTAGAGAGAATTATACTGCTTTTAATATTGGAAGTTTCATTACTTCAGCTAACACTACTTATGCTATACCTAAGACAGTAAATGTAACAGTAGCAGGTACAGTATTAGAAAATGTTACGGGTATAAGTCTAGAAGTTCAGAACAATATAAAATGGACAAAAAATAATACTTTACAAAAATCTTTAACAGCAGTTACTGCCAGTAGTTCTACTTATCCGACATCTTTTAGCTTGGAAGGAAGGGATGTAGCAGGCAATATTACTTCTTATGTTGGATCACAGATTTCAGATATACAAACTTGGAAGGAAAACATCACAGTAAGAATACAGGCAGGAATAGCCTCTAATAACTATCAATTAGACGCTAATCTAACCCCCTGTTCTTTTACAAATAGAGTAAGCACTACAGAAGTGTTTACTCAAGGGTACGACTTTCGTATGATAGGAAGCCCAACGAACTTAAATACTTTATTCACTTATTAGGAGAAAAAACAGTGAAATTAGAAGACTTAATGGTAGATACTAAGACAGCATGGATCGAGTTTCCTGGCTGCGACGGTTTTGAAGTAGAAGTAGCAAATCTTTCAAGAAAAGAGCTATTAAACTTACGAAAGCGATGTATCAAAACAAAATTTGACAGAAAAACTCATCAAGCAGTGGAAGAGCTGGACGAAGATAAATTTGTTCACGAATTCACTAAAGCCACTGTAAAGGATTGGAGAGGATTAAAACTAAAATATTTAGAAGAGTTAATCTTAGTAGAGCTAGGTGATAATGATCCAGAAGCAGATTTAGCTTTTGATTTAGAAAATGCTGAATCACTGGTTCAAAACTCTACAGATTTTGATAACTGGATAAACGAGGTGGTCTTTGACCTTGCCAATTTTCGTGGAAAGCCAGAAAGAAAAACTGTGGGAAAGACTAGAAAAGTGGCAGAAGCATAAAGACTCAAAAATGGATAAGAACAGATACTTATCCATGATGGAGGAACTAGGACAAGACCCAGTACAGGAAGAGATACCTCCGGGAATAGAAGATTTTCCGGAAATAGTAATAGATGGCATAAATACTTTTAATAGTTTAGGGGATAGAATATATCCCGAGATAGGTTACATAGGAAAAGACTATACTAATTTACCCCTTTATATAGAAATGTATAAAATTAAAGAAAAAGATACATTTTTAGAAATTATACTGAGGTTAGATGCAGAAGCTATCCAAAGCTCGCAAGAAAAATTAAAGCGAGAGTACGATAGAATGAAAAGGAAAAGCAAATAGTGGCTAAGAACGGTAGTGTAATATTTGAAGTTAGAGCTGAGGGCAAAAACCTAAAGGTTGTTCAGAGAGACGTTGACGCTGTAGCAAGCGGCGTTGAACGGACTGACACTGCCCGAAAGAAAGCTGGCAAAGGTCAGGACGCCTATAATAAACGAGAAAAAGCTCTGTATCAAAGTGGCTTATCCTCTGCAAAAGGCTTCTCAAAAATGAGTCAAACAATCGGAGGAGGATCCTCCGGTCTTGTTGGTGCTTATGCTACTTTGGCTGCTAACGTATTTGCTGCTACTGCTGCTTTTCAAGTGTTAAAAGAAGCTGCTCAATTTGAAAACTTAGTTCAAGGACTAGAGCAAGTAGGAGCCTCCGCAGGACGAAATCTTACTTTTGCTTCCGAAAAACTAAGAGAAGTCTCTGGGTATGCTTTATCTACAGAGAAAGCTATGCGTTCAATGGCGTTAGGAATCTCTTCAGGATTTAGTACTGAACAAATGGAGGGCCTTACGGAGATAGCAAGGGGTGCCTCAATAGCTTTAGGCAGAGATATGGGCGATGCGATGGATCGTTTAACTAGAGGTGCTGCAAAGTTAGAACCTGAAATTTTGGATGAATTAGGTATTATGGTTCGATTGGACGATGCTACTGAAGAGTATGCTACTAGTTTAGGAAAAACCGCTTCGCAATTAACTCAGTTTGAAAGACGACAAGCATTTCTTAATGCCATATTAGAGCAGGGAGAGGCTAAATTTGGTCAATTAGCGGATTCCGTAGACCCTAACCCTTACGATAAGTTGTCTGCTTCTTTATCTAATTTACAGAAAACTGTGGTTAGTGCTTTTAATGTAGTTTTAGGTCCCATTATTAATTTAATGTCAGAAAGTCAGGCGGCACTAGCGGCTGGAGTTACTTTATTTGCTTCTACTATTGTTCGTACGATGATCCCTTCTTTAAATAACTTATCACAAGGAATGGCAAATAACGCAAAAAGAGGAGCAGATTTAGCAAAAACTCAAGCACAAAATTTAGATGTAAGTACTAAACTTCCCAAAGCCTATAGAGAGGCTGTAAAAGGAATGGATGACGGAACAATATCGGCAGGAGGTTATAAAGAGGCTATGAACAGCTTGAATGCCTCCGATAGAAAGTATATCGAAAATATGGATGCGAAAGAGGCAGCGAAAAAGACAGAAGGAGCCTCTTATAAAAAATCCGCTCTGGGAGTAAAGGAAAATAATATAGCAAGACTTCAGCTCGTTAGAACGTATAAGCTACAACAAGTAGCGGCTGCTAAACAGTCTATGGCTAACGCAGTAGAAGCCGGTTCCCAACAAGGGTTACGGGCAGGGTTTAAGGCCTTAGTCGTTTCAGTACACGAATTAAACGCAGCCAAGATGGTGGGAGTTACCTCAGCAATTTCTCTTAGAGCTGCTTGGGCAATGTTACAAACAGGAGCACTTGCTACTGCCGGAGCTGTTAAAGTGCTTGGGGCTTCTTTAATGGCTGCTTTAGGTTGGATTTCTTTAATTGCAAGTGTAGGTTTTATGATTTATGAACTATTTAAAGATAAGCTTTTTCCAGTTTCTGAAACAGAAGAAAAAGCAGGAAAAATAATAGAATCTTTAAAGTCGGTCGAAGGGGTGGCTACTTCTTTTCAAAAAACAATGGATACAGTAGAAGATCCGGCTTCCGTAGCTATAGCAGGGTACACAGCTCTTTTAGGTGTAATGCAAGATTTAAAAACAAATTTATTAGATGTTACTAGAACTGCTGAAAGTGCTATTGCTAGACAAAATAAAGCATTTGACGATTTACAAAGAGAAAAACAAAAGATAGTGGAAGAGTCAGAAAAGAAGATAACAGAAATAGAAGAGACACACTGGCTTATGCGTACTACTCGACAGAAAATAGCCTTGCGGGAGGCTCGTAGTGCTCGTAACGAGGCTAATAATGACATAGTAAAGGCAGAAAAAGAAAAGAATGAGAAAATAGAAAAAGAAAATGCAGATAGAAAAGATGGTTTGTTAAAAATACTTGATCAAACTACGGCGGGCATAAGAAGTTCAGAAGGTTTTGGGGCCTTTTCAAAGATACAATTAGCAGGTATAGACGCCTTAAAGGAAAAGATTCAAAACCTTAAACCAGGAGAAGCTTTATCTGTGGACGAAATAAAGACCGCAATGGATAGTATGATAACTCCTGTAGGAACTATAGTTGAAACTTTTAAAGGGGCAAGAGATGCTGCTTCAGAGTTTAATAAAGAAGTTAATAAATTAAATCAAAAACAACAAACACCTTTTGATAATGCAATTACAGCCGCGGAAGGACTAGGTCAGAAATTTCTAGAACTAGAAAAAGGCTACGCAGGCATGACTGATAAAGATAATATATCAGACGAATTAAAGGAACAAAGACAGGAACTAATAAAAGCGCTTAAAAAGCAGATGGGTACAGATAAAGCTATTGGCGAAGAAGCAATTAATAAATATATTAAATCTTTAAAAGACGCTAGGCAAGCTATTATTGATAATAGAGAAGAGGTAAAAAGGCTACAATCAGCACAAAAGGCTTCAGCACGTTTTACTAAAGAAATTGGTGGAGTAGCCGCTATGAGAAATCAATTGGATATTCAACAAAAGCTTCGAGATGCAAAAATGAATGGTATACAGGCAGAAATTGACGCCAATATAAAGTTAAGAGGTAATCTAACGAAAGAGCATCGAAAGGAAATAGAAGCTATTGAAGATAAAGCAGAGAGAACAAATAAACTCGAATCTTTTGATAAACAGAGAAAGAAAGTATTAGAAGATATTAATGGATTGGGTATTAAAATGACTGAGTCTATTCAACAAAATCAAGTTGAGCAAGCAAAAGAACTATATGAATTAGAAATGGCTCGTATAGACATGGCTAAAAGGTTATTAGATGTAAGAGGACAAATGTTAGCAGTTCAAAAGACAGAACTTAATAATCAAATGAAACTATCCGAAATGGAGATGCAATTAGAAAATGCCAAAAATAGAGCAAGGTCCCGTACTGAGGGTATAGATCTTAGGCCCGCTCAACAACTAAGACAGTTTCAAAAATTTGCGGCTCAACGCATGCAGATTGCACTAGCTGAATATAACATGACTGTAGCAAAGGTTCAGATTGAAAGAGCTTTGCTTACCGCAAAAACAAAATTGATAGAAGCGGAGTTAAGAGCTTTAAAAGAGAAAACAGAAGACAAAAAAGAAAAGGATAACCTACAAGCTATTATAGATAGTGTGGCTACAATACCAGATGCTATGTCGCAAGTCTTTGACGCACAAGTTGCATCAGCCCAAACTACTTTAGATATGGCCAATAAGTCTTTAGACATTGAAAGAGAAAAACTACGTTTAGCTAATTTAACTAGCATAACAGGAGGTTCTGCGAAAGGTGCAGTAAACCAAAAAGGGATGTTAAATTTTGCTAATGAGATGAGAGATACTATGGACATGGCCATGGAATCCGGTAAACAATCTTGGAGAGACAAACAAATACAAGATACTAAGGACTTCGAAATAGAGTATGGCATAACTTTATCTGATCAAGATTGGGCGGATTTTGAAGAAGCGCTTACGGAAAGAATGGGGACTATGAGCCTGGGAGAGGCTTTTGAAAACTTAAACCTAGCAGAACAATTGGACTTTGCACTAACTCCTTTGTCAAATATGTTTACAATGCTGTCTGAAATGGGAGGAGAACACTCTAATTTATTCGCGGCTTTAGGTAGTTCAATGACCAATATTACGGGCGCTATGAATGTATTTAATGAGACAGGTGCGCTTGATAATATGAATACATTGTTCAGCGAAGGATTTAAAAATATAGATATGGGCACGTTGGAGGGTGCGGGTACTGCTATTACCGGTATAGCCGCAGGAGTGGGTGCAGTAGCTCAAGGATTAGCTTCTGTTTACCAGATAAAAGCGGCTCAAACTGCAGATAGAATAGCACAAATTGATAAAGAAATTGCAGCAACGAAAAGACTGTATGGAGGAACCAAAAAAGGTGAAAAGATGGTTGCTGAACTTGAAAAGAAAAAAGAAGCAGCAAAGAAGAAACAATTCCAACAAAATAAGAAAGCAATGATAGCTCAAGCTATAGCAGGAACCGCTTTAGGTATAGTAGGTGCTTTAGGTAGCCAGCCTTGGACTCCTTTTAACTTTGTCATGGCAGGAATCGTTGCTGCTATAGGCGCATACCAGTTAGCTGTTATCTCTTCTATGTCGTATCAAGGAGGGGGCTCGGCAGGAGGAGGACCTGCTGTACCACAATCAGTATCTATGGGGGAGAGAAAAAATAAAGTAGACACTAGGGGAGGAAATGTAGCCGGAGAACTTGCTTATATGCGAGGGGAGAGAGGCGTAGGTACAGGAGCCAGTAACTTTACTCCTGCTTTTACAGGTTATCGGCACAGGGCAACCGGTGGAGCCGCCTATGTTGTTGGGGAGCAAGGACCCGAGTTATTTGTTCCAGAAGTACCAGGACAGATAGTAGCAAATGACGAAATAGCAGAAGGAGGAGCTGCTATAACTGCGAACTTTACAATCAATACTATTGATGCTTCTACTATGGAACAAACTCTTAATACTCAAAGAGGGAATATAATTAATATGATAAGGGAGGCCGCGAATAATTCAGGAGAGCCTTTCTTAGAAAGCGTAGATACGCTAGGTTTACAAACACAGGGAGGAACAACCTAAATGGCATCTTTTAGTTCTTTTTTAAATATACTGCCAGACCCTAGTATCTATATAGCAGATGCTGGAGAGTCTAGTGAAACTAATACTGGAGCTACTGCTGGGCCCGGCTTCGCCAGTGTAAAATTTAGTTCTAGTACTCCTACTGTTGTATCTCAAACCAATTCTAATAGAGTAGTTTCTAGAAGAATAGCAGGACAGAAATGGGAAATAAATATAACTTATAACCCTATGACTAGGGATGAGTTTGAGCCTGTTTATAACTTTTTACTTTATCATGGAAGATTAACCCCTTTTAAAGTTAGGCTTCCTCAATATCAAACTATGAGAGATTCGGACTGGGAAAATCGTGTAACAAGTAATGATATTAGAGTAGATGGAGATCACCTTGCAGGCTCTCCAACTTTACTAATAGATAATGCTAGTTCTGAGGGTAACGATCCTCGTCCAGGAGATATGTTTACTATAACAGATACAACTGATTCTTTACATACAAAAGCTTATAGAATAGTAAGAGTTGAAACTAACACTAACTATAAAGGTACTCAACCTGTTGCGGACGAAAGAAGATTGTGGATTCATCCTCATTTAACTAGAGCTACAGCAAATAATATGGTAGTTAATTTCGCAAACCCTGAAATTAGAGTAGTAATGGGCGGAGACCTAGTTGAATATACTTTAAATACAAGTAACCTTTATAAGTTTAGTTTAAAATTGGTGGAAGCAAATGCCTAGAATTGAAAATTCTCTATTAAGAACAGCCTTAGATAATAATGATCCTTTTATTTACACTCATTTAGTTAAATTTGAGCGCCCAAGACAGATTGATATTGAAAATGAAAACGTAAAGTTTGATACTGACGCGTCAAAGTTTGCCTATATTTCAGATGGAGCCTATAACATTTCCTATAATGATGGAACGGAAGATTTACAAGGAAATGCAAACGGAGCACAAGTCTATGTAGCTAATAAACTTAAAGACTTAGGCTCTCTTTCGGAAAGCTCCGACTTAAAAATTAGTTCTTTTAACCTAACGCTTGATGCTACTGCTGCGGGTGTCTCTCTTACTGCAGTATGGACAATTACTAATGTCTCAGGAAATACCTGTACTTTAACTCTAACTCCTGGAACAGGACGGGACGGGTTTATGGAAGCAGGCTTTCAAGAAGATGATACAATTATATTTTCGACAGGCAGTAACACAGGTAAGAATTTTCGTATAAAGAAAATTCAAACTTCTACAGTTTCTGGTGAGCAGTATCCAGGTTATATAGCTACTCTTGAGATAGCAGAGAAAGGAGGTACTCCTACAGCGGAAACTTCCGTATCAGGAACAATTTCTATAGATAGTTCTGAAATAAATACTCTGCTTTCTGAAACTCAAGCGACTAATTTTGTAAATAGAAAAGTAACTGTTTACAAAGCTTTTTTATACCCCGATAACCCTTCTACTATTATTGGGGAACCTCTTTGTATATTTTCAGGAATTATAACGTCTGCTGATTATACTCAAGAGCCCTCTAAATCATCAGTACTTCGATGGGGTCTTAAAAGTAATTGGGGAGATTTTCAACAAGTACGAGGAAGATTAGGATCGGCAGAATTTCATCAAGCTTTAGACGAAAAAGGACGACCTAATCCTAAAGCTACTTTACGACCTGAATATGCAAGAGATTATGGATTTATGCACGCAGATCGAGCAGTTGATGTCACAGCAGTTTATCAAGCTATGGAAACTAGAACAAGAACGTGGCGTAAGAAGAAGTGGTTTAAAAAGAAATTCCATATGGAAGAATACGAAGTAGAAGTAGATAGAGAGGCAGATTTTAATATTAATCTACAATCGAAATATATTCCGTTGATTTATGGGGTTAGAAGAACTATGGGGAATCCTGTTTTTGCTGATACTGCAAAAAACGGTCCTGATAAGATATTTGTTGCTGAAGCAATATGCGAAGGTCCTATACATGGGATACTGAACATGGGTCTAGACGAGAAATCAGCAATATGTCTAGATGATGTGGACGAAGGAACAAGAGGCACTAGTGCTTCGGACGAAAATACTGATGTTGTATGTTACGGCAGGGCAGATGCAGGTACAGTACTCGGAGGGACAGGAAATACCGCTGTAGGAACAGTTAGTTATAATAGTAATAATAATAGGTCTAACTCTAATACTATCTATAATTCTGGAACTACAGGTATCGGAATTGGAAGCCATGAGTTTGATGCCGTGGATATGCAACATCTGATGAATCAAATGGACGATCAAACTCGTTCAGATTTACTTGCGGCCACTACTCCAGGAGATCCTACTACTAATGATGCTGGTATAATACACGAAGAAAATTTTCAATGGAACGATCCTGCCTTCATTCAAGGAGAGTTTCATGCAGGAACTTCTCATCAAAAAGTCTCCAAAATGTTATATGAACAAGCAAATGACACAGGTAAAGGATTCCAGCTTCAGCATAGTCTTTATGGAAGTAATTTATCAGGAGATTACTGGGGCTCTTCTCATCAATTATTAGACACTGCGTATGTGGCTGTAAAACAAACAATTACAGACGAAGACGTAGAGATGATACCTATAGATTATACGGTAAAAGGAAAACTAGTAGAATGTAAAAATTACGATGCTAGTTATGAGCATCATGCGGATCCTACGTATAGCTCGGAGAACATAGCTAATTTTGGACTTGGAGATACTGTAAATATAAAGGCCACAAAAGCTTTTAGCTCTGGGGGTACTAACTATTCCGCAGGTCAAGTCTTGGCAAGTAATGTACTTATAAAAGATTTATTCTTTTTTTATGCGGGTTCTCGAGTTAAAAATTGGAGAGTCCGTTGGGATTTAACGGCAGCACAATCTACTTTATTAAAAGCCGCAAAAGAATTTTATATGGAAAATTCTGGTTCTGCCACTTGGCATATGATTACTTTTGATGCCACAATTAGTACAACCGTAGGAAATCATTTATTAGCAGAAATTACAGCAGAGTCAGGAACCAAGAATAGAGTTGTTACCGTAAAAGCGGGAGATTGGCCTTCTGACCTAGCAAGTTTTTCTGCCATGGGATATAGAGGAACTATAGTACAAATAGACTATCCTACTACAGGTCTGTTAAGAAATTTAGGCAGTGATTTTAAACTAACTATAGCAGCCAGTGGAAGCACTTACACTTCAACTTTCCCTAGCTATGTTAATAATATATCTGGAACTTCAGGTACAGGTATGGTACTTACTAACATGGTTTATTTACATAGTAGTAGTAGTGACTTTTCCAGCTCAGACACTACTATGTATGACGGCAAAAGATTAGCAATTACAAAAACTTTAGATAGTGGGGATCAGATAGTAATAGAACGTATAGTTGAAGACTATAAAGTAGTGGGAGGGGTTAAAGTTTTTACTGTTACTTCTCCTTTTCATGTTAGTGAATTACCAAAAACAGGGGATACAGTAACGGTAGATTTAGGGGAAAAGGATGTCCGAGCTACTAGTAACCCGGCTATGATATTATATGATTATATGACAAATAAGAGGTATGGTGGAGCAATAGACGCAGATACTATAGATACGGACTCTTTTTTACTTTCAGCACAGACGTGTGATACTCCTTCTGATGTAACCATAGTAATGACTGGAAGCGTTTCTAGTGTAAACGTAGGAGATGTGTATAAGTACAATACTTCCGGAATTACTAATGCTAATACTTTTTGGCAGGGTAAGGTTAAGTCTCTTAATACTGCGGATAATGAAGTAACCTTTACAGAGTGTGTAGGTAAATTTACACACAAACACAATAATTGGGCATACAGAAATATAGGAGAAGTAGTGTGGGATCCTAAAGCAACTACTGAGGATCCCTCTAACTGTAGAAGAATTACAACTGCAGGGGCCCAAACAGACGACTATACTTCTAACTCTACTCCTGTAACCACTATGCCTTTAGTAAAAGTTTCGGGATCAGGACCTACTGCTCTAAACGCAAAAACAGATGTAGCCAATCCCGCATCTTATAGTTTGTATGATGCTGATGATGTAAAGTATTGGAAGTATTTAAACTGGGACTCTCACGATCAAAGGTGGGTAACTAGACATCAATGTAATATAGAAATAGATACCTCTGGTCCCGTTTTTAAAACTGCTCAAGCTATAGTGGATCATTTTAATGGTATAATAAGTTTTGCTGGTGGAAAATATAAATTAAGTGTAAAAACTCAAAGAGACACAGGAGTTAATATACCCGTAGACAGACCTAGTCATTATATACAAGAAGAAGATATAATAGGTAAAATTAGTGTAAAAGACAAAGGACTGTCTAAAGCTTTTAATTCTTTGACGGCTAATATTAAAGACCCGCAGAACCATTTTAAACAAAGAAGTGTAAACTTTTTTGATTCTGAGTACTTAAAACAAGATAGAGGAGTAGTGCGTTCTACTAACTTCGGGGTGGATGGAATCACTAACTACTATAATGCGAGAATGATGGTAAAACAATTACTTGACTCTTCCCGTTACAATAGAACTATAACTTTTCAGATGAGACCTACTGGTTTAAATATAATTCCGGGAGAAATAATACAGGTAGTAAATGATAGTATAGGATGGGTAGGAAAGTATTTTAGAGTCGATAATATATCAATTAATAAAGATTGTTTAGTAAATATCACTGCTTCAGAACATCACGATAACGTTTATCTGATTCCTGCTATTCGAAAAAGCGCATTTTACGCAGATCCTAGCTCCGAAAGATTAGCAAAAATACCTAGCACACCTACTGGTTTAGCCGTAGCGTCTGCTACTGTATCTTCTCCTAATATAGTAACTTGGAATCCTTCTACGGGTATATCTAATACTAATGGATATTATGAAATATGGAGAAAGAATAGTTTATCAGGAAACTCTTCCACAGCAGTAACCGCTCACGCAGAATTAGCGGGAGTAGTAGCGGCAGAAAAAGATCATTCAACTTCTAATAAGCCAAAATTTGTAGATATTGGATTTACTAATACGGCTGCAGCTACATATTATTATTGGGTTAGGGCATATAATACCTTGACTTTACAAACCACTTCTGGTTCAGCAGCGAGCAAGAACTATTACAGTGCTTTTAATGCAAACTCTAACTATGATGGTCTTACAGCGGTTGCAACTAGTTCTAAAGTAGTACAAGATGGCGAAAGTCCAATCAGTGTAAATGTAAAAAGAAACGCGGTTTCTGTAGAATGTAACTCTGCAGGAACTCCAATTTTAAGCAGTGGTTCTATTCCAAACTCGGGTAATGAGTTTTATGTTTACGAAGGTCTTACTGCATTACAATTTGATGGGGTAGGTGTTAATAATGGAACTTGGAAAGTAACAATCAATGCTAGTAATGTTACTCCTGGTGCTATAACTGATGGAGGAGCACACGCGGTTGTCGCAAATGCTACAGCTCTTGGTGCTACTATTGGGGAACTTACTTTTAATTTCTCTGGAAAGACAGCAGGTGGTGATACTTTTACATTTACTAGAACTCAAGAATTTTTCAAACAAATACCAGGAGAGACAGGAACAGCAGTAGAATTAACTCCGAGTAAGTATGTTATTAATTATACTAAATCGGGTAGCGAAAGTGATACTATATCGTTTACAGCAACTCCAAGAAATATGGAAAGTATTACTCCTCATTATCAATTTCTTGTTGGAGCAACAGAAAAACAAGCTTATGGTACAACAGCAACTTTTACCTTGGCAGACAGTGACGAGCCCGCTACTGGAAATTCCGTTTTAGTATCCGTTAACGTTAAGGATGGGGGCTCGGGAGATGTACTGGCAGGAGATTCTGTTTCTATATATGGTGTTCAAGATGGAAAAGACGCTGTTACAGGTTTCTTAACTAATCCTACTGCGGCAATTCCTGCAGAAAATGATGGAAGTTTAGCCTCTGGTGCATTAGATAATGCTGATGGAACCTTTAAAGTATTTATAGGAGGGCAGGATAGAACCACACACAGTGCTGTAACTTTTGCGGCTTCTAATGCTTCTGGAATGAGTGCTTCAATTAACTCCACTACTGGAGCATATAGTACTTCTGCTTTAAGTGCGGATAAAGCTAATATAGATTTTACAGCAACTATAGCAGCTAATGCAGCTTTAGGAGTTGAAAGCGCAATAACAGTGGGCCCGCTTACTTTTTCTCTAGCTAAATCTAAGGAAGGTGCACAAGGAAACTCTATAACAGGCGCTACAGGGCCTCGAACAGCTACAGGTAGGCTTTATTACAATACTACTGCAAGTAGTGCTCCCTCAGCGCCTACCGCTTCAGGCTTTGTATACAGCACTGCGGCTTTTAACTCTTTAACTACTAATTGGGTATATGCACCCCCAACTTACGCCAGTGGTAATACTAACAAATATTGGTATACTACTTATACTGTTACGGAAGCTAGTTATGGAGGTTCACAGACTGTAACTATAGGAACTGTAACCCAAGCAATAGGGTTTAGTGGTTTAGTAACTTTTACAAGTGCCAATGTTCTTTCAGACGGCACAAATACAAAAACCCCTATTGAAGCCGGTCAAGTAAATGCAAATGTAACTTCAATTGACGGAGGTGTAATTGATACCGGAGTTATAAATCTAGGAACTTCTAGTGGTATGGCGGTTCGTCAGGCTAAGACAAGTTACTCAAGTACCGCGGCAGGATTCTGGATAGGAAACGATAGCGGAACTCCTCGTTTTAATTTAGGAGAAGCTAACAAGTATCTTAAATGGGATGGTTCAACCCTTAATATTAAGGGAGGAATACAAGGTGACTTAGCAGGAGGACTTACTGTAGGAAGCTCAGGTTGGATAGCGGGGGGCCAAACTCAATATAATAATGGAACAGGCTTCTTTATAGGGTATCAAAGTGGGTATAAATTTAGTCTAGGAAATCCTTCTGGTAATCATATTACATGGAATGGAAGCACTCTAGCTATAAATGGTTCAGTAACTTTTAGTAACTCTCCAAATATAAGTTCTTTGAATAATGATAGTGGGTATACGGATAATACTGTAGCGAACGCTGCAAGTACTGCGGCTAGTAATGCTCAGACAACTGCAAACACTGCAAACAGTGCGGCTGGTGCTGCTCAGACAACTGCGAACTCTGCATCAAGTGCTGCTAGTGCTGCATCAACTGCTGCGAGTAACGCAAATAGTTTGGCAGCAAGCAAAGTAAGAGTATTTCGTCAAACTAGCACCCCTACCGCTCTTGCCATAGGAGATTTATGGTATGATACTGATGCCAATAATAAGCTATATATTGCCACCGCAACAGGAACAGGCAGCTGGTCAGCTTCTGACCTTACCTCCATTAATGGAGGGGTTATCGCTACAGGAACTTTAGCTGCTGCGTCAATAGTAACGGACTCGATAACTGCAAATCAAATGGCCGCTAATTCAATCGATGCATCAGAGCTAAAGATTTCTTCTACTAGCTCTTCTGCAAGTAGTATGTTTTTTGATGGCACTAATAATAGAATTGATATAAAAGATGCAAGTGGCGTATTAAGAGTTAGAATAGGAAACTTATAATGGCTTACGGAGTACAGATATATAACGCAGCAGGCAACACTACAATAGATGTTAATAGTAGAAGACTGAATATTGTTGCTGTTAATAATGTTAGTGTGACTAATGGTAGTAGTTATTCTGCATATAGTCCTTATATTTCTTTTCCCGGAATGACTACAAGTAATACTGATGAGTTTGATGTAGCGGTAACGACTCCCGGAATTGATTCGGGAGGTGCGGGTTATGGAGCCTGGGATCGAGTAGTTGTAGAAAGAGGAACAAATCAATTCAGATTTCAGTATACTAGTTTAAAAAGTACTAATGAAACATTAGCTATATACTATTTTTGTTTTAGGTACTAATTATGGGATATGGAATTGAGATAGATAACGGAAACGGAGCAAGACAACTAGATTCTAATGTTGTTAACTCTATTGCAGTGATTACTTCAGGCACTATTTCGGGGGGAGGTACTCTTACAGGGGTTAATTTAAGTACTGATTTATTTTTTGTGAATAGATCAAGTACGGGTATGATAATATTAAATAAATCCGGATCTGATACTAGTGCTACTATTACTAATAACACTAGTACTTCTATAAATTATATAAGAGGTAAATTAGCTTCTGGAATAGCTCCAGATGGCAGCGGAACTTATGGTGTAGAATTATATAACGCTTCAGGGCAGAGAACCTATTCAAGTAACTACGGTTACGAATCGAATATTTTGAGTATAAAACCCGCCAATAGTCTTACAACAGGGAGTGATTTAGGAGGAGGATATAGTGGATTAGCGGGCGGGAACGAAAATTATACTGCTAATAAATCTTTGTATGCGTCGTACCCTTGGGGTAGCTCAGTGCCTACAAATTGGTATACAGCAGCTTCCTATGACGGTAATCCTTCTTCAGAGAACGATGGGGGTAAGTTGGCGTATAAGTTTTTGTGGCCTCGACTTATTTATTCGGGAAGCCCTACAAATGTGTACGTGTTCGCGCCTCCATGGAACTATGACAGCACTAGTATAAGCGGCGCCTCAGGATACAGAACTGGTACAACTTGGGACTACTCAAATAATGAAATAGGATTTACTTCTTGTTATCATAGTTCTTTCAATGTTCCTTTTGTAGGAACTTATATTTGGAGAGTAGCACCTACTAATCAATGTGCAATAATTATAATGAAAAGGAAGGGATAACATGACATTAACAATATCATACGCAGTCTATATAAAATCAAACGGAGAAATCAATCATTTTGAATCCTATCATGCGGAGCTATCTCCCGCAGAGGGAGTAACTAGTGATGGTTATACTATAAAACACATGACATTAGCACAAGTGGAAGCTTTAGCAAAAGATACTTCTGCTTTTTGTGATGAGTATTGGTTAAAAAGCGGTACTTGGACGAAAAGGTCAGTTAGAAAAAATAATTATTATTTTTGGAACAGCGACACAGAAAGTTGGGATCTCAACAATACAGGTCTAATATCGTCTATAAGAGATGATAGAGATGGAAAACTTTATATGTCTGATTGGACACAAGCAGTAGGAGATAGTCCTCTTAACGATACTAAAAAAGCTGAATGGGCAACTTACAGACAAAAACTTCGAGATTTTATGTCAACTATTCCTAGTGACATAGATGACGTGGCCGATGTGACTTGGCCTACTAAACCGACTTAACCACCAAGAAAAAAATATACCTTGACAAACGCACTCTAATTTTGGTATAATTTTTGAGAATGGAGAAATATTACTATGGCAGCAGGAAAGTACAACATTACGATAGATCAGGGAAGTGACTTTTCGATTCAATTAACAGTGAAAGAATCGGGAACAGCTAAAAACTTGACAGGCTTCAGCGCCCGGGCCCAGCTGCGCCCGACTCAAACGTCCTCCACTCTTAGTGCGACTTTTACCTGCGCCATCACGAATGCTAGCGGAGGAGTTATGACTATGTCTTTGCCCTACTCTACTACAGCCAGTCTTGCTGGAGGTAAATATACTTATGACCTTGAGATATATACAGGTTCTGTAGTACAGAGACTGATACAGGGAACTGCCACAGTTAGAGCTAACGTGACGGTATAATGGAAGAGCCAGTACTAGCAAGCTTAGAACCTTTAAGTCCTACTGATCTATTTGTTCAAGAAGATAACTGGTTTGTAACTTTAACTGAATACGATAATGAGATAATAGTTTATAATGAAACTAAAGAGATAGAAGTTCCTACAGGCAATTATCTTTTTGATGGAAGTATGTTAGCAGCTTCAGGGTACACAGTCACTCCACACGGTAGGATATCAGGAGATGATATTCAAGAAGCAATTCAAAATTTAGACGATAGTTTAAGTAATAGAACTACAGCGCCTACTAATCCGGTTGAAGGTAATATTTATTATGATACGGATGACAACATCCTTAGATTATATATTGATACTCAATGGAAAACTTTGGCGGCTTTTTCGCTTACTAATAGTATGAGCACAGTTAATGGAGGATCCTTCTAATGGCAGATACAGATGTAACTATAAGTGAAGATGTAACTTCTATTTCTATACCCTCAGACACCGAAATAACAATAACAGAAGATGTAACAGAGGTTAAAGTAACTGCAACAACTCCTGGAATAATAACAGGAGCTTCAGGAATTAGCTTCAGTCCTTATGGGACTGTAGGTTCTACAAATGTTCAATCCGCTTTACAAGAAATAGCGGATCAGTTTACTATAACTACTTCACAACCCGGATCGCCTTCAGAAGGGGATCTTTTTTACGATACGGATGACAACGTATTGCAGGTCTATGCAGATGCAGATGGATCTACGCAATGGTTGACAATTCTCAGAGCAGGAGCGGCTGACGATATGCAACGGCTCGACGGGGGATCTTTCTAAGTCCCTAGGAGTTTTTCAAAATGGCGAACACTATTCAGATAAAACGGAGTACATCTACTGCCGCTCCAACTTCTTTAAGCGCAGGGGAGCTAGCATACTCATCGAATTCCAGTAAATTTTATATTGGACATCCCGATGGAACCACTGGTAATGTAATTATTGGCGGTGCTTTATATGTAAATATGCTAGATCACACGGCAGGCACTCTTACGGCCTCAAGCGCAATACTAGTAGATGCGAATAGTAAAGTAGATCAGCTTTTAGTTGATAATATTCGCATTGGTACAGTAGCAAATCGAATTGACACTTCAAGTGGTGATCTAACAATTCATGCTGCTTCTGGTAACATACTTCTATCTACAGAAAATACCAGTATAAAAATAAAAGACAATTCAAATACATCATTAGTATTTAAACAAGGTACTGATGCTTATATAACTCTTGACACTTCAAACGGTGCTGAAAAAGTAACTTTTGGTAAGCAAATAAAAGTTGGTTCAGCTTATACTCTTCCAACTGCTGACGGTTCAAACGGACAAGCTCTTGTAACTAACGGTTCAGGAGTTGTTAGTTTTGCAACTGTAGCGAGTAACCTTACTATTGGAGCTGACTCAGGTTCTAATGATACTGTTACCCTCACTACTGACACTTTAACTTTTACAGGTGGTGAAGGAATTGATACTACGGTTAGTAATAACACTATTACTATTGCAGGGGAAGATGCAACTACTTCAAACAAAGGTGTTGCTAGTTTTAATACTTCTCACTTTACAGTTTCAAGTGGTGCAGTATCGGCGCAGAATT
>Ga0209404_10000898_pt1 | contig 22021 bp, 19 predicted proteins | sample TroAtlMetagenome_2_FD_187447 | JGI IMG/M metagenome (GOLD analysis project Ga0209404, IMG submission 187447) | Marine eukaryotic phytoplankton communities from Atlantic Ocean - Tropical Atlantic ANT8 Metagenome (SPAdes) (version 2) | ecosystem: Environmental > Aquatic > Marine > Oceanic...
ATATTAAGCTTTCTCCTAAAGGAAATTACATTTCTTTCATTCGCGACCAAAACTTGTTTGTAAAACATATTGAGTCGGGCAAAGAAACCGCCATCACAAAAGAAGGCGGCGGTAACATTAAATTTGGAATGGCCGAATTCGTTGCCCAAGAAGAAATGGGCAGAATGACAGGTTACTGGTGGTCGCCAGATGAAAGCTTTATTGCATTTACCAAAGTAGATGAAAGCCCTGTAGATGTTATTTCTCGTTCTGAAATTTATGCCGACGACATTAAAACCATTGAACAAAAATACCCGAAAGCAGGCACCAACAATGTACTTGTTGAACTGGCTATTCAAAACATCAATAACGGTGCACGTAGATGGGTAGATTTAGGCGAAGACAAAGACATTTACCTTGCCCGCGGTAAGTGGATGCCTAACAGTGAAACCTTCACGTATCAGTGGCAGACTCGCGATCAACAAACGCTTGAGCTTAGAGCGTATAACGTTCCAACAGAAAAGCAGGACGTGTTGTTAAGCGAAACCAGTAATACGTGGGTTAACTTGCATAACGATTTGTACTTTTTGTCTGACTCAGACCAGTTTATCTGGGCTTCTGAGCGAGATGGCTTCAAGCACCTTTACCTTTACGAGAACAGCGGTAAGTTAGTACGTCAGCTAACTCAAGGCGACTGGGTGGTTGATAACATTGAGGCGGTTGATGCTAAGAGCAACCGAATTTACTTCGCAGGTCGTAAAGACACACCGCTTGAAAGTCACGCCTATTCAGTGTCATTAGACGGTGGTGATATTTCACGTATTACCAATGAAGGCGCTTATCACAGTGTATCGTTCAGTAAAGATGCTTCTATCTTTATCGACCGCTTCTCTACCATTAATTCACCTGCCCAAGTGAATTTAAATGATGCTTCTGGCAAGCGTATTACATGGCTTGAAGAAAACAAAGTTGAAGAAGGCCACCCGCTACATCCCTATATGGACACGTGGACTAAACCTGAATTTGGTGACATTACCACCAAAGATGGCGCAACCTTAAAGTACCGTATTTACAAACCTGAAAACCTTGAAAAGAAACACCCTGTTATTGTGTATCTTTACGGTGGTCCACACGCGCAAGTTGTGACGAATAGCTGGGCAGGTAACCGTGGGTTACTGATGCAGCATTGGGTAGATAAGGGCTATGTGGTGTTTACCCTAGATAACCGTGGCTCTAACTACCGTGGTAAAGCATTTGAAGATCCTATCTACAAGAAAATGGGCTTTATTGAAGTTGACGACCAAGTAGCAGGTGTTGAGTTTTTACGTACCCTACCGTACGTAGATGCTAAGCGTATTGGTGTTCATGGCCACAGTTATGGTGGTTATATGACGCTAATGACCATGTTTAAAGCCGGTGATTACTTCCAAGCAGGTGTGTCTGGCGCACCAGTTACCGACTGGCGCTTATACGACACCCATTACACCGAACGCTATATGGGTAACCCTAAAACCGATGACGATGCGTACACCGCCTCTTCCGTATTCCCATACGCAAAAGACTTAAAGGGTGACTTGCTTATTTATCACGGAATGGCTGACGACAACGTGTTGTTCACCCACTCTACCATGCTATACAAACATCTTCAGGATTTGGCAATTCCATTTGAAACCATGGATTACCCTGGTAAGAAGCACAGTATTCGTGGTAAGCAAACGGGGATCCATTTGTACAAAACAATTACTAACTTCTTCGATAGAAATTTAACGCCTGAGCAATAAGGTTTTATATTTTTAAGCTTTGAAAAAAGGTTTTAACAAAAAAACGGCGGTGCTTTTAAAAGCACCGCCGTTTTTATTTATACTTCGCTTATTCTTTTTTAACCCGCCGTTAAACCTAGGCTGGCAATAACAAAATATGGCGTTAGGCGAACATCTGATTAGCTAAGTTCTTCTGCACATCTTGCGCCGACGCTTTACTTAACTCAATTTCGATAGCATCACTTTTACCTGATAACCATATTTTTAGTTCTGCATCGGTATCGAAGTGGCCCGCAGTTTCTACCACAAACTGCGTGATCGACTTATAAGGAATAGAGTGGTAGTTCACCTTTCTGCCTGTTAATCCTTGCTTATCAATAAGGATCAAACGCTTATTGGTAAATACACTTAAATCTCTTACTAGTTTAAATGCCGCGGTGACGGTTTCATTTTCAGCCAGTATGGGTGAGAGTTCTTCATTTACCGCTTCAGCGCTGGTTTCACTAGCGTTACCTAGCAAGGTGTCAAATAAGCCCATTTTATTCTCCTAAACAGACACGAGTTTTGTAAGCCACTGTACGCGATGAGCAAGGGGTTGGGGCTTATCTAAGGCAAAACCTTGACCGTAGTCTACCTGTAATACCTTTAGTACATTTGCCGTTGCGGTATCTACCACAAACTCCGCCACCGTTTGCTTACCCATACTGTGAGCAATATTATTTATCGCGGTAACTGTAGCATGATCGATTGGATCGTGAACAATATTTCGAACAAAGGAACCGTCAATTTTGACGTAGTCGACATCCAAGTTTTTAAGGTAGGTGAAAGACGACATCCCCGCACCAAAATCGTCGAGGGCAAAGCTACAGCCTATTGCTCGAAGCGTGGAGATAAAATGCTTTGCCGCACTTAAGTTGGTGACCGCGGTGGTTTCGGTGATTTCAAAGCAAATCTTTTCTAAAGGTACTGGGGTGCCTTGAAGCCGCTGGGTAATTTTCAACAAGGTGATTTCATCACCAAGGGTAATCCCTGACAAGTTAATGGCCACTTTAGCCACATTGTCTACGTGCAGCGGATTGGCCTCTAACATCTTTAACGTATTATCTACTACCCAATAGTCCACTTTGTTCATTAAGCCATGACGCTCGGCAAGAGGAATAAATAAACCTGGGCTAATTAGGCTACCGTCGCTTCCCGTCAGGCGAAGCAATATTTCATAGTGCTCAAGGGCGGTGGCAGTGTCTTCGCCTATGCTATTTAGCGGCATAATGGCTTGGCTATATAATTCAAAACCATCGAACTGAAGTGCTTTATGCAGGGTGTGTAGTACGTCATTTTCGCTGCTATCCATGCCTAGCTGAGCATCTTGAGCGTGATAGACAAAGTATCTGTTTCTTCCTAAATGCTTGGCCTTATAACAGGCATTGTCAGCTGCCTTTATAAGCTCTGCCGCATTATGTTCTTGAGGGGTTATTTCAATGACACCAATGCTTGCACCAACGAAAAATAGCTTATCTCCATACATAAACCGATAAGTAGAGATAGCCTTTAACAGTTTATCGAGCTTTATTTTTACCTTATCGAGGGGCTGTTGATGATAAATAATACAAAACTCATCCCCGCCGATGCGGGCAAGTAAGTCTTTGTCACTGATATGCCGCTTAAAGATGGTAGACACTTCCTGAAGTAACTTATCGCCAGCTGGGTGCCCACAACTGTCGTTCACTAACTTAAATCTGTCCATATCGATAAAGCACATCACGCCGGGGTTAGTTGTATCACCCGACGTGGATGCTGGGAATATGGAAGTGACGTTATCTCTTACAATTTCGACATTTTTATCAACAGTATTGACGGCATTAGACTCTAAAATTTCTCGTAGTTGCTTATCAAAAGCATAGCGGTTGAGTAGACCCGTCAATTGATCATGATTTGCTTGATACGCTACTTCAGCTTGTAATTCTTGCTCTTTTGTCACATCCCTGGCTATGCCCTCCACCGCAATTAGCGCGCCAGATTCATCTAATATAGGGGTATCTGAAAACTCTAGTACCAACTCGGTACCATCATAACTGGTGTAGTGAACCAGATAAGGGGCGGGTTTTACTCCCAGACCCGATTTCGCTCGTATTTCGAAAGTCTCATCTGGTATTCTTCTGACAAGTCGAGATTGTTTTTCGATAAAATTATCTGGAGTAAAACCTAAGATAGTACTAATTCCTGCACTCACATAAATAAACTTATGTTCAGCGGTTTTGGTATAAACGAAGTGCCTGTGCATGCCATCTACCAACCTGCGATAGCGCTCTTCGCTATGTTTAAGAGCTTGCTGAGCCTTAAATCTCTCTGTGACATCCCTTGCGGTCAAGGCAATATTGTCCCCGGCTTTAACTACTTGTACCTTCAACCATTCAGGTGCAATTTTATTCCCTTTGATAGCAACATACTCTTCAAAGGGCTTGTTGTTTATTGCCACCGCAACAACACTATCAAAGAGGTCAGCTTTGCCTAGAAGCGTTAACTGAGCTTTCAGTGTTTTAGTGCTTAACTCTGAACATGCCCCACGAAATAGAAATCGACTGTAGCGGTTTGCTTCAACTAACTCATAATCATTGCCTGCAGGGCGATAAATGACTAACGCATCTAACGATGCCTCACTGGCCGTAAGGTAACGCTTTTGACTGGCCGATAGATTCACCGCACCTTTCATTTGCTTATGAAAAATCCAACTGGCCAACGCCGACATGAAAAGCCCTATCACCACGACTAATACACCAGATCTATAACGCCCCACTTCGGTCTGCATAGACAGCGAAAACTGACGACCAATAAACGGAAACGGCTCAGTCGCAATCACGGTTCCGTCATCAACTAACTCACCATTGCTAAATAGGGTGCGACCAGCGTCTTGAAGCGCAAAATTAAACTGAGGACCTTCTAGCTCGCCAAGCATAACGCCCAAAATCGTTTGTGCATCAAAGCCCGCCAGTAAGAACCCGTGATTGAGTTCTTGAGGGCTAATGGTACGGCCAACAATAATATGATAATGCCCCGTTACCGACGAATGAACCAATGTACTGGTCAACGACTCAGCAGGTGTGGGAATAGTGAGCCCTACCGATGCGAGTGGCTTGCCGATAAGTTCGTTTGATAGGCGAGTTTTCATTCCATGGCTAGGGGTAGCTATCCATTGGATGACACCATTTTGATCAGCAAAGGTTAGCGAACTATACCCGCGCTGCATTCCCATCAACGACATCGCTTGCGCATTAAACCAATCCACCTGATTGGGCGCAAAGGTTGGCCAGTTTCGCATTAAATTATGAACGGCTTGCATACGTTCTGTAGAGAATACTTCTAAGCTAATCTTTACCTGTTCGGCAACGGATTGGGCTTTCGAAATTCGAACTCGCTTGTCTTCATTGTCTAGATAGACACCAGCTGCGACAAAAAGCAGGGATAGAAACACGAACAGCACTAGGGGCAGCCCGTATATTCGCTGGGTAACTCTTGATTGCATTACGATTACCTCTCATCGAGAGGGTAGGAATATAAACCGCGAAGATGAATTTTTTATGAATTAGCCTTTTAGCATTTAAATGATAGGGTATAACTTTACTTAAATATAAACTGCGTTTAAATAAACGTATTTCTAATGCAGATACAAGGCGTTACTCATGCACTCTAGTGAAACGGAACTCTCCTACTCGGCCATAACTCAAGCGTATGACAGAATTAAAGACCACGTTAAGCGCACACCTATTATGGAGTCGAGCCTGTTAAATAAGTGGATGGGGCATCGTATTTTATTTAAAGCTGAATGCCTTCAAACCATAGGAGCATTTAAGCTGCGCGGCGCACTAAATTTCTTGGCGCACTTAGATGAACGGGGTGAACTACCTAAAAAGGTGGTGGCCAATAGTTCAGGTAATCATGCCCAGGCTGTGGCTTATGCTGCTGCAAAATATGGCATTCCCGCCACTATTTTCGCTAGCGAAACCATTTCTCCTATTAAAGCAGCGGCCACCGAAAGCTATGGAGCAAAGTTGAAACTCTTTGCTACCCGCCAAGAAGCCGATATTGCCGTGGCCAATGCCGCTGAGGAAGCAGGTACGGTATGGATACCGCCGTTTAACCATCCAGATATTGTAGCTGGCCAAGGTACTGCTGCCGTTGAAGCCCTAGAAGATGCAGGTAAAGTAGATGCTATATTCGCCCCTTGTGGCGGTGGTGGTTTGTTATCGGGCACTTTGCTTACTGCTCGGGCGTTACAACCCGATGCGTTAGTGATTGGGGCTGAACCACTTGCCGCCAACGATGCCTCTCAGTCATTGCAGCAAGGTGAGATAGTTGCCCTTGATGCACCGCCGGTGACCCTTGCCGACGGCGCTGCAACGCCCTCAGTGGGCAATGTGACCTTTCCTCTATTACAAGAACTTGATGATTTTTACGAAGTGGACGAATTGCAAATAGCCTACTGGACACAGTGGCTGCAGCACCTATTGAAACTTCACATAGAACCCACTTGCGCCATGAGTATGGCAGCGGTTGCGGCATGGGCTGCTAACACACCACCTGGCCAAACTGCGTTGGTTATGCTGTCTGGCGGCAATATTAGCCAAGCCTCTATGGCTGCAATTTGGGAACGAGACTTTTTGCTTCAACCCCCTATTATTAACACGGAAGAATAAGCATGCTAAAAATGCACGTTAATACGACAGAAATAGTACGTGAAATTACCCTTAGTCAAAGTAACAACCGCCTCATAAAGCGCTCCATTCTTAAATTAGGTGGCGCGTTTGCTATTGCCTCACTATCCAGTATCGCTTGTGCAGCAACACTTTTTACCAACGTAAAAGGTTACACGCTGAATGATGATGCTGAGTTAGTGACCTTCTCAAACATCCTTATTGATGACGGTAAGGTGGTATCGCTAAACGTCAGTGCAAAAGACACTAAAGCCGGCATGACTGATGATGTGTCGATAACAGAAACCATTGATGGTGAAGGTCTCGTTATGTTGCCTGGCCTTATTGATGCTCACGGGCACTTATTGGGCTTGGGGGCTAACCTACTTGAAGTGGATTTACGTGAAAGCACCAGTGCTGCCAATGCCGCAGAAAGCGTGGCGGAATATGCACTGGCAAATAGCACGCAACCTTGGATTACTGGCCGAGGTTGGAACCAAGAATTATGGTCTGATAGAGCCTTTCCAACCAGTTCTGATTTAGACAAAAAAGTGTCTGACCGCCCTGTTTGGCTCACTCGTGTAGACGGCCATGCTGGCTGGGCAAATACCAAGACCCTCACCTTAGCGGGTATCACTAAAGACACGCCTACACCGGTTGGCGGTGAGATTGTTAAAGATGCGAATGGCGAGCCAACAGGGGTATTAATTGATAATGCCATGGCGTTAGTCGAACCCTATTTGCCAACGCAAAGCAATGCGGTATACAAACGCCAACTAGATGCAGCAGGTAAGCACTTACTATCAAATGGCATTACGTCAATGCATGATGCAGGTGTCGGCCGTGGTGTGTACGACTTTTATATTAAACAAGCAGTTCAAGCTGAACTGCCCATTCGAATATACGCCATGATAAGCGCCACTGACCCCGACTTAAGTAAACTATTAGGAAAAGGGCCCATTCGCGACGCTAACGATTATTTATATATTCGTTCAGTAAAAGCCTATGGCGATGGTGCGCTTGGCAGCAGAGGCGCAGCCTTATTAGCCCCCTACTCTGACGCACCCCACCAGCATGGTTTATTACTCACTCAGCCTGAAGATATGACGCCGTTGTTTACGTCGGTCATAGGCGCTGGGTTTCAATTGAATTACCACGCTATTGGCGATAAAGCGAATCATGTTGCGCTGAATGAGTTTGAAAAAACATTTACGGCTATCGGCGGTAGTGAATTACGTAACCGAATAGAACATGCGCAAGTTATCGCGCCTGAAGATCTCGCTCGTTTTGCCGAGTTAGATGTATTGCCATCCATGCAGCCCACTCACGCTACCAGCGATAAAAACATGGCTGAAGATCGTATTGGCAAAGACAGAATGGAAGGCGCTTATGCGTGGCAAACTTTACTTGAATCAGGTATTCCTTTGCCTCTTGGCTCAGATTTCCCAGTGGAGTTGGCTAACCCATTCTATGGTTTACACGCTGCGGTAACCCGCCAAGACAGAGAAAACCAGCCAGTTAAAGGCTGGTATGCCCACGAGGCGCTTACTATTAAGCAAGCCTTTAAAGGTTTTACCTTAGATGCTGCTTACGCGGGACATATGGAAGACACCCTTGGCACTCTTACGCCTGGCAAGTGGGCGGATTTCATACTGGTTGATCAAGATATCTTTACCATAGATAAAAAAGATATTTGGAAAACCCAAGTGCATGCTACCTACATAGCAGGTAAAAAAGTGTTTTCGAAATAGCCTTTGTTGGGAGGAAGCACATTGGAAATTATTATTATACCGGTGACGCCATTTGCTCAAAACTGTTCGCTTATTTGGGACGCAGGTAGCAAGCAAGGGGCATTTGTTGACCCTGGCGGAGATATACAGAAGCTCATCTGCGCGGCGTCAGATAATCAGGTAACTATTGAAAAAATCATTCTTACCCACGGTCATTTAGACCATGTAGGCGGCACTGTCGAACTTGCTAAATACTACGATGTGCCGATAGTAGGACCACACCTAGGTGACAAATTCTGGCTAGATGCTCTAATGCAGCAAAGCCAAATGTTTGGCTTTCCACCTGCCACGCCCTTTGTGCCGAACCAATGGTTAAGCGACAACGATACCATTTCAGTTGGAGAGCTAACGCTTGAGGTATTGCACTGCCCGGGGCATACCCCTGGCCATGTGGTTCTCGTGGAGCGAATAAGTAACAAGGTTATTGTGGGTGATGTGATTTTTGCTGGTTCAATTGGGCGCACTGATTTCCCTCAAGGAGATCATCAACAGCTACTCGATTCAATAAACGCAAAAATTTTAACACTACCTGACGATATGGTGATTTATCCTGGTCATGGCCCTACCACCACGGTAGCAAAAGAAAAAGCCAGTAACCCTTACGTTGCATCACAATGGGGTTAAGTGCCAGTAGGAATAGCAATAGAAGCGCCAATAGAATAGTTTTTCTGCCCATTAAAAAAGGCGAGTGATCCACTCGCCCTTTACTTATTGCGCTTCTTTACCTATTGCCTTCTTTACTTACTGGTAGGCACCGCTAGCATAATGAAGTTCATAGCTGTGGCTATAAATTTCAAGGATGTTACCAAACGGGTCTTCCATGTAAATCATGCGGTAAGGCTTTTCGCCTGGGTAGTAATAACGTGGTGCTTTCATGCGTTTCTTACCACCGGCTTCTACAATCTTTTCTGCCAAGCCTTCAACATCAGGGTCTTGAACACAGAAATGGAACACACCCGTTTTCCAGTATTCGAAGTTGTTCTCAGGGTTTTCCTGATTTTTAAATTCAAATATTTCAACACCTACGCGGTCGCCCGTTGAAAGGTGAGCAATGCGGAATTTATCCCAACCTGCACCAAATACATCAGTACACATTTCACCAATTGCTGAGTCATCTTCAACAATTTCAGTTGGCTTCATGATTAAGTACCAGCCTAGTACTTCAGTGTAAAACTTAACGGCGGCATCAAGGTCTGGAACCGAAATACCAATATGTGAAAACGTACGTGGATAAGGGGTCTTAACTGCTTCAGTCATCTTTATCTCCTCGATGTAAAGTATGCACGTATATTAACTAGACAAACCCACTACTGGAAATTATGATTATTTCTTAAATCCATAACATAAATTTATAGCATGCTGAATCCTTTGTGGCTCGACACCTTTAAGATGTTAGTTGAAACGGGTAATTTCACCCGCACCGCAGAACAGCGGTTTATGACCCAGCCAGGCGTGAGCCAGCATATTAAGAAGCTTGAAGATGCCTGTGGCTGTGCGCTACTTATTCGTTTGGGTAAAGGGGTTGAACTGACCGAACAAGGCCAACGAGTTTACGACTATGCGCTAAGCTTGAGTAAGCATGAGCAAGCGCTGATAGAGAGTTTAAAGTTTGATGCACCCTATGAAGGTAAGTGCGTAATTGGGTGTTCTGGTGCGTTAGCACAGCGTTTGTACCCTGTGTTAGTTGAGCTACAAGTCACCCATCCTCGCTTGAGCATACATTTAGAAGTTGCCCCAAACCGCACCATATTAAACAACATTCAAGCATCTAGCCTTGAACTAGGCATAGTTACCCAGCAGCCTGACGAGGAATTGTTTTCATCTGAAAAGATAGGCCATGAATCACTGGGGCTTATTTTACCCAAGGATACGCCTTATGAGGCCATTGACGATACATTGCTCGCCCTTGGATTGATAAATCACCCAGATGCCATGCATTACTTAAAGCTTTATTTTAGTCACAGCGGCGAGCAAGCCTTGATGCAGTTAGATCCTAGCCGGTTGCCACAGCGTGGTTATATAAACCAACTGTCTCAAATTTTATTGCCGGTTAGTAAAGGGCTAGGCTTTACCGTACTGCCTATTAAGGTGCTTGATAGCTTTGCTGACGCGGCAAACAGCTTAACCATTTACCCCGCAAGGCACGATGTGACTGAACCGCTGTATTTTGTGAAAACACCTCACCGCTCACTGCCACTTCGCTATCAAAAAATTCAGTCGTTGATTGTGGAAGCGCTCGAAAGCAGCTAAGTTAATAAAATCAGTTAAAAGCGATGCGAGCTCAACTTGCTTGTTGAGCACTCAAATCGGGATCGGGGCTGGTCATAGCGGCTTCAGATTTATGTATGGGTACATCTACTTTGCCGCTGGCAATCACTTCGCCTTGCTGCCATAGCTTCCATTCACCACGCTCGTATATATCCCACTGTTCGTCATGAGTAAGCGGCGCGGTTGCAATAATGCTCACCACATCATTGGGTGTAGTTTCAGCGGCAAAATCAATTTCTACTTCCACGTCACTTAAGCAAGCTGGGCCAAACGGCGCGCGGCGGGTAATACTGGCCATTTTAGTGCTGCAAAATGAAAACAACCATTCGCCATTGCTGAGCAAGCAATTAAATACACCTTGCTCTGCGTAGCCTTTGGCGATATTTACCAGCGTATCGGCCAATTGTTGCGGCATAGCATCTCGAGGCAGGTTTTCCCGCACTTGATTCATTAAATCGCAGAACATGGCTTCGCTGTCGGTATCTCCTACCGCTTCATACATGCCTTCACGAGGCACAAAGTTAGGTAGCTGCCCATTATGTGCGAACACCCAATACTTACCCCACATTTCTCGGGTAAAGGGGTGGGTGTTGGCGAGGTTAATATTGCCGACATTGGCTTGGCGAATATGACAAATAGCCGTTTCGCTCTCAATCGGCAGATGAGAAACAAACTCTGCAATTTGAGAGGTAGCACAGGGTTCGGGGTCGTGAAAAAGGCGGATGCCCTTGCCTTCATAAAATGCCATACCCCAGCCATCCTTGTGCGGGCCTGTTTCGCCACCGCGTCGGGTGAGGCCGGTAAAGCTAAAACACAAATCAGTTGGCGTATTGGCACTCATGCCAAGCAGTTCACACACGATATACCCTTTTTAGAACGTAAATATTAGCAGGCATTGAGCATAAACAAGCTTGGCGCGCTAAGCAACGCGCAATACGGCTAATTTATACCTATTTATTATGCCTATTTTGCAAGCTAGCAGGGCGGTAAGGCGCATCCACACCCACATAGGCTGGGCCAAAGGTGGCTAAACCTTTCTGGGTTAAAAACGCTTCAGGGGCAGGTAAGATAATAACCGCCAACGATTGCCCAATTTCGTAATGTGGATTAGTCACTGGCTCCCCCGTATTATCATCTATCACGCAAATAAGGTCTGGTATAGTTACGTCCACTTCACCGTCGTAATAACTAACTAAGTTTTCGTTCTTAACCCCTAGCTGATAGGTATGGCCTTCATCATCGCCTGCGCCAGCTAAATCAACGGTTCCGACAGAAAAGCCACCTATGGTATCAAATTCAAAGGCGGTCACTTTGCCTCTAAAGGCAACAAAACCATTACCGACGTCTGCAATCACTTTGGCAGCATCACCACCTTGCAGCTTGGCAGCCGACACCGCTTTACCTAGCGCCCATGCCTTTGAAATCGTTCCGCCTATTAGGGCGTGGCGAATGTCTTTTACAGGCATAGCATGGTCGATAGCCGCAATGTCGTTGGCGCTCACTTGGCAAAGTGCACGCATAACATGCTCGGCTCTTTGATCGTCACGCAAGCCTTCACACACAAAGGTTTCGCAAAAGTTATTAGCGGCAATAACAGGCGCGGCATTAAGGCCATTTAGATAATAGGTTGAATGGGTAATTTCTGGTACTGCCCGCCCAGCAGGGTCAGCGTCAATCACCACACCGTTATTCAACGCCGCGGTATAAAATGCCACTGCCGTATTAGAACCGCCCATTTCACAGCACACGGTGCCATAAAACTTCCTATCAAAATAAGATTCTATGCGGCTATACGCGCTGCAAATTGCTGGCTCGGTATTTCTAGGTAGCGCTTTGTATTCGTCGGCCTCTTTGGCACTTAAATCTAGCGCACCGAGTAAATAAGGCGTACAAATCCATGCATCATCAGGCGCTTCATCAAGCCCTACTAGGCGTATTGGCAAGCCTTTTTCGATTACCTCATCAATGAGTGCTAGGCCTTCACTCATTTCGCCACCGCCCCCTGTACCTAGCACAGTGCAGCCTAGCAAAATGTCTTTCATATCTTGAAAGCTTAACTCTTTCATGGGTTTTCTCTCTTAGTACTGTTCTTGATAGGGTTGTCAGTTCTGCTATCTGTATTGCTATCGATGCTGCTCCTAGTACTTATGTTAGTTCTGAAAGCGCGAGTTATATAAGATAAAATGAGGTAGCTGACTAGCGACACAATTAAAGCGTCTATCGCTTCAATAGGCGTGATAAAAAGCCCTGTTTCAACGCTTGTAAAGGTAAACAAGATGCCAGTTATCCACGCAGCTATGGCGCTAATATTAAAAGAGGGAATAAAGTCATCCGTTCGGTACACAGCTTGCTTTCTTAAAATAAAAAAATCAGCGCAGTAGATAGCGGCCACAGGGGTAAACATGATGGACAACGAGAATAAAAACTCAGAAAAACTATCAAGTAAATTAAGGGATGACGCTACAGCTCCCATCACACCCATGGCTATGATCAATACCTTTTGTTTACCGCCGTTAATGACTGCCGCAGCCCCCAATGAGGCGCTATATAGATTCAACACATTGGTGAGCCAACTTGAACAAATAAGCAGTACAAAGGCTGCTAGCCCTAGTCCAACTTTTACCATTAGCGCAAGAATATCGTCGCTACCGAATACATTTGCGGCTAAAGAGGCAGCAATGTATACGAACGTACTTAGTAGAAAGAAGGGAATGAAAGACGCTGACCATGCATCTCGTTTTGTTCGACAAAAGCGCGCTAAATCAGGCAGTAAAACAATAGATACAATAAAGCTTCCTACCACTGCCGATACCGCCGTACCAAAACTCATTGTAGGCTCGACCGCCGCCAAGCCGCCTGAAGACTCCATTGCCATGGCGCTTTTTATTAATAGGAATAATGTGACCACTCCCATTATGGGCACCAGCCAAGTGGATAATTTTTCCATGCGCTGAAAGCCGTACAAGGTAGTGATTACAATCACCGCACTAACGCCCCACTCAATAGCACTGGAGTTAAAGGTAATGCTCAAGTAATCAACTAACAAACCGTTGGTGGCCAGCGCGAACAAGTCTAAGTTAACGCCGTACCAGCCGAGTAACGACAGCACAAAACAAAATGACACCAGCTTTGCGCCCCACACGCCAAACACATGCCGTATGGTGACATACGATGTTAGCCGGTTGGCACGCCCTACCAGCGCAGTCACCGTGCCAAAGAAAGCTAAAATTAAGCCCCCTACCAGAAAAGCAGCAAGACTTTCCCAAAAGCCCAGCGCTTCGCCTATTTCTATACCCGTAATTAGTCCAGGTACCGCAAAAGCTAATGCCCCGTTAATCATACCTACCGCCACACCGCTTGTTTGTGCACTTTCAGGCACAGGCTCTAGGGCATAGTCGTTAGTATCTGCTGTACTTTCAGACGTCATCTTTTTGTTATCCCTGTTAGGTTGCGGCTTTCGATAAAGCGCTGGGCAATATAGCTCAACCATTTCAGTATTTATCGTATTAATTTATTCGGTTGATGTCAGATTGGCGCACATAAGGTGCCAAGCTTAAATTGACGCATCAAAAACACTCTGGGTTGGTGAGACAAAAATCACTATGGTTGCTTTGTCTCACATACTGTATTTCACAATTCCTATATCGCATGTCCTGTTTTAATTACTGGAACTATTGTGCAAACTTATCGCAAAATAATATTTTGTTTGTTAGTTAATTTTGATAATTTGACTAGCGAACTTCACGTTCACAAAGAACTTTTTCCCACTCACGAAAATTTTATTTCACATGAGCCGGATATCTTTGCTGCGGGTAATCTGTGATTAGCGGCGCCAATAAAGGCTTTTGGTACGTAAGATACGTCGTATATGTAGCAAACCGTGCGTTTAAGACAAAAGAAGCCACCTTATGAAAAAGATTATTCATTTAGACAGCTACAATCAAAAGATATTGGCCATATTACATTTGCAAGCAGACCTCACCAACGTGGAGTTAGCGGGACGCGTTAACCTTTCACCTAGTGCCTGCTTCCAGCGGGTTAAGGCACTTAAAGAGGCCGGCTACTTTCGTACCTTTCATGCAGACGTGAATATTGAAGCTATGTGCGAACATGTTTTTGCGTATGTTGAATTTACCTTGCATGACAATAGCGCCCCTTTCAAACGGCGCTTCATTGCCGCTATTCAAGAAATACCTGAGTTCATGGATTGCATGCAGATAACGGGGAAAGTGGATTATGTGTCGTTCAGTTGTTTTGCGAATATCGCTAAACTCAATGACGCCTGTACATTGCTAAGTGACAGAGAGGAGCTTGGTATTAAGCGCATTGAAAATAGAATTATTTTATCCAGAGAAAAGTTTTTTTTAGGCTATCCCCTCGCGCAATTGAAATGGTTGGATAAAGCGGAGGTTTCAATGAGTGATCACGCCTCAGACAGGTAACAAAGATACATTGTCATTTAGCCACTTCGACATTGCTTGCATATCAACAATCTCCACTTTCCCATATTGCTTTCGAATTAGTGAAAGGGATACCAACTTATTTAGCGCTTTGTGGGCGGTTAACACAGTTACCCCTAAACGCTCAGCATAGTCGCTTTGCCTAAGCGCTACTGCAGTGCTAGTTTGACTTAAGCTAGCTTGAACGGATTTAGTTTCAACTGAGCTTGCTTGCGCAACGCTGGTTTGGTAAATCAATTTTGCCAATTGTACATGAGTCGGTAAGCGTAAAATGTCATCTAGCCGCTCTAAGGTAGCGTGAAGCTTTATGGCAAGATTGCGCGTTAAAAATACGCCAACTTCAGGGTGCGCAGCTTCGAGTTGCCGAAAGCGACTTTCATTAATTTGCAGCACGGTGCAGTCGGACATTGCTTGCGCATGATGGGTTCTGGCTAACGATGCATATAAAGTGAATTCACCAAAAGTGTCGCCCCGTTCTAGCACTGTGGTAAGTTGATAATTACCGTCCACGCCATAATTGCCCACCTTCACCTGCCCAGCCTCCACGATAGAAAGCCCAGGTTTTAAATCCCCTCGATTGTGGATCATAGCGCCCTTGTCGTACTCAGTTGGCGTACCAAATTGCGTGCACAGCTCAAGTAATGATTCAGGCATGATAATTTGATTGAGCGCTTTTATATAAGACACTTTTTCACCAAATCTATAGTTCTATATATTTACTATGTTAATGGGGTGTTAATTTTACTGCAATACGTGGAGAGAACTATGAACTATCAAATTGCGATTATCGGTATTTTTTTGATATTTGCGTTACTGGAAGCAAAGCAAGGTAAGCTTTTTAAGAAATGCGCAGAAGTGAGCGATGATGGAAAAGTCGAACTCATTGGCACCTTAGTGCTTTTTGTAATTACCCAGCCTTTCGTGCTTTTTAGTGCCGGTGCGTTAATGTTACTTGTTGTGCCCCAATACCAAGGAGCACTAGATCAAGAAGCATTAGGCGACTCATCTATTTTTCTGCATATTGCATTGCTGCTGATATTCGATGACATGATGCAATATTGGTGGCACCGCCTGTCTCACTCCACCCGTTTCCTGTACAACTTGCATCGTGCACACCACAACGGCAAGTACATGAGCGTGCGCATTATCTATCGTAATAACGTGTTCTATTACCTGTTGATGCCGTCGCTGTGGTTTTCAGGCGCGCTTATCTATTTAGGGTTAGGCTGGACTTATGCGTTCTATCTTGTGGTAAAGCTAAGTGTCATTACCGGTGCGCATGCCGAATGGAAATGGGACAGATTTTTATACCAAACGCCAATGCTTAACAAGCTAGCGTGGATTGTGGAAAGGACAATATCGACACCCTCTACCCATAGCGCACACCACGGTCTAAAGGCTGACGATGGCATTACCAACTATAAAGGTAATTACGGAAATCTATTGTTTTTCTGGGACGTGTTATTTGGAACTGCCAAAATCACGCGAAAATACCCAGCTCAATATGGTATTGAAGGAATGTTTTACGCTAACTGGGTAGAGCAACTCGTTTGGCCGCTATATAAAACACCACGCAAACCTAAAATGGTTGCTCACTCGCCCACCAACAAAGCTGCTAAAGCGGCGTCCAATACGATAAACGAAGCGGAAAAGAAAAGCGCAATCGAAACCGCGTCTAGTCCTAACAATAGTACACATACTGATGGGGTATTAAATCCGGAGTCTGTGGTGAATAAAACTGACGCAGCTATATAGTTACGAGTCGGAGTAGGAGCAATGTTGAGCCTGCTCCTAAACCGGCTTGATTAGGCCTCTTCGTAAAGGGTAGCAATCCACTTCTCTTCCGATATGAAGCTCCACGCCCACTTATCCCACTGACTGTCTAGTCCTGCTTCTGTAATCGCTTCAAGGCTTTTACCCTGTGCTTTCTGCGCTTTCACAAAAGCAAAGGTTTCTTCAATCATTGCAAGAAAGCTGGTGTACTCGGCTTTGTTACTAAGTGCACCATGGCCTGGAATCAGAACCGTATCGTCATCTATTTTCGCCATCACTTGCTTAACTGATTCAATGTAGCCTTTAACGCTACCGCCGGACTTTAAGTCGATGTACGGGAATAATCCGTTGAAGAACAAGTCGCCAGTGTGCATGACATCCGGCTGTTCAAACCATACGATGCTGTCGCCGTCGGTATGCCCTGATTCAAGATGCATAATGTGAATGGTTTCACCGTTAAAATGTAGCTTGATACCGTTTTCATAGGTAATAGCCGGTAGCGCATCAGGAGAGACTTTTTCATCGTTGGCCAATCGAACACGCACGTTGTCATGGGCTAAAATAGTCGCGCCTTTGTGACTGTGAAAAAACGCATTCGACCCTGTATGGTCGCCATGATAATGGGTGTTAATCACATACTTTGGCTTGTCGCTACCAAGCTCGCCTAGCGCGGCAGCTATTTTTTCTGCAAGCGGAGCAAACTGATCATCAATAATAAGAATGCCATCATCACCTGCAGAAACGCCGATATTGCCGCCCATCCCCGTTAACATATGCACGGAACCTTTAAGTGCTGTTGCTTCTATTTCAACCTTTTCAAAACGGTCTTGCGAAAAAGCAGCTGGAATGAAAGTTGTCGATACTAAACTTGCAGCTAGTAGCATACTTCGGGTACGTGATTGCGCCATTGGGGTTTCCTTAGGAAGTGCTTATTATTTATTAGGTCTACATACACTATGACCTAGCTTCCGGTTCAGATCATTTTTTCATCAGTTGGGATGTCACCAATATAAGCAAACCGCGGAACAGGCTTGCCTTCTACTACCACCTCTTCTAAAAACATACTTAATGGGCGAACCCACAAGGCTTTTTCACCATAACATGGGCGATACACCACTAAGGAAGACTCATCTTCTGAATGTGTCGCCACTTCGTAAACATCGTAATCACTGCCTTTATAGTGGCGGTAGCGACCTGGGGTTCTAAGTTCGGGAGTTTTAGTTTCTGTGGCACTCATGATGGCTCCTGCTTTTCATTATTTTTCATTTAAATACTGTTAATTAGGGCTAAGTTTATAAGACGTCTGATAAGGTTGACGCCGTTTCAATTACTCACCTTTTTACTCACTATTTTATTCACCCTCTAGGGGCAAAGGAAGTTGATGTATGGTTTGTGCCTCACCAAGGCCAATGTGCAGCCCAACTAATCGTATACCGCGGCCTTTGGCGCGCTCGTAAGCTTCTTGCAATAGGGTATCAAAGTAATGAGCATTTAACGAAGGGCATCGATGCTCAACGGTAGTAAGTTGGAAATCTTGAAATTTCAGTTTCACCCCTTGAGTGCGAATACGAACAGGCTTTCCTGTGCGCTTTTCATGGGCATCCATACGCTCCTGAAGCTTTTGTAGTAAGTGAGGCATAAAGTCTCGACAGTCTTTTAATGAGTGAATATCGTTGCTTAGGGTGCGTTCTACGCCTATAGACTTGCGTTCTCTTGAAACCGATAGTTCTCTGTCATCAATACCGTGAGCTCGTTCCCACAGTACCGCGCCAAACTTACCTAATTCCTTTTGAATACGCTCGAAAGGGTAAACACGCACGTCGCTGCACGTCGCTAACCCTAATCTCTGTAACTTTTGCATTGTCACTTTGCCTACCCCTGGAATCTTTTTAAGGGGCATAGCGCTAACAAAACTGTCTAATTTGTCCGGTGTAATAACACAAATCCCATTAGGCTTGTTTTCATCGCTGGCCACTTTTGCTACAAACTTACAGGGGGCAACGCCCGCCGACGCGGTTAGCCCCAATTCTGCTTCAATACGGCTTCTAATTTCTTCGGCAATTAGGGTGGCGCTCCCTCCGCAGTATTGGCTATTGGTGACATCAAGGTAAGCTTCATCTAACGAAAGTGGCTCGATTAAATCGGTATAGTCGGCGAAGATTTCGCGAATTCGTTGAGACTCTTTTACATAAGCATCCATGCGCCCTTTTACTAAGGTGAGATTCGGGCAAAGCTTAAACGCGTATGCGGTGGCCATGGCGGAACGCACCCCATATTTACGGGCAGGATAATTACAGGTAGAGATAACGCCACGGTGCTGTGAGCTTCCACCAATGGCAATAGGGATATTACGTAACGCAGGGTTGTCACGCATTTCAACCGCAGCATAAAAGCAGTCCATATCTACATGGATGATTTTTCGCATGCCGTATTGCCCCCTAAACTGCCAAACGAATTGAACCGCTCTATAAAAAAACTGTATAGAAAGACAGTATTCTAGAGCATATTAATTCGCCTTACCAGTGAACGAGATGAATAGTGAGCAACTACTTACTCCACAAGTAATAAATGAAGCATACAAAAAAGCGCGGTAAGCTTTTAACTTACCGCGCATCTATATTTATACATTGTAACTCTTTTGCGTATTGTTTTTGTCTAAGCAAAAGAGCGATAAGATCAGATTAAAGGATCTGATTCTGTTTCCATTCATTCAATTTCTTTTCTCTCGCTTCTTCTTTTTCCATGCGAGATTTCTTTCTGTCACAAGGCTCTGGGCAATCACATGCTTTAGCGATACCCAATGCGCCTAGTCCACCGCAGCTACCTGAAATGGTTTTGCGCTGCACTAAGTAGCCTACCGCCATGGCAAGTACCATAGTGAGGAAGAAACCGAATGCTAGAATAAACGTAGACATAGCCTACTCCTTAATTATTTACTTTTACCAGTTTATCAAATTCTGGCGTGGCATACTCTTCAAATCCATCGGCTGTGCGACGAATGAGAAATACAGCAAGTTGTTCCTGCTCTGCAAGGTCGATAGCACGTTGCCATCCCATTACGTTGAAGGCAGTGGCTAAGCCATCAGCAATCATTGAAGATGGGTTTACCACCGTAACCGACACCAAATCATGAGTTATCGGCGAGCCAGTATTTGGGTCAATCAAATGAGAGTAGCGTTTCCCATCTTCTTCGTAATAGTTACGATAATCACCCGATGTCGCTATGGCATTAGTGCCTATAGACACCACTTTTTGTACGGCGCGTTCTGTCGTTACCGGCTTTTCAATTGCAATTAGCCATTCACTGCCATCACCACGTTCGCCTTTAACCCGCATTTCACCGCCAATCTCTACAAGGTAATGCTGCAGGTCATGGGCATCTAAAATAGCTGCCACTTCATCCACGCCATAACCTTTCGCAATAGTTGATAAATCAACATACAACATGGGGTTTGCTTTCATAAGACCGGTTGGCGTAGTAGATAATTTCTCATAACCTACATAATCCCGTACGGCATCAATATCGGCTTGGGTTGGCACTTTCTCTGGGCGTTTGTTAGGTCCAAACCCCCACAAATTCACCAAGGGCCCGACCGTAACATCTAGCACACCATCACTCAAACGGGCCAAACGAAGGGCTTCATTCACCACGGTAAGCGTCTCTTGAGACACCGCAAAGTTATCTGAATATCGATATTGGTTAAAACGAGACAACTCAGACGTTGTGTCGTAGGTCGACATCATCTTATTGATGTTAACTAACTTAGCGTCAATTTCTTCCTGCAAACCTTCTACTGCAGTTTCACCTTCACCAAGAACGTACTTAATATTATAAGTCGTGCCCATAGTTTGGCCTTGCAAATGCTCAACCGAAAGTGGCTTTTCACTGCAACTGGCAATAAAAAGGATGCTCATAGCAATAACCGCTAATGCTATTCTGGCAAAGAATCGAATCACGTTTTGGGTCCTTTAACTAAACAAAAAGGGGGCTTACGCCCCCTTTACTCACTTGTAGATTTCGGATTAACCACCGAAGTCATCAAGCATAATGTTTTCGTCTTCAACACCTAGGTCTTTCAACATGTTGATAACGGCTGCGTTCATCATAGGTGGTCCACACATGTAGAACTCACAATCTTCAGGCGCAGGGTGGTCTTTCAGGTAGTTCTCAAGAAGAACTTGGTGAATGAACCCAGTGTAACCTTCCCAGTTGTCCTCAGGCTGAGGATCTGAAAGGGCAACATGCCACTTGAAGTTATCGTTTTCTGCAGCTAACTCATCGAAGTCTTCTGTATAGAACATTTCGCGAAGTGAACGAGCACCGTACCAGAAACTCATCTTACGATCGGTATTTAAGCGACGAAGTTGGTCGAAGATATGCGAACGCATTGGCGCCATACCCGCACCACCGCCAACAAATACCATTTCGTTTTCGGTTTCTTTTGCGAAGAATTCCCCAAATGGACCAGAGATCGTTGCTTTGTCACCTTCTTTAAGGCTCCAAATATACGATGACATTTTACCAGCAGGTAGGCTTAGGTTATTAGGTGGCGGCGTAGCAATACGCACGTTCAACATAATAATGCCTTCTTCTTCTGGGTAGTTAGCCATTGAGTAAGCACGAATGGTTTCTTCATCTACTTTAGATTCGATATCGAAGAAGCCAAAACGTTCCCAATCACCGCGATACTCATCAGGGATTTCAAACTCTTTGTACTTAACGTGGTGCGCAGGGGCTTCAATTTGAATGTAACCACCAGCACGGAAAGGTACGCTTTCACCGTTAGGAATTTGAAGCTTAAGTTCTTTGATGAAAGTAGCTTTGTTATCGTTAGAGATAACTTCACAATCCCACTTCTTAACACCAAATACCGACTCTTCAAGCTCGATTTCCATGTCTTGCTTAATCGCAACCTGACATGATAAACGGCAGCCTTCACGAGCTTCACCTTTAGTGATGTGATCAAGTTCAGTTGGAAGGATTTCACCACCACCTGAATGAACGTCTACACGACACTGACCACAAGAACCACCACCACCACATGCTGAAGATACGAAATATCCTGCATCTGCTAGTGCGCCAAGAAGCTTGCCGCCTGGCTCAGTTTTAATTGCTTTGTCTGGGTCACCGTTGATAGTGATGGTTACATCACCGCTTGGTACCAGCTTCGACTTGGCAAACATGATGATAAATACTAGCGCCAATACAATGGCAATAAACATGCCGACGCCTAGGAAAATTTCTACTTGATTCATTTATATGCTCCCGAGCTCGATTACAGCTGAATACCAGTGAATGACTG
>Ga0209404_10000899_pt1 | contig 22010 bp, 12 predicted proteins | sample TroAtlMetagenome_2_FD_187447 | JGI IMG/M metagenome (GOLD analysis project Ga0209404, IMG submission 187447) | Marine eukaryotic phytoplankton communities from Atlantic Ocean - Tropical Atlantic ANT8 Metagenome (SPAdes) (version 2) | ecosystem: Environmental > Aquatic > Marine > Oceanic...
AAGGGACTCTAATTTATGCGACCTGCAGTGTCCTAAGGGCCGAAAACGATGACGTTATCAAAGCTTTTCTAGAGGAGAATAGTGGCTGGCAACTCCAAAGACAGACCAAGACCTCCCCCGTAGACCAGGGGTGTGACGGACTGTTCGCAGCAAAACTGATAAAGGGCTGAGCCAGATAGTTGTATTTAGTAACGGGACTGTTGTATTATAAAGATTCAAGGTATCAGAATGAATCTCACAGCCTTTCGCAACAACCACATTTTACTAGCGCTATGGCTCATAGCTACGCCTAGTGTTGCACAAACAACGTTTGAGACGACTTCTGACGAGGTCGAAAACACAACAGGCTTAGAGCAAAATATTGAGGAGCAAGACAACTCAACAGATACTGCTCTAAATGGCGAGCTTGATGCCGAACAAGCCACACCGCAAAGGCGACAACAACGCCAGCCAGCCACAATCAAACGAGACAACACTGATAAATATCTTGGGATCTTAGGCTTACTTTTCTTGTGGTTACTTACCAGAAAAGAAAACGAGAGAAAGGAGGTAAGAGGGCGACCAACCAGGAAAGCGCCGTTGACAGTAGAAGAGCTCGGACGGGCCATATATTCTGTGGCCAGATCCTCTGATCTTACTGGATTTAGAACACTACACATTGACGGGAAGGAGGCTGGAGAGGCTTTAGGGGTTGATGAGGCCACTCAATACCTTAGAGACAGAACTCAAGCTAAGCTGGCCCAAGACATGGCTGACTTAAGCGAAAACATTCCTATGGGGGCTCAATACAAATCTTGCAAAATTGATGGGGATCAGATCACTATCACCTTGATTAACTCAACAGGTGAAGAGGTAAGGGTAGGGGCGGGGAAAGTTCTGCAGGTTGGAGCGATCTTGAGGTTGGTTTAGTGGGATCAAGGAGGTGTTTTTGTTCATTGACCACACTTACACGACACTAATTGTGATAACACTCACACAGCGACTGTTTCCACCGAATGTGATTTCAACCTACCAGAGTTCAAGGGTTTGGCTATGGCATGCCTAAAGCGAGGGAAAAATAACCTCATACAACCATGTTTTAGCTGAAAAATATCGTTTATCGCCCCAAAATTACCTTAGTTTCTAAACTCATATTATTTACCGTGTTCAAGAGCCTGATCACCCAACGTAAGCGCGATCATCTCCAAATTAGTTGATCTGATTACAATAAGAATTTGACCATCAAAGCGCTGATCTCCGATACTTCAAACTGGCAAAAAAAGAAGACCCTACGCCACAAAATCTCGGCGTTTTATGGAGACAACTAAATGCACTGTGTCAATTGTTCCGCAACGCTCCAACAAGGAGCGGCTTTCTGTGCGGGGTGTGGAACCAAGCAACCACTCCCCGAAGCATCTCCCGAACAGATTCAAACATACCGAGAGGCCCTAAAGAGCTTTATGGACGACGGGGTCTTGGAAGACTGGGAGCAGACAGAGCTAGAGCGCCTTAGAGCTGAGCTTTCCATCACATCTGATGCACACAATGAGCTGATGAATGAATTTAAGCTCGGGATGGTTGTCCCTCTAGAGCTATTCGTCGACACCGCCTCGATGAATTCATTTCAACAAGACCAGCGGTGCCTAATACGGATGCGGCTGCTCAACCCGAGCGATCGCCCACTAAAAACAGTAGGTATCCGCTATGTCACTAGCGCCACCAACGGCCTAATGACCCACCAAACATCTACAGTACCACCACAAAAATTCGCCGATTTCTACGTAGGTATACAGCCATCGGCAGCGGGCCAACACTCCCTCGAAGGAGTCTTAAACAGCAACTCTATGACAGGAAAGGCCACTCACTACCAGCTGAAGCCTGTCGCATTTCAGGTAGAAAAACACCAAAATGGGCCAGAAAGCGTAAGCGTCAACATCGACGCCAGCAGCATGAAGGTGGGAAGCTTCGACGACTGGAACCTAGGTGGTGCCGATACTGAAAGCCGAGCTGGGATGATGCCTGATGGCAAGTGGCTCCACGTAAAATTGAATAGCATCTCGCCGGAACACGCTGACAATTGGTCAAATAAAAAGTCTGATAGCAAGGCCGCTATGACCGCTGCTGACCGCAAAGCACAGGAAGAGGTTGAGGCTGAGCGCAGACGGATAGCTATCGCCGAACAAAAACTGGCATCAAGTTCAGATCTCGACAAAGGAAGATTAAGCTTAGACTCAGAAAGGCATAAGACTGCTACTGAAATAGAGAAAAGTCGCCTAGAGTTAGAGGCTCAAAGACAAGCACACGAATTGGAACTCGAGAAACGACGCTTAAAGAACGCTGAAGAAGAGCGTGCATACGAGCGTGAACGCCAACGAAAGAAGGATGAGAAAGAAAATCAGTTAGCGTTGAAAGGAGATGAAAAACCGCAGGGCAGTTACCTCAAACTGGCCCTCTGTCTCTTATTTTGGCCATTGGCTGTTGTCTATTACATGAAACACAAATGGTAGTCGCCGACATTAGATTCTTTCATATACAGCCACTGCATACCAAGAAACTCTTGGTGTCGTATTAAGCAATAGCTCTCAACATAAAAAACCAAGCGGAGAAAATCAATGTCTGAAACAACCTGCACCAGCTGTGGCCGTCTAAATTCTGGTGGCGCTGGGTTCTGTGCTTTCTGCGGAAACAATATGGCACCGACCTCCGCCTGTAACCAATGTGGGTTCGCCAACCCACAGGGGTCTATTTTCTGTAGCGGCTGTGGACAATCCACCGTAGCAACTCCTGAGCAACAGCTGTCCGAAGAGGGGCAAGTAGACGCTGGAGTGTGGGATCGCGGCAAGGGAGAATTTGTCACCAGCGTAGCCATGAGCGAAATGAAGTCTTCACTCTTACGCTCTTATGTCCAGGTTCCTGCCGACAGTGTCGGTGTGATTGTTCTAGACGGAAAGGTAAAGGAGGTGGTGAGCCCTGGCCTAAGATTGAGCGCTGGTATTTTCGATAAACTTGGGAAATTCTTCAGCAACCTGATCGGGAGGGAGTCCGAGTTAGATCGTTCAACCTTCTACTTGGTAGCAGTAACCCCTATTCTATTCCCACCAATGATGGTTACCGCACCAGCTGGTGAGGGCTCTGAAATCCAAGTCCAGACTGTTGTGCAAGGGGTCTTTCCAAGTAAGGACGACATGCAATCCCTTGGTAAGTTCTTTCAGAATGTAGTGGGAGCTTCACAGTCGGTTGGGCGCAAGGATCTTGTGACTCAGCTCAGACCCAAGGTTGATAAGGCTGTGCAGGACGCAATAGCAAGACATGGCGATGACTATCCCGCGGGCGAAGCCATGGTTACAAGCTCTCTGGCGGCATCGCTTGGAGAGACCACTGGATTTAGTTTCCGGGTTGAGCTTACCCCAAAAGGAACAACTGTAAGTATGGAGACTATTCTAGGGTTGTACGAGATGCCTGAGCAGGTGCCTTGTACAAACTGGAACTGTGAACACCAGATCATGCCCACTGAGGGCTTCTGCGGCTTTTGCGGGGAGAAACAGGAGGGACGAGACTTATCACCAGCTAAAGAGAAACTGTATACATCCGACGGCGTTGATGTCGAAGTACACGCTATCATTAGAGCTCAAGGACAAGGCAACCTCTCTCAAGGAGGCATGGTCACTGGCGCATTAAATTCCGCCGCCGCTAACGCTATTAGAAACGTAAGCTTTGAGGAGTTGACCAAAGGTGGCCTTAAGAAGATCAACGCCGCCCTAACAGCTACCGCCCGAGAAGTGGTTGAGAACCTAGGCTTCAGGCTCTTAGGAATCCAACTCATAGATGTGCGTTCAGTGCAGTCCGATTGGCTACTCGATGCCCGAAACCAGCTAACAAAGGCTCGCCAACAGATAGAGCTAGATACAGAGTGGGCTGATGTAAACAAGCAAGAGATCGACCTCCAAGCCGTGGTGTTTGGAAACATGCTCCTGCGAGCCGAAGTTGAGGCAAATCACAAGTTCGACATGCTAAAATTAGAGCTGCATGACGACTTTAGACGCCTCAAAGAGTCAAACAAATATGGCCTAATGACCGCAGATGAGATGTTGAACCATGAGTTCAAGATGGACGACATGGCTATGCAAGATCTGGAGCGACGCCAAGGGCTGAAAGATCGCCAGTCCGATCTAGATATCGCCGATGCTCAACGAGAAGCTTTGACAGACGTAAAGGTAGACCAGAGTCTGCGAGCCCGGGAGCGCATACTGGCTCAGGAAGACCACACCGACGTCAAATCGGATGCCGAGCGCGAGCGCGAACTTAGGTCTATGATGCGAGAAGATGAAAACTCAGAGATGAGCCATCAATTCGGGCAAGAGAAGGCTGTTGCTCAGCATGCTGACGACCTAACACGTCAGGGCATGCAGCTTGACTCCGACAAGCGCCGTATGGGCACAGACGATCGCTCCTACGATGCTCGCTCTTTGACAGACGATGCGGACTACGCGGCAAACAAGGCGATCGATCAGGAACACAGACAAGACGATCTAAATATCGATCGGGAGGCGCGTCGCCAACAGCTGCAGATGGAGAAGCTCAAAGGGATGGCAGATCTTGAAGCCGCTATTTCGGATAGGGAAAATGCACAAGAAGCCCTTATGAAAGACAAGGACGATGCGCACGCGCAAGCCATGCGAGAAAAGCTCGTGTCCAACGATCTCTCCGAGGCGCAGATGCTGGCCGCCCAGGCCGCGGAATTGGGGAACTCAGAGCACGGCGCCGCCGCGTTTGATGCCCTCAAGAATATGGGGCAAGACCGAACGGCCGCCGCTACGGCCGAGGCACAGGCTGCCGCTGCTCTGGCAGCCAAAGAAGAGCAAATGGCGCTCATGAACAACATGATGGATCGAGGTGCTGCGAAAGACAATCAGATGATGGCAATGATGCAGCAGATGATGCAGAGTCAGCAGGCTACAACCAACCAAGCCTTACAGGGCGCACAAGCGTCGGCGGAGGCGGGAGTCTTGGCGGCACAACAGGCGAACGAACAGACCGTGCAAGCCCACAAGGACGCGGCTGGCCAAGCTGGGCACTCCGCATCTCAAGCCATGCAGTCCATGTCTCATGTGGCGGGAAATCGTGCCATCGGAAGTTCGGGCATTGAGGCCCAGAAGCCCAAGGATATTCCCCAAGCGGGAGAAGTCCCAAAGGCCGACGGCCCTCCCGTCTGTAAGAAATGCGGAACTCAGGCGCCCATGGGTGCGAGATTCTGCAGCAAGGGCTGTGGCGCACTAGCGTGAAGGATTCTCCAGACTCTTCACTGCTTCGACGCGAGACAGGCGAGATTGCTGAGTTCGAGGGTGAACTGCAGACGCAGTTACTATTCGAAGGAAGCAAGTCCGAACACAGCGCACCCGTTCTGGTAACCAAAGATGGGGCGGTAGTCCGGGTGATGGTAAGGGGGGACAACCCATTTAACTATGAGACCCTTCAGCTACACCTAGGCCAGCAAATTTCCCTTAGCGGTGTTTGGCGGCGAGGAGTGGTGATGGTGGAGCCCGACGATCTAACTACCCTTCCTACCGACAAAGAGCCCGACAGAGATTTAGAGCTAATCGAAGGGGCTAACGAGGAAGACAGATGAGCAGTTGTTCCAATTGTCACGCTCCCTTGGCCAGTGGAGTTAGGTTCTGCGCAAAATGTGGCACACGTGTAGAGGCCACACCAGCGCCGAAATCATCGGGTTCATTCTGTACCAAGTGTGGAAAAGCTCTGTCTCAAGGGGTGGCCTTCTGTTCTGGCTGCGGAACAAGACAAATGGCAGCGCCTGCCCCCAAAGCCCCGTCACGCCCTCAAATGCCCTCGAGATCGACACCAACTAGGCCAAGCTCGTTCGCAGCGAAGGCAAGCTCACAGGGCCCTATTAGAGGCCCCGTGTTGTATGTCACCGCAAAGGGTGCCATGGACGAACAAGCGCTAAGAACGCTAATTAATAACGCTAGTGCCGCCAACAAAGGCAACCTTTTGATTGTAGATGCCTCCACTGATCCTGTAGCTGCGGTTCAGAAGGCTACAGGTGAGTGTCTGCGTCGACGTGTAAAGCTAGAGGCAGTATGTCTGCTTGGATCTGACGACACACTCCCGCACCATCTCTTTGATGACCCTTGCGGTCAGGACGAGAACCTACCATCCGATGCCCCATACGGGATGGCACGAACCCCCAACCAAGAGGAGCGCTTTCAAGGCTTAGTATTGCCTCAGATACCAGTCTGTAGGATCCCTTTTGACGAAGCAGATCAGATTCAACCTTTCTTGGTAATAGGTGCCGAGCTCTGTGATTCTTGGGACGACGGGCTCGCGGTGACAGCACAGGTATGGACTGGTGCCAGCGCTGCTGTATTAGCCGCCATTAATCCAAGAGGAGATGTGCCTCTCCACGCCGTTCCTCCGAAAGGCCCCAGCCAGATAGGTTCAGAGATTAAATCAACTACTGGCCGATGCTACTTCAACGTCCACGGCTCAGATCAAACTACCGCTTGGTTCGGCGAAGGAAACGGTCAACAACCCGAGGCTTTCGAGCCCGAATTAGTAAAAATAGCACCACGAGGAATTGCAGTTACTGAGGCCTGCTACGGAGCGCTGATCGACGAATACGGGGAAGGAATCAGCCGTAGCTTCCTGCAGGCTGGCGCTGGGTGTTTTGTGGGATCAACCATAATAGCCTGGGGGCCAACTACCGCACCGATTGGGCTTGCTGATGAGATAGTCACCGGCTTTTACGGCGCACTTGATCAAGGCACAGGGGTCGCCAAGGCATTAGTTCAGGCAAAGGAAGAGATGCTAAAGCGCTACCAACAATCCGACGGTAGTTGGAATCTTGAACCCGCACAACACAACACACTTCTCTCATTTATCGCCTATGGTTCGCCATGTGCGACAGTCCGAGCGTCCCAATCCAAAGGCTTCACACCAAGCTCTGTCAGGGGAGGCAAGCCAGGAGGGAGTGACGTTCTGAGTAGAGTCCGCGCACGAATGGCTGGCCAAGGCGGCGGGGGAACTGTGCTTGAGCAGGTCATGTCACGACTAGAGTCAAGGATCTCGGGGGAGACTTTCCGCATACTAAACCAAGGGCGCGTAGACCTTAGTGCACCACCTCCTGGGCTACCAGACATGACCCAAGTCCGAAACCGCATCGCAGAGAAGTTAGGGCGAATGCCTACACAGACGCATGTCTTCCAGAGCTCTGGTGGCAATCGAGATACCAGCGTGTTTGGAAAGGCTGGCGAAGGGACTAATGCCAAAATTGTGGCAATGGTCGTCAATCAAGCTGGTCAGATAATCGCCGAATATTCAGCTCGGTAAGTTAGCAGGACTACTCTCCGAACTCCCCACGCAACCCCTGCAGTTCAACCAGAGCCTTACGGTAGTCTATTCGTGCCCTGAGAGCGTTTAATCGCGTCTGGATTAGGTTTGACTGAGACTGTAAAACCTCTCTCTCCAAGCCGCGTCCAGCATCGCGAAGAGCCACATCTGCGGCTAGAGTCTGCTGAGCTAACTCCACTGTGCGATCCGATAGCTCAACTCGCTGACTGGCCCCTTGCAATGTCCTAACCGCCACCGCAACCTGTTGTATCAAAGCATCATTGGCAGCCTCAGCCGTAGCTTGAGCCATAGACAGCATCGCCGTCTGTGCAGTCAGGGCGCCTGTATTGGCCCTGTTACCCAAAGGTGCGCTGAACTCGACCCCTACAAAATGATTGGGTAACTCCATTGATACTAGCTCTCCTAGAGAGGCTGAGAGCTTACCCTCCTCATAACCACTCCAGCCTAACTGGCCGATTAATGACAAGTTAGGCAAGGTAGCGTGTCGAGCCCAAGACACCTCAGCCTCAGCCTGTTCAAGGGCCAAAATCTGCAAGGCAACGTTTGGGTTTGAAGTCAGTGTGGCATCAATGGATCCCTGCATGTCAACACTCAGTCCGAGTTGAACATCTCCTGGAGGGGTGCTCGGTAGCAAAACCTCTCCCACCTCCCAACCAGTCAAGCGTGCCAAATTATCCATGGCCGCCAAAAGAGCGTCTTCAGCATCTAGCAAGGACAACTCAGCATTCGCCAGCGCACTAGCAGCCCTAGCCGCGTCAGATGGGGCTGCGCTACCGCCCTCAAGAAGAGCGGAAACAACCCTAGACTCCTCGGTCGCGACCAGTACGGCATTCTCTGACAGCTCTTTTGAGCCAGAGGCTAGAGCCAGATCCCAATAGGCCCTCGCTGTTTCTAAGCCCACTGCTATCCTTGCGGACTGTAACCTCAGTTCAGCCTGTGTTGTCGCGTTCTCCGCGCTAGATATAGCCCTGAGGTTATAAGAAAGACGATGGCCTGCCAACAATTGCTGACTAAATTCTAAAGCGAAATTTGTCTGGTGAGTGGTGTCCGTTGTCTCAGTAAACTCTTGTCCTGATACAGAGAAATTATACTCTGCAGGAGGAGTCCTGACACCGTTAAAATTCATGCTCCAGACAGTACCTGTTGGGAGGTTCTGTGACAGGGTTGTCCCCCAGCCAGTCATCGCCTGGTCCAGCTTATAAACAAACCCCTGGCCACGACCCTCACTAACCATCGGGCTGTAATTTGTGCTTAGACCGAGCTGTACATCTGAGACCCCGCGAGCGCTTAGTTCACGACCCTCACTGGCAAGTACATCGGCCATAGCTGCCACCACATCTGTGTTGTCGGACCAAGCTGCCTGAAGGGCGTCATCTAAAGAGATATCTCTAGCCATAGCTGTAGATATTAATAATAAAGAAAGAATCATTTGCGCTCCGATGCATTAGCCAAAACGTAGCCCCAGTATCTCACAACAACACCTCGAAGGTCGTCAAAAATGGTGTAGAGAATGGGAAGTAGAAAGAGAGTGAGCAGTGTCGCTGTTGCCAGACCACCAGCTACAGAGATACCCAGTGGGGCATAGGGAATGCCTACAAAGGAGCGGGTCCCAAAAGCCATCGGCAATAGGCCCGTTATTGTAGTGATGGCTGTCATAAGTATGGGGCGTAACCTGCGCTCACCAGCCATGATCAGAGCCTCTTCTCGACTGTGGCCCGAGTCTCGCAAATTTGTGACTCGATCGATCAACACAATACCGTTGTTAACCACAACTCCAATTAATATGACCAAGCCTATCCCGACCATCATATCAAAAGAAGTGTTGGTGATGTATAGAGTCCAATAGACACCTATTCCAGCCATTGGAAGCGTCATAATAATCGCGAAAGGTAGCAAGAAGCTTTCGAACAATATTCCCATCAGAAGGAAGACCAATATTGAAGACAAGATCATAGCTTTCTTCTGATCTTCAAAGTTTTCGTCTCGCTCCATTCTATAACTTTCGTCCGACCAGGTCACCCCAGGAGGAAATACTACGCTGCTCATTGCGGTTGCTATCTCAGTCATTGCATCCTCGGTAGAGGTCTCCTCCTGCAGCTCCACGCTTAAACCGACACCCTGGATCCCGTTCCTCCTGTTAATCTGTCCAAATGCCTCCGCATGCTCCAGGTCAGTGACCGCCCTAAGAGGGGTCGGAACCCCATTTGAACCGTAGACTGGCAAGTTCATAAGGGCATCTATCCCCGCTCGATCCTCAACAGAATACCTTGCCATAACAGGATACTCGGAGCCACCCTCTCTCCATTCACTTATCTGAAGACCTCGCATAGCGAACGATACAGTACGGGCCGCCCACTCACCAACAACACCACTTTGAGCCATAGCCGCGTCGTCTAGTCTCACCAGGATCTCTGGGTTACCTCCTGAGAGCGGATTATCGACCTTTAAAACAGTCTCTAAGGCCACTATCCTCTGACGAACCTCCTCGGTTACATTGGCCAACACTTCTGGATCGTCACCAAACAGCTCTATTTCGATGTTGTTACCACCATATTCTCCACCACTGCTACGAGATCTGTAGATATCGACCCCGACTACTACAGGGAGATTATCCTGAACATCCTCCAGCACTAAAGAGCGTTCAGCTGCGGACAAATCATCTGAAAGCTGTACTTGTACCCAACCCCTTCCGTTATCTCCATCGTATCGAATTCTATATATTTCAACGCCCCAAGCTTCTTTATTAGACTCAACCCAAGCCTCCAACAGTTCGGTTGTGTCTTCAGCCTCATAGTAGGTCGCATCTCGCCCCATATTGTAATTGACCGTAAACTCCCCTGGCATGTTGTCAGACTCTTCTGAGCACTGAACAACACTCATTGGGACCATAACAGTGATAAACACCAACCCCAAAAGCCCCATAGAGCTATCTTTTCGATGGTTGAGTAGCCAACCAAGCGCTCTCTTGTAGTATTTGGTCAACCACAAAATAGACTTTGGCTCGTGCATCTTTTGCTTCTTAACAAGCAGTGTAGAGAGCGGGGTGAATAGCAGGGCAACCACAAGGCTAGCGCCTAAAGCATAGATTACAGGCATACCTAATTCACCCATAAAGAACGAAAACATCGCATCTTCACTCATCAAAATGAGGGGCAAAAAGACTACCATTGTTGTCATAGTAGATAGTAAAATAGCCAGAGAAACCTCTGCTGTTCCTGCGACAGCTGCCTCTCGTGGTGAGGCCCCTTGAAGCCTATGCTTAAATATAGTCTCGGTTACGACTATGGAGTTGTCTACAACCATACCAACGGCAATCATTAAGCCAAGTAGGGTCAAGAGGTTCAAGGTTCCACCGCTTGCGAACACGATCCCTACTGTGGTCAACATGGACAGAGGGATCGCAGCCGCGACCATCATCGTCATCCGAACCTCTCTCAAGAACATAAAAAGAACCAAGACAGCCAATAAGCCACCCTGAAACGCGCTGTTCTTTAGGTTGTCGATCGCTTCAGTGATAGTCTCGCCTTGATCAAAGAAGATAAATGTCTGTATGGTTTTACCCGATTCCGCCAGATCTCCATCGCCCCAGTCAGTGGTAGCATCACCCTCCAAAAGCGCTCTCGCGGCAGCTGTTACCGCAACAGTATTTGCTGTGGATTCCTTATAAACCCCAATCCCGATCGCGGACTTGCCGTCTATCCGGCCAATATCTGTTGTCAGTGGTGCCATGAGTTCTACCGTAGCTACATCACTGACTGTTAGACCCTGGCCAATAGGTGTATCGGCGATGTCATCGACGGTCTCCCAAACTGACAGAGAACGCAGGTAACGCTCAGAACCATAGTCTACAACCACTCCCCCTGACCCCTGAAAGTTATCGGCCATCAATGACTGAATTAGCTGACCTAGATCAACATCGTGAGCCATTAATCGCTCACGATCGAACTCGATAATTACCTGTTTCTCTTCAATCCCCCATACCTCTACTTTGGCAACCCCAGGTATTCGCTCTAGCTGAGACAATAGTCCTCTATCTAGCGTCGCATATGCGTCTAAAACTCCTTCGGGTAGAGAGGCGCCAGCCCACAAGACTGGCTCATCGTCTGGGTTGTACCTAAACAGACGAAAATCGCCCACATCGTCAGGTAACTCCAGCATCGCACGCTCCATGCGATCAGAGATTGCGTTGTAGGCGTCTGATGGCTCAGTAGAGCCATGAAGCTCAATGAAAAAACCTGCGAATTCGCTTGATGCTTGTGTGTAGAGGTTCTTTATTCCAGGCACAGTAGCTAGCTGTGCCTCCATTGGTCTTAAGACTTTCCTCTCGGCCTCAATGGGTGAACTCTGTTCGTACGGCACCCAAGCCCACAAAAACGGCGGTGAAAAGCCAGATGGCATCATCTGCAACGGTATCTTTGTCACGGCGCCTAGGCCTGCAACACAGATTGCCACTAACAGCATAAGCACTGTGACTGGCCTTCGTACAGCAAATGCAGGAAGTAGACTTCTCATATTCTATCGTTCATGGTTTACACCGCACCAGGTGAGCGCTCTTTATCTTCGACCGACAGTATAGAGGCGAAAGATTGATAGACCACTGGGATCACTACTAATGTAAGCAGTGTGCTAACCAATAGACCAGAGATTAGTGTTAACGCCAATGGCTGTTGAAGCTCTCCTCCTTGGCCGCCGCCAAGCGCTAGGGGTAAAAGACCCAACACTGTTGTAGCTGTCGTAATGATTATTGGCCGCAGCCTCATAGCAGACGCCTTTTCTATAGCCTCCACAAGTGCCAAACCAGAGGCCCTTAGCCGGTTGATAGTGTCAACCAAGACAATTGCGTTGTTAACAACCACACCTGCCAGAACTATTAGCCCTATCATCACCACCACTGAAAGCGGGACACCAAGAGGAAGTAAGAACAAGACAACCCCAACAAGAGCGAGAGGCAAGGACATCAAGATCACAAACGGATGAACCAAACTCTCAAAAGTGCTAGCCATAATTATATACACTAGAAAGACAGCCATCCCGATAGCAAACTTCATTGAAGATGTGGAGCGATCCATCTCCGTCTGTTGCCCTGCAAGTTTCCAGGTGACACCAGTTGGCCAATCCACCTCTGACAATGCTTGAGAGACCCTCTCACCACCAGAGGCAAGGTCGAAGCCTGTTAGGTTAGCCTCTACAACAACCACCCTTACCTGATCAATCCTACGAATTTCAGAGGGCCCAACTCCAGGCTCAAGATCTGCGACACTTGATAATGGAATTGGCGGGTTTACAAGTGGATTAACATTAATGTTCTCAATCTCTCTTGAAGAGCTTCGGTCTCCCTCCTGAAGGCGAACAAGGAGGTCCTCTGTTCGGTTACCACGACGGATTCTAGTAGCCGCCACACCTTGAACCTGGTTGCGCAACGATGAGGCCACCCCGCTAGCCGTTAGCCCGTGACGCTCAAGGAGCTCTCGACGATAAACCACACGAAGCTCAGGAAACCCTCTCGATAGTGAGCTCTGGACGTCATTGAGACCGTCCACACCATCTAAAGCGGCGACAGCTAGGTCTGATACCTCTTGGAGAGTGGGGAGGTTTTCTCCCTGAATTATAACCTCTATTGGTGTTCTAAAAGAGAAGAGTACTGGGCTTCTTATCTGTTGGTTTAGACCTGTAATCTCTGACAGTGAGGCCCTTAGTTCTGACTTTACTCTCTCTTCGTAGGCGACAGCATGCTGCTCCAGTTCAACCAAAACTCGAGCTGTGTGTGGACCCTCATCTGAACGAGTGTCTGCACTACGAGCGGCGCCAATAACTGTCCAAGCGGTCGCAATGTCTGGGTGATTGTTAGCGATATCTTCAACCTGGCTCACAAGCTCAAGGTTCTCACTAAGAGGGGTGCCTACTGGCAGAGAGGTCTCAATAGTAAATCTTCCCTGTGAGAGGTTAGGCAGCAATTCTGAGCCCATATTGGCAAGGCCAACGAGCGACAGTAGAAGGGCCAATACGGCGCCTGTTACGACGGTGCCTGGGCGTCTCAGAGCTCCTCTTAGCAGGTTGGGATAGGCTCCTGAAAGTGCTCCCCAACAGCTATCAAACAATTTAATCAAAACACCAATAATTTTCTTAGATGGTCCGCCAGCCCCTCTGAAAACCCCGAAAACAACCCTGTTCAAAAAAGCAGCAGGGTATATCCAGAGACTTACAACCAGGCTCCAGATCAGATTAATCACCAGGCGTATCAAGAAGTAAAAGATCAAGATGTAGCGTCTCTTCTTTTCCCTTAGCCATACAAAGCTATCCCTAAAGTCCTTAATACAGACAAACCTCGCCGTCTGTGTGATCCCGCTAATCCCATTTGACTTGGGAATCTGGACCTCTCTAGCAGCAAGCATTGGGATAAAGACAAGGGCTACAACAAGCGAAGCTAATAGACTGACGACCACTGTCATAGCTAGGTCACCGAAAAGTTGACCCGCCACCCCTTCTACAAAAACTATTGGGAGGAAAACAGCGACTGTAGTCAAGGTCGAGGCTGTTACAGCTGCTGCTACTTCTCGGACGCCAGCCACTGCAGAGTCTCTGTTGCTCTTTCCTGCCTCTACATGGACAGTAATAGCCTCTAAGACAACCACCGCGTTATCAACCAGCATACCGATACCTAAGGCCAATCCGCCCAGAGACATCATATTGAGGCTAACGCCTTGGGTGTAAAGCGGTGCGAAGGTAACAATCACTGAGAGCGGTATAGCTGTTGCTATAATTGAGCTAGCTCGTATAGAACCTAAGAAGAAGAACAACACAACTATAGCGAGCACACCACCTAGCCAAGCAGTTCTGCTAAGGTTCCCCATAGCAGCCTCTATGAAGACAGCGCTGTCATCTAGAACTGTAGTTCTCATGTTTGGTGGCAGCACTTCCTCTACTTCGACCAATAGCTGCTTTACATCTCTCGAGGCCTCAACCATGTTGGCGGCTGCCTCACGAAACACCTTCAATTCGACAGCCTCGTAGCCTCTGAGGTGAGTTACTACATCGCGCTCCTTATAGCTATGGGAGACAGAAGCTACATCACGCAACGGCACTGAATAACCATCACCCCTTGGGATGGAGATCGCACGAATCTCTTCTAGGTTTGTCAGCTCTCCAACTACCCTCAAGAGGTAGTCTTTGTTTCCATCTCTAACGAGGCCACCTGCCATGTTGACGTTCTCACTAGAGAGGGTCTGTCTGACCTGCTCTATTGATAAGCCCCTAGCAATCAAGTGATCATGGTCAACCTCGACATGTATCTCAGACTCTAAACCACCACCTATTCTAACAGCTGCCACACCGTTTACGCTCTCGATCATTGGTCGTAGAGTCTCGTCAGCATAATCGCGAAGGCGAGCCAAAGTTGCTGCGGTATTGTCTACAGCGAAATCCTCTGTTGTGCTAGAGGCCGACTCCATAGACAGCGCTATCCTCATAATAGGCTCTAGAGATGGGTCGTACCGTAATATCAGAGGTTTAGAGGCGCCTTGGGGCATACTCATCGTCTGTAAGGACTCTCTTACAGACTGAGAACTGGAGTGAATATCGGTGTCCCAATCAAACTCCAAGATCACATCTGACAACCCTGCCCTAGATCGCGACTCTATCTCCACCAAACCATCTGTTGTGGATAGAGAACTCTCAATTTGTCTTGAGATCTGATGCTCTACCTCTTGAGGCGCTGCTCCCTCATACTCTGTCCTTACTGTAAGGGTTGGGTAGCTGATCTCGGGCATAAGATCGACGGGAAGCTGAGACATTGAGACTAGACCAAAAACCGCCATGCCGATCGCAAACATCAGCACGGTAACTGGCCTGTCGACTACTAGGTCGAAAAAGCCAGTTCTTTCACTCATCGGTAACGACCTCTTCTGGCTCTACCACTTCGTCAGCGTCATCGTCATCGTCATCAATTGAACTCTCTAAGCCCAGGGGCTCAGCGACCGTTACTAGAGCACCATCTTGCACCAATTCCATACCTCGAGAGATAACTGGGGTATCTACATCAAGACCGCTGGAGACCTCTATCCACTCCAAGACCTGTCCTGATTCGGACTGAATAACAGTAACATAGCGTTCGTCTAAGGTTATTGCAGTACGGATAGCCTGCATCGATGGCTCTTCGGGCTCGTCACCAGCTGACTCTTCTGCATCATCATCTTGGTCAATTGGTGGCGCATCCTCCTCTTCAGCCTCACCCTCCTCATCCTCGTCTGGCTCAGGAACAACCTCCTCACCCACAAGAAACACTGATGCTACGCCCTCCTCAAAACGAACCGCGCGTCTTGGTACTACAACTACATCCTCATGATGACCGACCTCGACACTGGCTGAGATGAACTGACCAGGCTTTAGCACTGTCTGTTCTTCAGGAAGCTCCACAGTCACACGTACAGTACCTCTTGTAGGATCAACAGTTGGGGATATTCGCTCGATCCGCCCCTCCACACTTGATTCATCATCGTACAGAGAGACGACCTCGACTTTTTGGTCAACCTCTAGGAAGTGTAGATCCCTTTCGGGTAATTCAAGAACAACCCTCAAGCGACTCAGGTCCACTACTTGAAAAGCACGAGTTCCACCAGCGAGCTCACCCTCACGAATATCCCTTATAGAGACTGTCCCATCAATTGGGCTTCTTAACCTTGTGTGACCCTCTGTAGCTTCAGCCTCTGCGAGGGTAGTAGCCGCAGTCTGTGCGGCGTAGCGTAATTCCTGTAGATCTCTGTCTGACAACGCACCTTGGCCAGCTAACACCTCACCTCTAGCCAACTCTCTTTGTGCACGATCAACCTCACTAGCAGCCCTAGACAGCCCGGCGTCCAAATTTGCGTTCTCTATTGTAGCTAACACCTCACCCCTACGCACAATGTCACCCTCTTCTGCTTGAATAGAGAGGACTATACCAGCGGCCTCAGGTACAATATTTGCCTCAGCCTCAGATTCAACCACCCCTGTTGTCTCCAGCCATGCGCTAGCGCTACCGATCGTCGTTCTAAGAACCTCTACACTCTGTCTCGGCCGTTCATTACTCCTGTCCTTCCCAGAATAGTCACGACCGCAGGAGGTCCCCAAAGAAAGCATAGCTGTTGAAAATAGTACTATTTTTAACCAAGATGGTCTCATAAAACGCCCCTTAGGGCTCTAGAAGCCCATATTCTCTAGGCTGACGTTGTAACATGGACTCATTAGCTTGGTCTGTCACGGCAAGTCATATTTTCTTTGCAAACCCTGACAAGCAATGCCGCCAACAAAACAAGGCTCCATTTACTACCTTTATTTGGTGAACTATCAACCACACCACAACCAAGAAAAGTCTCCTCCACGACCTCCTCCTCTGGGGGATCTGGGTATGGATAGCATGGGAGCAGATCTGTGTAGTTGCCCGCGACGTCAACCGATCTGGCAAAAATACAGTCCTGGTTTAGTGGGGACAAACGCCCTGTCACTGGCCTAGTCCCAACCAAGGCAAATTGCCTTAGCCTTGGGCTCCTAGCCTCTCCCCTATAAAGCTCGACCATTACTGGAAACGAAAAGTCATCCGCAGCTGAAGCGAGAGTGTATACCGTGTTCTCATCACCAAGATGTGTGACCTCTTCAATTCCAGCCCACTCTGGTGGTGTGATGTCATCTACCTGTGATGTTGTAAAAACGCTGAGATCACCGTTGACCAACAAGGCGTAATCGGTCTCAGGCTCCAGGCTCTCTAGAGGGTTGGCCACCAACAGATCGTAGACGTTATCTACCGCGCGCTCAATCGGCGTCCCATCAGCAGCAAACCTCAAGGGTGGTCGATAAACAGCGCCATATGTACTTAGCTCTACCGCTACGCCGATACCGCTATCAACTCTAACTAAGGCTACCCCCTCTATTCCTTCTGACAGCGTTCGAAGTCTACGTTGAACACTACTTCTACGCCATTGCGCTCGACGCGGCTCTCTCCACAGCTCCGAAACATCTGGATTTTGCTCCCATGGAGGAACCTCTTCAACCCCATACCCATCAGGCAGCATTACCTCTTGAGGAAGGAGGTCAAGTTTTTTGCCATAGAGCCACAAGTTACCGTTCAGCGGGAAATTATCATCGCCGTTCGCCGGAACAGTTAGTGTCAAGGCATAGCTGGATTCAGAATTATCACCAGCTAAAGCCAAGTTTGGTGCAACGAACAACCAAAAGCAAGACAGCAACAACTAAACCCTCCTTTTTTGAGAACCTAGACAGTCTATCAAAACACACATTGTTTGAGAATCAAACTGTGGCAGTTGGTCACACTTGGGTTATCCCGAAGGACAGAATTATAACGCGATAAAACAGTCTTCTAACCAAAGAGGTAACCACCATGAAAATAGGTATTCCTACTGAGACACAGAGCGGGGAAAGGCGAGTGGCGGCTACACCCGCCACAGTAAAAAAGCTCATAAAAATGGGCTTCGAGGTCTCTATTCAAGCAGGTGCTGGTGCGCAGGCACAATATTTAGATGGTAACTACGCCGAAGCTGGGGCGACGATTGTTCCTGACGGCGCATCGATATGGAAAGACTCTGAGTTGGTCCTAAAGGTCAACGCACCTGGACTTCTCGAAGATGGAATTCATGAGGCTGACCTCTTGCGAGAAAATGGCCACATCATTAGCCTGCTCTTTCCAGCTCAGAACGAAGAGCTAGTGGCGCGCCTAGGTAAAAGGGGCGTAACAGCGTTAGCTCTAGACCAGATACCGCGAATCTCGCGAGCACAGAAAATGGATGTTTTATCATCAATGGCAAACATAGCGGGGTACCGAGCTATTGTTGAAGCATCCAACCTATACGGTGGGTTCTTTGCTGGCCAGATGACCGCTGCTGGTAAAACTAGGCCGGCACAGGTTCTCGTAATTGGAGCTGGGGTTGCTGGCTTGGCGGCAATAGCGGCAGCCCGTGGGCTAGGTGCAGAGGTCCGAGCATTTGACGTCAGACCTGCAGTAAAGGATCAAGTTGAGAGCTTGGGCGCAAAATTCTTAGAGCTAAAATTCGAAGAAGATGGTGGAGGAGAGACTGCTGGTGGTTACGCGAAAACCATGTCACCCGAGTTCATCGCCGCTGAAATGGCACTGTTTGCAGACCAAGCCAAAGAGGTCGACATCATCGTTACTACAGCGCTAATACCGGGGCGAAAAGCACCAGTGTTGATAACAAAAGAGATGGTTGACACCATGAAACCAGGCTCAGTCGTTGTAGACCTTGCAGCCATTCAAGGTGGAAACTGCGGATATACAGAAGCAGACAAGGTTGTGGTTGCAAGTGGCGTAAACATTATCGGCTACACAGATCTGACAAGTAGACTCCCCACCCACGCCTCGCAGTTCTTCGGAACCAACATAGTAAACCTCCTCTCCGATATGGTCGGCGAAGAGGGCTACGCTATTGATCTCGAAGACGAGGTGATCCGGAAGTCTCTCGTGTTGCACAATGGAGAGAAAATCTGGCCTCCGCCTCCAGATCCTGTTGTAGAGAAACCAGCGGCAAAACCAACGGCTGAGATAGTGGCTCCTACATCAAAGGAAGAGCCAAAGGGTATATCAAAACTTGCCTCGGCAGTTGGGATGATGGTCGCCGTAGCGGCGATGGTTGGAGTTGGGCTCTACGCAGAGGCGGCCTTCGTTCAGCACCTTACCGTGTTCATATTGGCATGCTTTGTCGGGTGGCAAGTTGTCTGGAACGTAACACCAGCCCTACACACACCCCTCATGAGTGTAACAAACGCTATCAGTGGAATCATCGTCGTCGGTGGAATGCTACAGGCGGCAGCACCAACACTCTCAACATCGGTCTGGCTGGGTGCTCTCGCAATCCTAGTTGCCAGCATAAACATCGCGGGTGGTTTCTTAGTCACCCAGAGAATGCTCCAGATGTTCCGAAAGGAGGCAAACTAAGCCATGACTATCGAAAACTTACCAAATGTAGCCTACCTGGTAGCAGCCGTACTCTTTATCCGCAGTCTTGGAGGGCTCTCTAATCAAGAGACTGCTAGGCGGGGAAACCTCTTCGGAATAATAGGTATGATAATCGCAATGGCGGCCACAACTATAGATCCAAGAGTACGATCTGTTGTTGAAAGCGCTGGCTTCGGCGCCGCTTACAACGTAATGATAGGTGCGGTTGTAATCGGCTTTGCCATCGGCGCATTCTTGGCGGTTAGGGTTGTAATGACAGCGATGCCACAACTAGTCGCCCTACTTCACAGTTTTGTTGGACTCGCCGCTGTACTGGTTGGTGTCTCAACATGGCTGGCCCACCCCAACGCCGGCGCAGTACATCAGATAGAGGTCTGGCTAGGAGTCGCTATCGGAGCCATAACCTTTACTGGCTCAATAATAGCGTGGGGAAAACTAAGAGGCAGCCTGTCAGGGCGACCCTTAATTCTTCCAGCTAGACACCTCCTAAACGCCACAATAACGGGAGCCATAGTCTTTATGGCTGTACCATTTATGAGCGGAGTAGAGGGTCTCGATGTGGCTAACATCACCTCATCAACCTCGTTCTACCTACTAATAGGGATGTCTCTGCTAGCTGGATTACTTGGAATACACCTGGTAATGTCTATCGGTGGCGCCGATATGCCCGTTGTTGTATCGCTTCTCAACAGCTACTCTGGCTGGGCGGCGGCGGCTACAGGCTTCATGCTAGAGAATGACCTGCTCATAATTATTGGAGCCCTAGTTGGTAGCTCTGGAGCCATTCTTTCCTTTATTATGTGTAAGGCTATGAACCGCTCAATCTGGAACGTTGTATTTGGGGGCTTCGGCGCCAACGCTGGCAAGCAACCCGCCCCTAGCGGCGACGGCCCAACAGGAACCGTTACAGAAACAGACGTTGCTGGACTAACAGAGCTCGCACTCAACGCCAGATCAATCTTTATTATACCTGGATACGGTATGGCTGTGGCGAGGGCTCAGCACCTAGTCCGTGAAATGGCGACTATGTTGAGAGACAACGGAGCCAAGGTATCCTACGTGATTCACCCTGTTGCTGGACGCCTACCTGGCCACATGAACGTTCTACTGGCAGAGGCAGGTGTTCCATACGACACCGTCTTTGAGATGGATGAGGTCAATGAAGACTGCCCTGATACAGACCTAGTCATCGTTATCGGAGCTAATGACATAGTAAATCCTGGCGCCGAGACTGACGAATCTAGCCCTATCTACGGCATGCCTGTTATCCAAGCATGGAAAGCTGGAACTGTTGTCGTGTTAAAGCGGAGTCTCGGGGCTGGATACGCTGGAGTTGGAAACCCACTCTTCTACAACGACAATACAGAAATGCTTTTCGGTGATGCTAGAGAGACTATACAGGGTGTTGTTGCATCACTTAGAGGCTAAGGTGTAGGGAGAGGAGATACGGAGGCTAAGATGAAATATCTAAGAGCAGTTACTGCCGCTGGGTGTTCTAACGCTCGTAAGCTGTGGTTCAAATAACGACGACTCATCGACTATTGTAGAGACCTCAATACCAGAAGGCCCTACTTGGTATGCAGACATACAGCCCATTATCGGAGTACATTGTCAAGGGTGTCACTCTGAGACGGAAGAGTTTACCTTCCCTCTTACAGATTATGAGACCATCTCAAGCTTGGCGCCTGTTCTTCTAGACAAGATGGAGGGTAGTTCTGAGCCACCATACCTAATGCCTCCCTTCGCACACGTAGCGTCAGATGAATGTGAGGACCTAGGGTTATGGCGTGACGATCTTAGGCTCTCTGAGGAGCAATTAATCCTCTTCGGTGAGTGGATTGACGCTGGCACCCCAGAGGGCGATCCCTCCACTGAAGTAGAGTATCTGATCCCCGAGACAGATAAGCTAGAGGGCGAAGGAATAGTTCGGTACTCCACAAGTGGAGCAACCATCGAAGCTGGAGTCTACGAAGATCAATACATCTGCTTTTCTGTTGATCCTGAGCTAGATGAAGATGGTTGGTTTGATGGAATTGAGGTTCACCCAGGAAACAACAATATCGTTCATCACGTAGTTGTTTTCACAGATCCTGAAGGTGAAAGCGAAGCATTGGGTGGGGAAAGCGGGAGTTACCCATGTTTTGGTGGAGCCAAAGTAAGCAATTCAAGTGTCGCTTATGCTTGGGCTCCTGGAAGTCAGCCTCTAAGTCTAGTAGAAGACTCGGGCACATACCTAAAAGAAGGTGGGCGACTCGTCGTCCAGATGCACTACCATCCAAATGGAAATGAAGAGACAGACCAAACAGAGCTGTCCATACGTTGGCCTTCACAGACCCCTAGCCGATGGGCTGGGATGTTTGTTTATGGGGCTGTAGCTGAATCACACGCTGATAGTAACCACTGGGTAGACCCACCCTTTTTGGTGCCAGAAGGTGCTACCGAACACACAGAAGTGTGGGAAGAGGTCCTCGTTGTACCAGAAGGTTTTGATGTAAGATTGTGGGGGATATTCCCTCACATGCATTTAGCTGGGACGGGCATAAACATCAGAATTGAGCGTGGTGACGATGAAGAAATCTGCCTAAACAACATCCCTGCTTGGGACTTTGAGTGGCAGCGATCATATCTTCTGGAGGGTACATATGAAGAGCTACCAAGAGTGTATGATGGAGACAAGCTCATAATCACCTGTACGTACAACAACAGC
>Ga0209404_10000900_pt1 | contig 21949 bp, 15 predicted proteins | sample TroAtlMetagenome_2_FD_187447 | JGI IMG/M metagenome (GOLD analysis project Ga0209404, IMG submission 187447) | Marine eukaryotic phytoplankton communities from Atlantic Ocean - Tropical Atlantic ANT8 Metagenome (SPAdes) (version 2) | ecosystem: Environmental > Aquatic > Marine > Oceanic...
CTTCCTGTGTAAGTTTTAGCACCTGTATAGTTTCCTGTGTAATTACCTGAATAATTACCTGTATAAGATTGTGAACCTACTTCATGTCTTGTGTCTGAAAATGCGTCGCCTTGTTGAACCCAAGTACCTGAACCAGGTGCTGAGGCTTGTAATGCGTATGTGCCGATTGTAGAATCTGTAATTCTATTTCTTAAATTAGGAACTACTTGTTCCATTTCAGCTACTGACATTTCTTTAACTGAAGTGCCATCTAATTTAAGTGGTTTGTAATCGGATGCTGCTGCCGTTGTAGCTGCTGTTTTTTGCCAAATATATTTGGTGTCTTCTGTTTCATCTACTTGCGTATCAACTAGTGTGTATCTAGATGTCCAAGTACCACCTGCAGGAGCTGATGCTGCCAATGTGTATTGGCCTGTAACATAATTTCCTTGTGCTACTAAGTCACCTAATACTTTATCTAAAATGTCTGAATCAAGCTCTGAATCTGTAAACTCATGTATTCCAACAGTACCTGAAGATTCATATCCTAAAGGTCTATTTGTAATACTCTCTGATGCTGCTGAATTAACTTGTTTAAATGTATAAACATTAACATTGCTTGTAGCACCGTCTGTAGGGTGAGTACCAACTGCATCATCTCTTTTCGTATCTGTAATAGAACCTATTGTTGTACCTGCTCCGGAAGCATCTGTTGTTACATTTAGTTCTCCAACCCCTGTTCCATCTGTGTTATCCGAAAAATCTTTTAATAGTGTTGCACTATAATACTGTTCTATTTCTGTGTCTGTCATTTCTTGCAAACCTTGGAAGTTTGAAGCACTGACCGGGTATGATGATGCTTTGATTCTAAGTGGTCTCATTTTAGTTTACTCGTGTCCCTGAAGAGTTGTAAATAATAACAGGACTTAACCTGTTCCATTTAGTTGATGATACACCCACTAATTTAAGTGAATGCCCTGCTGCTAAAGAAACACTAGCGTTTGCTGAACCACTATCAATAGATTCTCCTGTACTAGGATATATCTTAATAGTTGCTGCTGTGTCGTTTAGTATAAAAGTTTCTAATCCTGTTGCAGTATCTGGAAGTTTTACGCCTTCCGCTGACCCTGCTGTTGCTGAGGTTACAATGTTATACGAGGCTGTCAGCGCTGTCGCTGCTCCTTGTGTTGTACCTGCACCTGATACTGCTGCTGAAGCACTTAATGTCGTCGTACCTTGGAATGTAGCATTCCCTGTTAGGGTAAGTGTGCTACCTGCTATTGTACCGACAGATATGTTATCGTTTGCCTCATATTTGGCAGTATTAAGATTAGTAAAGTTCGCGTCTACCTCGTTGTTGGTAAGCGGACTTCCTTTTGCTGATCTTAATGTAATAGTTGCCATTTAATTTCCTGCCTATGTTAATTTATTAACCAATAATTCTATTGCACTGCGAATTTCGGTTACTTCTTGTTTTAAAGTATTTATATCATTTTCATACTCTAGAATTTTATTATTTCTATTTCTTTGAATTTTATAAGCCTTTAACCCTTCATGATTTCTACTTAGTAACGCTTTTGAATTCTTATCCCGTACTAAGTTTCTATCCCCGTCAATATTTATAATGTCTTTTTTAAACTCACTCATCTTAAACCTGTAATGCTATAGCTCTTAAGTCTTTAAACTTAGGAACATAAACTGTGCTTGTACTTAAAGGTACTACCTTAACAGCAAATGTTTTATATCCTGTATATGTTACTGTACCTGTTGTTGCTGTTCCTACTGCTCCAGAACCTCCACCGCCGGTAATTGATACTGTTGGTGTTGAACTATAATCTCTTCCTGGGTTTGTAACTGTTATTCCTGTTACAACACCACCTGAAACTGCTGCTGTTGCTGTAGCTCCGAAGCCACCGCCACCAGTAATTGTTACTGTTGGTGCACTTGTATAACCAGACATACTTCCGCTTATTGCTATACTTGCTACAACACTAACATCATACTCTAATATACCACTTCCGTTTGTTCCTACACCACCTGATTTTGCTGGAATACTATAACTATATTCTGCAAAGTCTTCTGTTGTTTCTGATGGTGTTGAATTAGTTCCTAATTCTACCCAATTTAAATCTTCTTGGAAGTTGCCTGGATCTGCTGCGTTTTGGAACTTACCATACACTTTTAAAGAACTTGCTGATGGTATAGATGCGTCTAAATAAACTTGTAAGTCTTCAGCATCTTGTCCTTCTTCTAATATAACTCTTCTTGTTATATATTTAGATGATGCGTTACCACCTGTTCTACCTGTTTCGTTTGCTGAATCGTTATTGACATCATTTAATACTGCTAAGAAATCTGATTGTGATAAATCAATTACAGGTGATATATTGTTAGATGGCGTACTCATTGTAACTTTAAGTCTGCCTGTTCTTGTATCTGAGTATGTAGTTTGTTCGTTGCTATTACTGTAAACAGTTTTTTCTGCTGTTAAATTATTTGTAGAGTTTACATTTACTGGAACAAAAGTAGCTGTGTTAGCGCTTCCTGCTCCTGTCGTTGTAAGTGCTGAATCTGCCTCTATTGTGGTTCCTGTTCCTGGTTGTAATGTGGCAAAGCTTAATGCTAATTCATTAATTTTCTTATCTGTAAATGATGCTATTTCGCCATAACCACTTGATGAGCCTACAAGCATTCCTGTTGTAAATTTACCACCTGTTACCCTAGTTGTTGATTGTTTATCTAAAGAGTTCCAGTTATCTACAAAACCTTTATTAAGTGTTACTGTTCCTGTAGCTTGTGTTGAACCTGTGTTTGCTATTGTAATAGTAGGATTAGCAGTATAGCTATGTCCAGGATTTGTAACTGTAAGAGCTGTTACTGCTCCACCTGAAACTGTTGCTGTTATTGCTAGTCCTGTTCCTGTTGTATCGCCAGATCCTCTAGCTACTGTAACTGTTGGAGCACTACCATATCCTGCTCCGCCTGCTGTTATTGCTGTCGTATGTCCAACAATATACTCTCCTGCATTAAATTTTTGTGCAGTTGCTAAACCTCCTGCTGTAGGCCAAGTGAAGTTCATCCAATCTATCTTTTGATTTATTATTGTTCCAGAGTATTTTGTATTTGTTTTAAACTTGGCTCGTCTAATATTAAACATTATATCTTTATTTTGATGTGGTGTCCAAGTTCTATCATTAGCTGATGTAAACATCATACCAGCTGCTGGTTGTTTATCTATTCTGTTAGTTGTTCCAAATTGGTTTTCACCTAGTTCTGAAATCCAAAGATCATATCCTGTGTCATCATTTTCTGGTTTAGGAACAAAGCAATACTCTGTGTTGTTCTTTAAATAAACAGGATTTTGGAATGCAAATGTTGTTGCAACAAAAGATGTAACTCCACCTGATTCTGTGGATACATTTATTTGTGCTGGAGTTTTATGTAGTATTCCTCCAGGAACTATCTTAGGTCCTGGCACACCGTTAATAACTTCTCTAATCTCTAATGTAACACCATTATTTCCTGATGCTGGTTTGTTCTTAAAGTATAATTGAATATCTGTCATAAATATTCCACCATCTGCTTGTTCAACTTTAAATGTTTGAGCTAATGGATCTCCCATTCTTCCAAAACCAAATCTTCCTATATTTCTTCCTATTTCTAATAAGTCTAAATTTAAACCTAATATAGGGTTTGGAAAGTTAATAACTACAGGTTCTACAGGATTGTCGCCTTCAGGTGGCTGTGGATCAATCGGTACCACAGGCGGTTCTGGCTCTGGTGGTTCAGGCGGTGTTGGATCTGCATCTGTGCCTGGATCGTCTGTTGGTTGTTCTGTTACCACCGGTACTACTACAGGTGTATCAACAGGGGGTGCCTCTACTACCGTTGTATTATTTGTAATATTTGTAATGTTATTAATAATAGGTGCAGGTGGTGGTGGCAAAGGTGTTCCTGCGCCAATTGAAACTTCAACACTTGTATCTGTATTTACTCTATCTTCTGTAAAATCATTTGTTGAAACATTAGCAGTTTTTAATGCTATTATTGTGTCTTGTGTTTTTTGTCTTAAACCTGCTGATTCGTAATTTGCTACAACGGATGTCTTTGTGTCTTTAGCATTTGTAGAACTATCAGTTAATTTAAATACCTTAACCCCTGATTTAAATTGTCCTTCTGGGATTAGGAATCTACCATTTATTCTACCATCTGCATCTGTTGTTAATGTACCACCATAAGCTCCATCAGTACCGTCTGTTGTTGATATTAATAGACAATGTGCTGATACATCTTCTCCATCAAAGAATGGATAAACTGTTGTGTTAGGTTTTAATCTCCAAGCACTAAATGTTACAAGTCTAGATCTCATAAACGGAGCAAAAGATACATCAATTACTTTCTCTCCTAAACTTTGTGACTCTGTAGTTGAACTAATATCTACTGAAACGCCCTGTCTTGTTTGATTTTGTTGTGTTGTTGTAGTTGTAAACAATGAGGAATTACTTGTTCCTGTTCCAGAATTATTTGTTCCTGATGTATTTAATGTCTGTGTATTGCTTGTAACTTGTGCTGCACCAACATCTTCCCATGAACCCCATTGTGTTCCCCAAGCATTAGACATATTCTCCCAAGCATCATAGTTACCATCAAAGTTTTTAGTAACTGCTGGTTGAACATCTGTAGCAACAAAGTTATCTACATCTGGTGTTAATGTCATGTTACCACTATAATGGAATGTTAATTCTTCTGCTAAGTTAATAGTTTGAGAAGCGTTAGGTTGTGTTCTAAATAATTGTGTACTATAAGGTACTGTAATAAAATGTCCTGTTCTTGCTAGTGTAGTTGTTGCTGCGTTATTTCCTATATCTGTATGCGTATCTAAAGGAATAGATTCCATTTTAAAGAAAGGCCTAGCATGTTTCAATTTAGGATCTATAGCTATATGATAATCAGGATCTAATACTGCCCCTACATTGTGTCCTGTAAATGGATCTACTAATATTCCGTTTTTAAATCTATCAATACCGCTAGAGTTTACAATAGTTTGATCTTTAGCAAAACTTTCTAATAAATTTAATGATGCGTAATATTCTAAATTTTTAATTCGTTGTTCTAATACACCAATGTCTTTCATTGTAAATCGTTTTTGTGTGACTTGTTGTATTGTACAACCTAGATCTGGTCTACCTATTCTTTTAGCTTCAACAGGAGATAAACTTGGATGTGGTTTTAATTCTGCTGTTGCTAATGTCATACATTTTTCTGGTTCTGCAGGATAAGTAGGATCGTCTGAATATGCTCCTTCTATAATTCTAAATGCTCCATCGTTATCTAAAACAATTCGTATATTCTTGCCTCTGTAATAATTGTAATCCGTTGTAAATGTTTTTACTGGTACCGGATTAGTTAAGCCATTACCTGGTCTGTCAATAGCTTCGTTGGCTGTAGGGTTTACAGAGGCACTACCCAATGTTGATGTTGATGTTGCTGTGTCTACTACTCTAGGTCTAAAATCAATTGTATTTCTTAAATCGAAATCTCCATGTATATTAGATCTATAAATTGGAATATTTTCTGTTCTAATTGTGTTTGCTGCTGGACTTGAGCTATCGTCTACTGGATAACTATCTACACAATGGAATGTTGCTGATGATATTGTTTGTGTAAAGTGTGAAACCTTAACAACAATATATTTGTTTGTAGTTAGATTTAATGAACTTGTACTCTTTAATGCTATTTTTGCTTGTCCTACGAAGTTGTCTTGTTGTCCATTAATAAATCTAAATTGGTCTGTGTAATCTACTTGTCCTGTTGTATAGTCTGAATTGGTACCTGCTGTTACTGATTGCAGTTCGTAACCATCACATAGTCCTAAATTATAAATTCCTGTTGTTGAATTTACATGTGAACTTGTATCTATTTTTACATATCTATCTTTAACAAGTGCTTTTGCTACAGGAGATGCGTCTGTTTTTAATACATTAACATAAACTCTAACATCTAATGAACCTCCACCTACTGTTACAGCTCCACCTAAATCTATTGTCATTGAAGTAGCTGAAGCGCAAGTAACTGAAGATGTTCCTGCTGTTAAGTCTATATATTGTCCTGCTGCTATTGTAGCACTATTTTGTGTATAACCGTCTTTTGATATGACTATAATATTTGCTTTTTTAATTGTGTCTGTTAATTCTGTTCCTGAGGTATCGTATGGGAAAGTTTCATCTCCCGTTGTTGTTATTGTAACATTACCTGCAGTTGCATCTAAAGATACATCATATTCTTTTGTGTATTGGAAACTATGATCGTATGTGTTGCCTACATCAGATGCTAATGTCTTAATGTTATTGTTTGGCATTGCAAACAATAATTTGTTCTGTTTTGTTTCTTTTAATACTGCTGCACTACTTTCTAATACAAGGTTACCAATACCATCTGCCATTGTATTTTCATATCTAATACCTTTAACAGATTGGAAATCACTTCCTGTCATCTGTATATCATATAGGTAAAGTTTGTATTGTGCTGCTGTAGCTCCTGGTGTACCACTAGAGTAAACCAAGTGTCTAGCTTTTGCTGTTCCTATTTTTGTTCCTGCTGCTGAGGCTGCTCCGTTTTGTACTGTGTCATATAAATCTACAGAGCCACCACCATCTATATCCCATATTCCTGAGACATAAGTTAGATTAACATAGTTACCAAAAGATGTTGAAATAGGAATTGATTCTCTTGTTATAAAATTATTTGGTTTTTGTATGTTAACTCTTTTTGTTGATTGTAACTCTCTTTTGTAACCACCAACATAACTTATACCAGGGCCAATTCCTAAAACAAGAGCTGTGGATAATCCACCTTTAGCGCTTGTGTATATACCACCATTTGTATTTGCTGCGTTTTGTAGATGTTCTCTAAGATCTACTATGTTTCCTTTAACTGTATAATTACCTGATTCGTCATAAGTTCTATTTGCTAAAACTTGTCCTACACCTGATAAAGGATTGTCTTTTACTCTAGATCTAACTGCTCCGCCTTGTTCATGCTTAACATAAAGATAAAAGTTTTCTGGTTTTGTGTCTGCCTCTTCGTATGAAGCCAGTGTTACTGCAAATTGTAGTCTATCTGCTCCAGGTGCATTGTAGTTAAATGAACCTTGTGCAGGATCTAGTAATGAAGTGTCTGTTGCTGAACCTACAGTTGATTCTGCTACTACAAAACCAATTTCTGCATTTGCCATTTCAGTATATCTATTTGCTAAACATCTAATCTTATCTGTTTTAATGAAATTACCACGAGCATATATAACACCAGGTCCTAAAACATATTCTGCTGTTTGTCCTGAATAGTTATCTTTAGGATTTGTTGATGATGTTCCTGTATAAACAACAAAAGTATCTCCATTTCTTCCTGAGTCTGAAGATGTTACAGTTAAAACTTCTGATTGTTGGAATCCTGTGTATGTTGCATGTCCATTTGTATAATTAAAATACAATTTCTTAGTAGCAGGTGCTGCTGCTTGTGTACCTGTTGCAACATTTGTAATTGTTGCTGTTAATCCGGTTGTTCCACCTGTTAGTGTGTCTCCAACATAATTGACTAATGTATTATTATCTACTGCAACCGAGGAGTTGTCTGTATCAAATATTTTTATCCAATCTCTAGCTAATTTTTGTTCTGAACAACCACTAACAACAGCTCCTTCTTGTAGAACAAAACCAAAACCTTTGCCTACTTGATCTTGCAAGAGTGTTTGTAATTGTGTAAGCTCTCTTGCTTGTACTGCTACACCTGGCTTAAATAAAACCTTGTGGAAGTTTTTACTATCGCTAAAATCGTCGTAATATGGTGATGCGTTTAAATTTAGTGCCATTTGTTAAAACCTAATTAGTGCCTTTACTTGTTCTACTTGGTCTGCTGATCTTATGATTGGCGACCTGTTGTCTAAATAAATTATTTCACCAGATGAATTTTTAACTTCTGGTGCTGTGTAACTATTTATACTCAGGCTCCCGCTACTTTGAGTAGAATTTGTTAATGTTGATGAATTCGTTATTAGAGGAATTTCTGATGTCATGTAAATATTTTTATTTGTTTCATCTATTTGTATGACTTTAAATTTGCCTCCATCGTTTGTAGTAATTTCGTCGTCTGCTGCGTAATCTGCTGTTGATGCTACATTAATTATATAACATGCTGTAGCTGTGTTCGTTGTATAAACAACATCACCTGGTGTAGTGATGTTTTTAATTAGGCCAATTTGTCTAAAGTCATTGCCTAATATTAAATCTCTATTGTCGTTGTCTGAGAAGTTTACTGTAATACCTAAATTACTAGCAAATAATTCTCTAGGTGCGTTGGAACCATGTCCACCCTGTGGACTTATAATTGCTCTTGCTGCTGCGTTTGTTCCTGGTGCTGATGTATTTGTAATAACTATATTTGCGTATGAATACCCTGAACCTGGATTTGTAACTCTTATTTCTGTTAAAGCTCCTGTTGCCGAATTAACATAAGCACTTGCTTCTGCTCCAGAGCCATCTCCTGTTACTGAAACTTGAACATCTCCTTGTGCATAATCCTTACCTGCTGTTGTAATAACTACTCTATCTAATGTTCCTGATATTGCTGCACCTTCTACAGCACTTTGTAATGCTGGAAGTGAGTCTGCGTCTCCTAAATTAACTGTTGCTGTTGCTCCTGAACCTCCACCTCCTGTGAATGATACAAAAGCAAAACTAAAACCAGAACCTGATGTGTTAATTGTAACACCAGTTACTGCACCGCCTGATATTGTTGCAGTGCCTGTTGCTAAACCATCTCCATCACCTGATATAACTACTGTGGGTGCTGATGTATAACCAGAACCACCTGCTGTTACAGAAATACTGTCTACTTCTCCTGTAACATCGTGTGTAGGATTGCCTGTTAATTTTCTAACAGGAATATAATCTGCATCTAAAAACTTAGTTTGATCTGATGCTGAGATTTGGAACATAAATTTCCAATTATATTTATCTGACAATTCAAATACAGATGTTCCTGTACTTGTAGGTTTAACTGTTGAAGTTCCGTTAAAGTTATTGCTAATACATTTGTAGACTTTAAACTCATCTGTTACAACAAAGAATGTTGCGTCTGCTAATGTTGTTGCTCCTGAATTAGATTGTATTGTGGATGAATAATTATCATCATACTGATCATAGACGGTGCCACTTGTCCAATTTCTTCTCTTGGCAAGTAGGCACACATCTGCTGAATCTATTCTTTGAGTAAACATCATGCTTCGTCTAAACTCTGATATGTAAGAGTCTGAATCAATAGGAGTTTCAGGAACAGTATCATCTGTCCAAGCTGTTGTCCTACCAACGGCAAAGTGGAAATAGTCGTTATTGTTTTTAATATCCCTGTGGAATGTACGAGCTAATTCAACTCTGCCTAGTCTACGAAGTATTAGTGCCATTTATTTCCCTTAAGAAATAGTGATTGTCCAAGTAATTGTCATTGAATCACTTGCACCTTTGTTAACAACGGAAAAAACTGTTCTACAAAGTAGAGTACCACTAGAAGCTGCATTTAAAATACCTGCTTCTGTAATAGCTCCAGTACCTGTTCCTGCTGCAAATGATGCAACATAAGAAACAGCATTGTTATTAACTGTTGTGCTTGTAAGAGCTTGACGAGCTGCTTCAGTTCCTAGAGCTGAGTCTCCAGAAGCTGCTGCTGTTGAGCCTGTACCAATAGCCATGTGAGACATAGCTGTTGCTGTAGCATCTTTCATTCTAGATGCTATAAAATCTAGGCCATCACTTACTACTAGATTTGTTAATTGTCTAGTGTCTTTGACCTTCCCGTCTTTGTCTTTGATTTCAACTGTAAGCTTACCTGTAGCTTTAGTTTCGTCTTTATTAAACATTTTTATCTCCTAATTATGTTTATGTAATGTTCCAACCAACACCTACATAGTCTTCACTTAGATAAGTAGGGTCTACATAGTCTTGTACTGAACCTACTCCTACATCTGTTGCCGTTGCACTATCAGCTATTGCTGGTTTACTTAGTGCTTTAGCAGCAACATCTGTTATGTCGGCTAAGGTGTTTGTTATTCCTTTACTTGTATTTATACTGTCTAGAGCTTCAGAAGCATTTAATCCTTCCGAAACTGCATTATTAATTCCTAATATATTAGCATCACTTACTGTTACTGTCTCCGTTACAGGTATTGATGATAATACTGCGAAAGTTTGTGCTGCTGATAATGATTCTGAGAATTCCCTAGTTTGTCCTATAAGGAATGTTTCTGATACATTAGGTGTTTCAGCGAACGACCTATTGTAAACTGCACCAGTAGCTATACTATCTGATGTTGTTACTGAATCTGGTGCTACAGTTTTACTTAATGTCCAATCAAATTGTTCATCACCTAGGCAATAGTTATCTGCGTCTACGCCGTCAGAACTATCATTCCAATAACCATCTACAACATAAGGTTGATTACCTTGATCTGATGCTGATAGTAATTCTGTATGTGCGCCTTGTGTGAATGCTATTCCATGGGACTCTGTGGCTGTACCTGTATCTGTGTATGCAACTGCAAACACTTTTGCTATTGTTTCAGAAGTAGATACAATGTCTGTAGCTATGAATTTATAGAATATAGTTCCTGTGGTTTCTACTATAAATTCTGGGTTAAAGAGTATTTCACTCCTAATAATAAGATCACCAAACACTTCCATTCCTGCTGGATGTACTGTATCTCTTAAATCTCTATCCCATGTTGTTTGTGCAACATTAGATTTGATAATATAAGAGTATGGTTGGTATCTTTTATTGTCTTGAATTACATTTACATCTGATAGTTTTCCTCTATCATCTTTCCATTTACCTTCATATTCAAAAAGGTAACCTGTTGTAATTGTAACTGTTACTTGTTCTCCTCTTGGAGAAGTAAGTAAAATGTCTGTTGTGGCGTTTAAGAATGTTGAACCAGGATTAATAACTGTAAATGCTGTTGGTTTTCCTGCGGTGTCTATAGCTGTAACTCTTACATAAGCGTCATTGGCTCCACCTTTAAATGTGTAGTCTTCAGCAAAATAACCTGTTACTGCATATCCTCTACCGTCATCTCCTGTTTCGTTTATTAAATAAATCTGCCCTACTTTAAAACCAGCATCTGCTGCTGAGCCGGCATAAGATTTATATGTTACACCTGTTAATACTCTAACAAGGTAACCGTAAATATCAGATTCGTTATTTGCTGCGCCGTCATCTACAACATAAGTTTTAAGACTTTCTGTATCAAATTCTACAGTAGGTGCTGATGTATAACCAGAACCACCTGCTGTTACATTTATTCCTGTTATTACTCCATTTGCTACTGTTGCTGTTCCTGTTGCTCCTGTTCCAGAATCGTGATATATTTCTACTGTTGGTGCTGAGTCATATCCTCCACCACCATTTGCTATCGTAAATCCTGTAACTGCTCCACCACTTACTGTGGCAGTTGCTGAGGCCCCAGCGCCTGGGCCGGTTACTTTTGTTGTAGTTGTATCAAAGTCTACAATTAACTCAAATCGTTGTAGTGTTAATCCGTTTGTTTGATATGTGTTCTTTTCTACTCTTTTTACTGTTGCTCCAAGAGTTTTTAATATTGTTACTGAACCTGTTGTTTCATAGTAACGAATATCAATCTTTTTACCTGTAAGATCTAATGGTTCTTTTACACCACCATGTTCTGACTCTTGTAGTTTAAGAGCCCGTTCTACATTATAGATACCGTCTGAAGGTTTAAGTGTATATTGTCCAGGATAATCTACTGAAACTTCTTCTCCATACATTGCTCTAAAGAACAATTCTATAGATCGTCTACTACCTTTAGACTCATATACATCCTTAGCTCTTTTATAGAAGAACCTTTTATCTAATTCAGTAGAAGTAGGGAAGTCGTGTAATAATGCTTTACGCCATTTTTCTAGAAATGCTGTCTCTGCGTAATCTATATCATTAGAATAGTTTAAAACTTCTGAACCGGCATTGCCGTCTGTATCCATAAAAGCATAATATTTTTCTAAAAATGTAACAAAGTTAGGATTCTCATCTCTTACCCATTCAGGTATTTGATTACTAACATTGTAAGAAGTATTTCTTCTTTCTGATAAAGTTGTTCCTTGTGCAGCATCTAAAACAGCAGCTGCTGTTGCTCCTGTTGCTGTTGTATCTAAAGTGTTAGGTGTTATTGTAACAGTAGGTGTAGATGTGTATCCCGAACCTATGTTTGTAACTGTAATGGTTGTAATTGCACCACTATATACTGTTGCAGTAGCTTCTGCTCCTGTTCCTCCACCACCACTTATAGTAACCGTAGGAATATTATTATATCCTGTTCCTCCGGCTGTTATCGTTATAGACGATACAAATCTATAATGTGATGGAATATAATCTGTCATTAGATCTCTTCGACTTCAGGAGTTGCTGAAATATTTAATCCTATCTTTGTATTAATAGTAGAATTTGTTACACTATCGTCTAATGTTAGTACTATATTTCTACTTGGTTTAGCAACCACTGCTGCTGTAGAAGTATCTGATGTCCTAACAAGAGCTTGTGTTGTAATATCTCTAACATCTCTTTGTGTTACTGCATTAATTCTTAATTTTGTTTCTGTTCCATATAAAGATGCAACTGTCATAGAAGGTATTGAAATTGTACCAGAATCATAATCAATAGTGCCTACTGCTTCTATTATTGTTCCATCAGACTTAATTGCATTAACTGTTCCTGTTCCACTATATAATGGAGGAACTACTGTACTTCCTGGCACATCTGCTAGTGATACTTTATAAGTTGAACCACCCGATGTTATATTAAAATACGAACTAGTTAATTCTCTGGGTTGTAATCTTTGATTAAATTGTATTGAATAATTTTTTACTGCTGCTAATACTGGTGTTATTCTTTTTTGTAATCTGTTTGTAATACCTATAGCAATAATAGATTCAGATGTTTCTTTTATTAAGTCATGAAGTTTTGTATTATAAAAACTCTTATTTAGTCTATTTAAACTTGCATTAAAATAATTATTTACTGTTACATTGACTGCATTTTCTATTTCACCTTTGCTTAATGTTGTAAGTTTCGGATTGTATGCTAAGCTTATATCTAAACCAATATAAACATAGTCTGGATCTACAAATTCTGGAATAATAGCTACTGGTGTTTTAGGATCAATAATAGAAGTCTTAATATTATCTTTATCTGCTTCTGTTATAATTGAACCTGTTACCGGGTTTAACGATATAAACACTTTACCATATATAGGCGGATCGTTTTTCTCTCCACCCCATACAGAAACAGATTGTATATTATTATTACTTTGTAATATAAGTGCTTCGTAATCTGATGATGTTACTGCTCTTTCTTTTGTAGCATTAAATCTAGGAGCGTTAAATCTAATTTCATCTACACTTTCTTTTGATGCGCCACCATATGCTGCTACTGCTGTATTTAATGTTGTAATTTCTCCAGACTGAGAAACCGGTGAACTTAATGTAAATGTTTTAGCAAAGTTAGCTGCTGCTGCATTAGATGTTATATAGTCTACAATAACGATATTGCCTGTTGATAATTTTTTACCTACAACATCATCACCAAATCTTATTTGAAATAAACCGTCTGCTCCTTCTTCACACCAATATGTTTTTGTATCTGATTTTACATCTAATAGTTTATCAGACTTTGTATATGTAATAAGAGTTAAATCAGCTGCTGAATTTTGTACTCTTACTCTTAAAGTATCTGTATCTGCTGCTATATTAGGCAGAACAAATGGTCCTTGTAGATTTGCTGTTTCAACTACAAATTTATTCTGTACTCTTGTTCCTTCTTTTATTTCTAATAAATTGAAATTAAATTGTGTTTTACTAGTTGAGTCTGAGGCTTGTCCTGTGTATCTACCATATGTTAAACCACTATCTACTATTACACCTGTTTGCGTATTAGTAACTGTTCCTAATGTTTCTTTATAAGCATTGATACTACTATTAGGCATATAAAAATTTGTGCCTGAATACTCTTTAAATGTATATGTTGTTGCTCCTGTTCCACCTGTATCTGCTGCAACTGCTGCTGCTTCTGTTAGGTAAACAGGATAATAAAATCCTTGTTGGTCTGTTGCTGTTGCTGGTAAGACACCTGTACCATACAAATAATATGGGCCTGCTCCGCCAGCTGTTGTAGCATTAACAGTTGTAGACTCGCTAGGATAAAATGTATATGATGAGCCATTCACATTCGTTGTAAAAGGTTTATCTCTACTAATTTCTAATGTTGTGCTTGTATAGGTATCAGGAGGTGTTATTGAAAGATTAATTTTTGCTATTGCTCCTCTTCGTGATCTGGGAGCATACCCTAGTGCTTTTGCTATTGAAACTACTGATTCTCTTTTAACTGCTGTGTCAATAAAATTTTCATTAGCAAGCATGTGTGCTAACATACCATTGTAATGAGTGTTATACGCTAAAAGATCTAGTATAACATTCATACCTGATCCTTCAAAGTTATAGTCTGAAAACTCTGTCTGTGCTTTTAAAAAAGTTTTTAAGTTTGCTTTGATTGAATCAAAGTCTAATTCTGATACATTTAATTGTGCCATGTTCCTATCTCAACCTAGTTAGTTGTACTGTTAATTCCTGTGGTTCGTTAATACCTATTACTTTAAAATTTAAGGTTATATAATAATAATTTAAATCATAATTAGGATTCACATCAATTCCAAGTATCTGACATCTAGGTTCAAAATTTGTTATTAATAACTCTATTGTCTTAGCTAAAGATATCTCTATTCCAGGCGACATCGGTTCAAATAGATATTGATCTAATCCAGAACCTCTTTCTGGATGAAAAAACTTTTCGTTTGGCTTTGTTAATAATAAACTTTTAACTGATTGTTTTACTGCGTTAACATCAAATTTCTTTCCTAAGTCTCCGGACAATGCGTTGGCAGTAAAAGACAAATCTATGTCTTTGTAAATTCTATTTATTTTAAGTTTTTGTAGCGCCATATTAGTATTTATACTTAGAAGTCAATGTTTGGAACATTGAAATTAAAGAAATCTTCTTGTGCTCCCTTTTGTAATACTTTAATATCTAAATCAAATTTAGGTTTTCTAATTGTAGGAACATCATCACCTAATAGAATAGCCCCTAAATCAAAGTTAGGGAATGATAAAGGTGTTCCTTTAATAGAAATATCTAATGCGTCACCTGGTTTTCCTGGTATTATAATTTTTTGCCCTGCTTGTATAACATTAGGATCTTTAATACTAGGATTCTTATCCATTATTTCTTGTACTGACATACCATTATCTTTTGCTATTTGAGATAAAGTATCTCCCTTCTTAATAATATATTCTTTTTCTTTTATTTGTGCATTAGGTAATAGTTTACATAATTCATCTAAATCTGCTGCACCCGATCTCAATGCTCCAGATATATCATTTAGATCTTTAAAGTTACCTAAGTCAACACTAGACCATTTACTTTCTATTTGTTTCATTTTGCTTACAAGTGCGTCTTTCTTAGCAAGTCCTACTAATAGGAAGTTACCTACATCTTTGAAGTCGTCTTGTAATGACTTTAATTCCTCGGGTATTTCAATACCCAAATCTATTTCAGGAATCATTTCCTCTAAGTCTCCCATTAGACCGTTGAGTTCGTCTTCTGCTTGTTGTTTTAAATCATCAAGTTTTCCAATGGTTGGTTGTAATATAAGTTCATCAATTTTTTCATTAGCAAGATCTACTTTATCTGCTAATGCCGATAATGCTTTACTAGGTCCGCAACTCATATACTCCTCCTATTATCCTTCAGGTCCACTTGTACTTGTACCACCACCTGCATCATTACCATCGTTCTGTGGATGTGTATGTGCTGTATGTGTTATGCTATTAACTGTAATTTCTCCTGCATCGTATGTAATAGCTGCTGTAGGAGATGTTAATGTATGTGTACCACCAATGGTATCTGTTTTTGTTCCTGTAATTGCTTCTGTTTGGTTTTCACCAATTGTTAATATTTGTCTACCTAGGACTGTATTTTCTACAGGTGTTGTAGTACCAACTGTTATTGTTTGTGCTGTTCCTACTGTTAAATGTTGTTCTTTATGTGTAAGTATATTCTGTGTTCCTTTAGTTTCTAAAGTAAAGAAGTTTTCTATACCATCTATATTTACATCTGCTAATTGTAATATGCTGAAACTATCTCTAACCTGTGTTATTTTACCACCACCAATTTTAGGATCTGTTCCTACTTTTTCTACAAATGACTTACCTACATTTAGATTAAGGTTTCCTTTTATAGTAATATCTCCTGAGCCACCTACATTAACATTCTGTACTGCACCAATGCTTGTTGTTTGACTTCCTATTATTGTTTCAAAGTCTCCACCTTTTTTATCTGCACCAGATGCTATGTCAACATAACGACTACCACTAATATTACTTAATGAGTCTGTTCCTATGTTCATGGCATGATTACCATTAATGTTTTCTATCTTATCTCCTCCAACTGTTATATGCCAGTCTTTAGATATTTCTGTGTATTGACTTCCTTTAACTAAGAGTTTTGCATCTCCTTCAATAGTTACATTAGCTGCTCCCCTTACAAGAACATTTTTATCTTTAACTATAATCTCATAGTCTGAACCTGCGATATTACATACTCTAGTTCCATCATTTTGTATTTCTCTATTTGTTCCTGCTGGATGAAATTCATGTATTCTAATGTTGCCAGGTGAATTGTCTAATTCTTGTACAATACCTGCTTCTGTTTCTCTAACTAAATTGTAAGGATAAAGAGATGTTTCTTCTCCTGTAGGTGGTTCGCCTGCTTTTAATTTTTCTTTTATGTCGTAATATACTGCGTCATCTTTAGATACACCTCTTGGGTGTGGCTCGTCCCATGTTTTTGTTTCGTAATCGATTGTGTCTTTATCATCTAATACACCGGCAATACTACCTGCTTTTGCTACAGGTATTTTTTCATCTCTCATCTCTCTTAAATTCATTAGTGAGAAATGTTCTTCTGCTGCTTCTCCTCTGGCAAGTCTAGGTATATCGGATTCTCCAATACCTGAATAACCATCTTTAGGTTCTTTAGGGTAAAGTTGTTTAGGGTCGTAAAACCCTTCTCCTTCTGGAAAGTTTCTTTCTGTTGGTTTACCTGCAATAGTTCCCATTATGACTGGAATTTGATGCTCTGCATCTGTAAAGAATCCTACTACTGTAGACCCTTTTACAATGTTAGGCATTTCCATTATACCATTCATACTTGAACTTGTAACTGGATTCATAATAGTTGCATATGGTAATTCTGATGTAGGAAGTTCTTGTATATCGGAAGTATGATATCCAAATATTCTTACTCTTACTCTACCTGTTTCTGCAGGATCAATTCTATCTTCTACAATTCCCATCCACCATGCAAAAGAAGGTATTCCTATTTTATTCATCACTTCCTCCTAAATCTTTGCCTACACCATTTTTTGTTATTCTTAAAGTCATTACATATTCCGCTGCGTTTATTTTATGTTTTATTTCTGTTACAATATAAAGTCCACTTAAAACTTCATCTGTTATATCTGTATCCTCTTTTGATTTTGCTGAGGGTTTGGGGTAGTCTAATTTGATACCCCTGCCTACCTCTATATCTGTTCTTCCAGGAACATCTATTAAAAATTGATAGTCTTCAAAACTATTTATGTATTGTTTTCTAACAGCATCGCTTGTAAAATGTGTTTGCAAAGCGTCATCATTAACACCTTGAGATTGTTCTGGATTATTCCATGTGTAAGAATTTAATAATTTAACTGATGTATAAGCTGAAGGTGATTTGGATATTCCTTTAGGTACCGGTACATTCTCATCTGTTGTTATATACTTATTAAAATCATGGTGTATATCTAAATGATAGTTTTTAAATTTTTTATTGAACATATCGTATGCTTGTATGTTAGAAGAATAATATCCACTTAAATTTCCTTCAACAATTGATATAGTTCTTGGTATGTTCATAGATTCTATTCTACAAAAATATTCAGGTACCTCTATACCTATATAACTTCCTTCTTCTCTTAATTTTAGAGGTAAAGAACCTTGCTTATAAGAATACTCTTCAAAATAAGCTTCTTTAGCATCTGCTATTAAATGTTGTAAAGAGGCCAATTGATAACTTTTATTAGACTCAAAAAAGAAAAAATCTGAACCTTCTATATCTGCTGCTTGTATTTTCTTACAAAGATAATTCATGTTTTCAAAAGGTGTCCATGAATTAGAAATATATTGTATTGAAGATTTATGAGGTGTTCCTGTTATTATTAATTCGTTAGCATCATCGTCAGGTAAGTATCTACCTTCTTGGACAATGTGTTCATCAAAAATATAATTAGCAATTGCTTCTGTGTTTGTATCAGCACCAGGTCCTGGTATTGCTCTATTTAAAGTATGTGCTGTGTCATTCATCATTTCAGGTGAAACTAGTCTTAACAAATAAACTTGTTGCCTATCATTGTCAAGGCCTCTGTTTGCTATTTCTGAAACAGCCCAAGACCTTTGAATACATGCTCCTGGATCGTCAGGAAATGTAGTTGTTCTTAATTTCATGTGTAGGGTTTCGCCACCCACAATAGGTAATGATTCTATTATGTTTTCTGGATCTCGTATTTGGATATCTGCTGTAATGGTTGGAAGAAAAATAGATTCAAAAACTCTAATTTCTGTATAAAAATCTAAAAGTGATTTTGCTTTTCCATCTAGGGTTACAATAGTTAAGTCGTCTATTTCTAAATTTCTTTGACCCTTATTTAGTTGCTCGTCTGCCATAATAATTCAGGTCCTATTTCATTAATTTCTTATATTGTTTTGCTACGCTACTTAAATATATAGGATTAAGGACTCTTATTTGTCTTTTCTTATCATTTACTTCTTCTTCATATTGTAAGTTAGTTAGCGCTGTGTATGTTCCATCACTAGCTTTTGCAGCATCCCAATCAACAACAATAGTTTTATCTGCTGTTAAAACATAGTGATGTATATCAGAACTATTATTTGCACCATATTTATCTTTAACATAAAGAGTTAATTCTTCTTGAGATTTTGGCCATTCTCTTTGAACATCTACAATATCATTTGATAAAAGAACCAACCAATGATATTGTGTTGAACCGTAAATATCTGCTGAAACAAGCTCTGGAGTTTGGCCGTCTGAAACATAATATCCTGTTAAGTTTGTTCTGTTCTGAAAATATTCATCCAAATGAACTCTACGAAAAATATCAGGTACAACCGTTTTTGTTTTCCCTGTTGGATAATACATTTTAGGAAATGCTTTAAAAAATGCCATCTTAATATCCGTCTGCTATTCTGTTTGCTGTCATTGTTTCTAGTTCTGTGAAGTTTAATTCCATTGTTATTTCTGAAGGAATACCATCTGTACCTGCTACTGTATTAAAGAATCCGTCAGGGCCATATGTAACCTTTACATCTTTTAATGCACAGTCTGAAATTTTAGGCAAATGTGGATTAGGTTTTACACTACCACCTTTAGCATGATAAAATTCTATATTAAACTCTGAAGGATAAATTAGAAATGCTTGTCCTGGTGAAATCTCTGGGTGCATGTGATATTTAAATGTATCAATGATACCCTCTACATCTTTATATTCATCATAACTTTTGGGATTAAAAACATATTGAAATGCAAAAGATCTAAATCCCATACTTTTAAATAACTGTTCTTTATATGGATTCGTTGTCTTTCTACTTGTTGCTTCAATTGCTGCACCGGCGTCCATGTCTATACCCAATGCTTTTGGTAATCCTGCTGCTGCTTGTATAAGTCCTCTTCCTGCTGCTTCACCAACATCTGTTAAACTTGCTTGATCAAATCTTTTGTTTGCTAATAAACCTGCCATACCAAGTTCTGTTTCATTCCAGTCTGCTTGGTATTGTGATATAATAGATTGTGGAACATGTAGTTGTATTACCTTATTTAAAAATTGTGTTCCTGTAGCATACTGGCCTTCTTCGTTATTAAATCCTTTCTCTTGCGCATTTCTTCCGTTATTAACTGCTGCCCATCCTATAGTTGCGCCTGCTAATACAGCACCTGGCCCAGAGAGTGATTTAAGTTTATCTAGTGGAGAGCCTTTTGTATTCATAAAGTTCATACCCATTTTTGCAGCTGCACCAGTTGCAATAATTCCTGCACTTGTATTAAAAACTGCATCTTGTTGTTCTACTGAAGATCTATTCATTTGTGTTGCCATTTCTGAATGGGTGCTTCTAAATTGGTCTATTCTATCTTTGGCTAAGCCTCCGGGAGCTCCAGAGTTTTTAGCTGCTACACTATTATTTCTAACTTTAACAAAAAAGACTACACCATTAACTTGGTTTGCCTGAAATAGATCTTGAGGATATTGTAATACAGGTTTAGAATTCCCTATGTTCGTCTTAAAGTCTACGTCATTAGACCTTTTTTGTTCCTTCCTTGAGGTTTCCTTGCCTTTTATCCATTTTTTAAGATAGGATTGATCCTCTATCCCATGGTGTTGATCTCTGCCATAAGAGTCATCAGGATTTCTAAAATTTTGCAACCATTCCATGTGTTATCCTCGATATAAATAGTTAATTAACATTATAGTCTTATTTATATGGTTTATGCCAAAGAAATATATAAAGGAAAGTTTATTCCTCGAAATCCTTCTAAATACTTAGGAGACCCTACTTCTATTGTCTATAGATCAAGTTACGAATTAAAATTTATGAACTGGTGTGACTTAAATGATTCTATAATAGGCTGGAACTCTGAAGAAATTGCTATTCCTTATCGTAGTCCTATAGATAACAAAGTTCATAGATATTTTGTAGACTTTTATATGGAAGTTAAAAGTGAGAAGGGTAAAGAGTGTTATTTAATAGAAGTAAAACCTCAAAGATTTACAAAAGCGCCTCCAGCAGGTAAAAGAAAAACAAAAAGATACTTACAAGAGATAGCAAATTACGCTGTAAATGAGGCAAAGTGGAAAACAGCAAGAGCTTTTTGTAAGAAGCAAGGCATGAAATTTAGAATTGTTACTGAGAAAGAACTCGGTATCTAGTATAAATACATGTATGGACCAAAAACCTTTTAACGATATTTATTCTAGAACAGGCGGTGTAGAGAAATCTGCTCGTTGGTATCAGAGAACTGTAAGAGATTATGCCTCCGGTATAAATTCCTTTCAAGAGGTTGTTAGTTCTGATATAGGAAAATTTGCAACAGAGTTAACAATAGGAAAAATGTACTTATTTAATTACGATCCTTTAACAAAAGCAGACTTGCCTTATTGGGACGAGTTACCTCTAGTCGTTATAAGTGAACCTTTACCAACAGGTTTTAGTGGTATTAACTTACATTATTTAAGTCCTTTATTAAGAGCAGAGTTAGTTGAAAGATTAATGCAGCCAGTCGCAGATTCCAAAGAAGGAATAACATTAGATGACAGAGCTGTTATGAGATCTAATTGGCAGTTTATAAAAAACTTTAGTAGATTTCCAGAAGTAAGAGGCTCTATAAAAAGATATTTAAATCAACAAATAAGAGGTAGACTGTTTGAAGTACATTCAGCACATTGGAAGTCAGCAGTATTTTTACCCGTACAACAATTTCAAGGCGCTTCAGCATCTAAAGTATATAGAGATTCAATGACTAAGCCAGAGCGTAAAAGGAGACAAGTTTAATGGCATTTAGTTTAAGAAGTATTTTAAGAGGGGCTTACAATAGTTCTAAAAGAAGGGCAGCTAGGCCTGCAAAAGGATCTAATCACCCAAGTCAAGATCTAACACAAGGACCTTTAACACAATTAGACCATCAATATCGTAAAAAAGGTGCAACAAGTTTCTTATCAACAATACTACAAACTCAACTTGCTAGAACAGAAAGA
>Ga0209404_10000902_pt1 | contig 21895 bp, 33 predicted proteins | sample TroAtlMetagenome_2_FD_187447 | JGI IMG/M metagenome (GOLD analysis project Ga0209404, IMG submission 187447) | Marine eukaryotic phytoplankton communities from Atlantic Ocean - Tropical Atlantic ANT8 Metagenome (SPAdes) (version 2) | ecosystem: Environmental > Aquatic > Marine > Oceanic...
GCACCAGAGATGATGTTGTTACCATATAAGAATGAACCAGCAACTGGTTCACGAATCCCGTCAATATCGACAGGAGGAGCAGCGATGAATGCTATGATAAAGCAAGTCGTTGCAGCAAGTAAACATGGAATCATTAGGACTCCAAACCAACCAACATAGATTCTATTATTAGTTGATGTTACCCACTCGCAGAACTCACTCCATCCAGATAGCAAACCTTGCTCTTTACGAGTAAGACTTGTCATTGAATTAAGAGTACAATTTGAGTAGATAGGATGAGAGACTTATCCCCGTGGTCTCGGTTTGGGGTATTAAAAGGTGGGTGTACATATGCTGCTTATACTCAGCCCCATTGTACAATCGGGGGGACTTACCCGCACACAGTGCCCTTACCACCCAAGATATTTATTATAACGAAATGTTAAGAGTTTGTCAACCTATCTCTTTTTACCCAACTTTTTAAAAAGAGATTCATCTATCTTCTTTTTCTTTCTAAAGTTATGATTTAAAAATACTGCTTCCTGTTGTGCCTTAGTTAAAGAACTAACAGGTATGGAAAATTCTGTTCTTACATCACCATAAACGCCATCCATTCCACCCGTTGGTTTTGATTTGGAAACTCCTTGAACAACCTCTGCTCCGAAATCTTGAAAAGCATTTGCATCATCTGGATTATTCGTATTGATATAAGCATGGTCAGTATATAAAATATATGGTTCTCCATCTTTAGGAGTTATAATCTGAAGCATAGCACTTCCTCTATCCCCAATCTCACTACCTTCATCACCAAAACCCAGATGCTCCGTGTAATCGGGAGAGTTACCATGATGTTGAACTAATTTTCCATCTACTTCCTTAAAATTACTATCACTATAAGGTAGTGGTGTATCAGAAACTGGTATCAAAGTTAATGTAGTATGATTAATAATTTTTGCAAACTCATTAATTTGCTTGCTTGTAGGATTAGCATGTACTTGTTTATTAGTTAACATCGACCAAGCAATCTTACCCATTTGCCAAAATCCCGCCTTTAAAGATGAAAACTTTTTCTCCCAGTGTGAAGGATCTTTTGAGGGAGTGACTTTATTAGTTGAAGAATCTAATCCATCCTTCCAATAATTATCATTATAAACATCAGGATAATCGGGATATGTAGGAAGATCCTTATACTTCTTATCTAATGCTGCCATCTCCTTATCAATTGCTTCGCCACCTGATTTCATATATTCTTCTGTCATCTCTGCATCTGTTTTAGCATAATATGCACGATCACTCCAATCTTGTCCTTGATAATGCTTAGTACGTATTTTCTCCCAAAGTGCATCAGATTTCTTAAACAAAGCATCTTTCTGTTTATTAATAGATTCATTATGTGCCTCTACAGCTTTCTTATCTGCGTCATATTTCTTCACCAACTCATCATAAATCTCATTTGCTTTATCAACCCGTGCCTTCATTAAAGCATCAGCATTTATTTTCTTAGTAAAATCTTCACTCGAATCTAATTGAGTATTAATCTCTTTTGCTTTTTTAACATTACTTTTTCTAGCCATCTTCCAAGGCAAGGGTTTAGCATATCCTGCTAGAGAAAGACTTTTATATGTTGGTGGAGAAACTGTAACTGGATTACCCTCTTGAGCTTTATATTCAAATTGTGATGGTTGAGATTCTACTCCACCCAATCCACCAAAGTTAGCAGTTACTTCATTTCCATCTTGTCCCAGTTCAGGGATCTCAGTTCCAAAGAAGTCTCTAGACAAAGCAAAAGTTTGTGTGGTTTTATTAGCAATACCAGTACTAAGAGGAGTCCATTTTATAGATTCTTCACCTAATGCTTTTGAAACTTTCAATAACTGCTTATGTGTTACTGCTGGCTTCACATCTATAAAATTACGAGGGTCTGTTATATCAACATTAGTTGCAATCTTCTGCTTAAGTTTTCCAAATAATTTTTCATTCTCTGGGAAATGAGAATCCATATATTCATCTGATGCTTTTAACTGCTGATCCAATCTCCAGTTTAATTCAGCAAGTCTAGGATCATTTGCAGGATATCTTACTTTCCATATAGCATACTCTTTTGGATTATCTCTTATCCACTGATTAATCTGTCCGATTATAGTTGCATACTCTTGCATCTCTTTTTCACTAACTTTATATTGTCTAAGCATGTCAATCGCTTTCACAGTTAGATGATCATTCGGACCAGGTATATTAATCTTCATGACTTTATTACCAACCTTCTTCTCTACTAATCCTCTCTTTTCTTCTCTTCTAGCTCTTAGATGATTCTTCTCTGTTAAAAGAGTACTTTCATTAATAACCTGTTCCGTTACAATTCCTTTATTCTTAAGTTGACCTAGTAGATATGGATTTACTTTTTTTAACTCATCAACACTCATTGTTATCCCATGCCCAGTAGTACCTTGAGCACTACCAAAAGTCTTAGCTAACCAAGTTGCATAACCAGCACCAGGAACAGGAACACTATCAAGTCCATACTTACCACCCAAAATCCATGCAGAAACCATACCTGCTGCAGTTAAAACACTAGCATTAACATCATACTTATCAGGATCCTTTATTATCTGCTCTTGATTGGTGTCAAAATCATAATTAAAAGGAAGAGTAACTTCACCTGTTTCAGCATCATAAGAAGGTTTTCCTCCAGATCCAATAACATTATCACCCACCACTACATTACCATCATAATTAATATCAGCATTTTTAAAAGCATCATGAACATAATCAGCACCCAAAAACTCATTATCTATACTACCATCCTCCAATCCTCCAGAAAGATAATTTACGTAAACTTTACCTGCTGTTCCTATTTTTGATACAGTATCTGCAACCCATGCTGCCTTTTCAGCCATAGTGAATCCCTTTCCATCAAAACCTTTCCAATTCATAAAAGCATCTATTGAACCATCCAATGCATCATTAAATGCATCTTTTAACTGTCCAAGAGCCGATTGAACTTCTTCAGGTGATTTTTCTGATATATCTGTCGCCTCTTGCTTTTCTTTATCACTCAAATCTTCTCCTGCAAAAAGTTCTCCAACAGCATCTTTGGCATCACCAACAGCATCTAAAAGACCTTGAGCAGCAGATCCAGCTAGACCAAATAAATTTTCTAAAAATGATTTTAATCCACCACCAACAGGTAGATTCTCTGGTTTACCAATATCATCATGAAATAGTACAGTTGTGGATGGTGGTACAGTTTGTGATGAATTATATTTTCCTGGACCTGCATATACAGACACTTGAACATATGCATAAGTTTGACCGTCTGAATCATGTTTCCATATATTATTTGGATTTGATGAAAACTGTGTCCATGTCTGTCCAAATCCATATGAATTGAAAGGCATCCAACACTTATATGGCTTCCATGCACCGTCAGGTAAATTATTCATATATGATCTCATATTCAACCTTGCACCATATGTTGCATTATCATCATACCTATAAATTCCACCCCAAGATCTATCTGATGGATATCCTGGTTCATGAGGATCTACAAGTGGACCAGTTGGCCACCCAAATGCAAGAAGTACTGATTCAAATTTATTACCGTTTCCTATAACACCAGTTGTTGTACCCCAAACTCCCAATAGTGATGTCCTCGCTATACCACCATATTTCGACATAGAACTATTAGGATCATTTTCATCAGTTCGCAAACTTTTAAATCCTGAAAGGTCTGGTGTTGCTACTGTTGGTTGATCGCTAACATCATCTCCATTATCTACAGGTAAACTATTTGGATTTATTAAATCCTCCATACCTTGTCCACCAGTATCCCATGTAGATGAATCATTAGGATCTATGTCAGAGGCATTCTCAGCAGGAAGACTTGGATCTCCCGATCTCCATCCAGTTGTATCTGGCACTTCACTCTGGACAGCAGGAATTTCTGGATTGTCTATACCAGCATAATAAACACCACCAGTTTTATTACCAGACCACTCTGATAATTCAACACCAGTTTTCTCATACTCCCGATTTGCTTTCGCAATCTTCTCATCAAGAGATACTGAGGGCTCTGTATATCTTCTTGCTTTCTTAAAATATGACATTAAAGATCTACGTCTTTTAGATATTTAGTAGTCATATTCGTCAAGGACATCTGGGGCATACAGGAGATGCATTAAAACTAACTACAACCCTATCATCCATCTCAGTTTTTATATCACTCCTACCATGCTTTAACCAACTTGGAAATATTAATAACTGACAATTCTTAACTGGAAACATAGTATGTTCACAATTAAAAGAAGTATATTTATTCGTTTGAGTAGTATAGATATAAGGATTAGGATTATGAAAGACTAATCCATCATTAGCATTTATATACAAAGCACCTGATAGCAATGAATTAACATGAATATGTTCCTTTAAAGCACTCCCCTTCATTTGAATATTAAACCATATTAATTCTATTTTAGTACTATGACAACCATATCCATCACTATATTCATCTAAAGCATTTTGTATACGCTCCTTTATTTCTTCATCTAAAAAATCTACTACTTCTCCTTCAGCATAATGACTAGAAGTAGCATTACCAGTCATAGCTGTATGTGGCAAACTATCAACTTTCTTAATAGAATGATATATTTTTAATCTTTCTTCTTCGGTTATGAAATCATTAATAACAAATAACGGAGTTGAAAATAAAGGAACAATTTCAAAATTAGTAATCATACTCATCTAGAACATCTAATGCATTATTAAGTGCTTGCTGTGCTGCCCATCTTTCTTTACCATCCCATTCAGGATACCAAACCTTATCATCAATCCCCTTCTTTATATTAAGAAGACGTGATTTCATATCTACTTTTTTAAGTCTTCCGTTCATGTAGGTTCTATACCTCGAATCTGGCCAAGGACAACTAGCATACTTTCTAGGAAAAAACATTTTAACATCCCTAAAATAATACTATAGCATTATTTAATCAGAAAAACTCTTTTTATTTGAAGTATGTTTTGATTACCTCAATTTGATCATGCCACTTCGCAATCTCATCAAGTTCAACCTGAATCGCTGCTGTAATATCAGGATGTTCCCCAATACCAGCAGGATTTGCAAAGTAAACTTCCACATTAGCTTTGTGGATTTCAATCTCACCAGCAGCGTGTGCCAGTAATGCTTTCATCAATACGTCTTTCATTAATCTAAATTCTCCTCTTGTTCTGTTAGTATAACACAATCTGACTCAGGTGTCGCTACACAAAGTAATGACCATCCTTCTTCTAATTGATCTTCATCCAAATATGATTGTTCATCATTATTAACTGAACCTTCTAATACTTTTCCTAAGCAAGAAGAACATGCTCCTGCTCTACAAGATGAAGGTAAATCCAGACCAGCATCGTCTGCTGCTTCTAAGATATATTGATCTTCTTCACACTGAACTACTTCCTCTGTTCCATCAGGAGAACGTAAGGTAATTGAGTAAGCCATTTAAATTATACAAGGCAGTTTTATTTATTATAATACGCCTTATAGTAACTTACTATACCATTAGATGTAACTTGTTTTTCTACCCATTCATCAGCACATTCGTATATATCGTCCCTGTTTCCAAATTCTTTATACAAAATAGATATTATTCTTTGTCTGAGATTGATTTGTTCTTCCTGTTTCTCTTCCTCTATACTGAGAAATCTTGCTTGATTAACCATTATTGTCCATTGTAAGTGCAGTTATTATTACTATTAGAGATCCTACTGTAACTACAGTTAAAAATAATTGGAGTGTGCAATGATGTAGTAAATTAATCATATCAATCCCATTGATCCAGCAGTAATACCAACTGCTAGAAAAAATCCAAACTCCAACAGACCATGAGCACCTGCAGGAGTATTAATTAATATATTATTGAAATATGAGAGTACTGATTGCTCCATTGAAATAAACGTATGTTCCTAAGATTCCTAAAAATAATACTTGATACATGGTGAGTAAAATTACTTACATAAAGTATATAGGTATTTCTACTCTGTATCAACTAGGTGATGGTGCATATGCAGGTTGCATAATTCTTATGCCCTTGCCACCATCGTCATCATCATCGTCATTGTTAAATGTACGAAGAATTAACTCTACCAGCACTAAAGCAGTCATAGGATAGAAAACCCAGAGGACTGCTGTTAGTGGTGAGATTGTATCTGTTGCGGCTGATAAGTCGCCCATTTGTTTTGATACTGTAATAAATTACGAATAATTATTTAGTTTTGTTAAGATTTAACTAAGTATGTAACCTTAGTATAAACCGCTATTCCTATCCAAAAGGCTACCATTGTAAACCTTCCGTTTGCTCTGATTATTAGGTCTGCCATTAGAATATACCTGGAATGATTTGACCTGTGGTGATGTAAGCACCTGTTGCTGCAACGAATCCAATCATTGCCATCCAACCGTTAAACTTTTCTGCTTCTGGTGTCATTTGTTTTTCTCCTTTTTAGATTGAGGGTTAAAAGTGACTAGCGTATGCTAGTGGTGTAAAGACCTTTGCCTTTATGCTATGCCTGGAATTACCCATCCGAAGACGGTGTAATTAAAGATACCGATAACTAAACCAATCATCGCTAGGCGACCATTGATTAATTCTGCTTCCTTCCAGTGATCATATCCTTCGATAACCTCTATAGGAGGCTCCGATGCAAATATGTTCTGCTTGCCGTACTCGGTAGTTGTATACCTTTTGGCAGTTGATGAAGTCATTCGTTTGTTAAGAAACGTAACATAATTATATAGCAAATATAAAGTTTCGTCAAATAGGTATTAATACGGATGCCCGAACAGTAAAAAGGAGGTCTTATGACCCCCATAATATTACCTTATATTACTTACCTTCAAAACCTGGTGGAATCCTATTAAAGTACGGATCATACGAAAACAAAGCATTCCAATCCTCAATATTAGGAGATTCATTTCTCCAGAACTGCCATAGACCTTCATAACTGGTTTTATGAAATACGTTGATATGAATATCATGTATGGAAGATCCTAACTCAATCTTGTAAAGAAAGAGTGGCATAGCAAATGTATTACCTGAATTGTATATTAAATCATCTGCTACTGCTCTTGGTTTGACACCTTGATCCAACTTATACTTATCCTCACCTCTACAGTGTAACCTAACAAGTTTCTCTGCGTGATGTCTTGTAATCAAATAGCAAGCAGTAGAAAAATCATTTACAAATCTACGATGCATCTGTAAATGTACTTGTGCTGGATTAATAATTGCTAATTGAATTACATCATAATCATAAGGAATTTTTGAAAAGAAATCTTTCCAAGTAAACCCCCAATGTGCAACTGGGGAAAGATCGCAATCATCTTCCATAACAATAGCACAAGGAGCATCAGTTTTAAGAAACTCCTTAAGTGCCTTCAAATGTGAAGTAGTACATCCAACCTCACCACCAGTCATAGAGTCTGGGTATCTACCTTTAAGAATATCACTTAGGTCATCTTCTCTACCATCATAAGCAGATATACGAGTATAATTTTCTACCTCCCAATACTTAAGCATAGTTTCCATAGATTCCCATCTATGAGGTTCGCCATCAAGGTTAATACAATATACGTGAGGAAAACCTTTAAGTTTATTTACTGCCTTATTCTTATCCATTCATCTCACCTTTAATCCAATCCATTACATCCACTTCAGGTTTCCATCCTATTATACTACCAATCTTATCTATGTTAGCAAGAGTAGTGTCCATCTCACCTTCTCTCTTTGGAAGATAAACTTGATTATCAGAAATAACATCTGCAATCTCTTGAACAGAATAGTTCTTTCCACTACCCACATTAAACACTTCACCCTCGTGTCCTTGAAGTGGTAATATTGATGCAAGATAATTTGCTCTTGCTACATCATTAACATGAACAAAATCTCTTCTCTGAGATCCATCACCAACAATAGTTAATGGTTCTCCACTTGCTAACTGCCTTCTGAATATACCAATCACAGGAGCATACTGTCCCTTTGTAGGGGATCTCTGCCCAAAGACATTAAAGTATCTAAGAACAACTGTCTCCAATCCATAAAGATTAGTATACATCTTACATAGTTTCTCACCAGCAATCTTAGTTGCAGAATAAGGATTCAAACAATCATCTGGTTGTGTCTCCACATTTGGAAAAGGATTATTACCATAACCAGAAGAAGTTGAAGAATATATAAACCTCTTAACACCAGCTTCTCTAGCACACTGTAACATAGTAGCAGTTCCTACACAGTTCTTCTGAACTGCCTGTATAGGATTGTCTATTGCAGATTGTATTCTTGATTCTGCTGCTAAATGAAAAACATAATCAACCTTATTGAATACGTTCTTCATACCTTGGTAATCCGTTATATCACAATCTACATTCCATGCTTTATCGTTCCAATGAAACTTATCATTATCAGCACTCTTATTATCAACACAGATAACTTGATGCCCTAGATCAAGAAGATAGTCAGTTAGGTTTGATCCAATAAAACCTGCTGCACCTGTTACTAAACTTAGTGGTTTACTCATTAATATAAAGCTGTTGGTTTCCAGAATGAACGATGTGGTTGCATCAATTCTTGTGTAGGATATGAAGTTAATGGTTCATTAGTTCCATTAGAACTTGTCTGATAGAACAGAGGATCATTAAAGGCATATACGTTAAAGTACCTTTGAATCTCTGCAAATCCTATATCCTGATGATCTGCTATATCATATCCATTCTGAGCGATTCTACTACACATAGAAGCATACTCTTGATTCAAATATAATATTGCATGAGCACCAAGCATATTATACACCCTTACTATATTTTCATCAACCTTTTCATACTGAACAAATGGTCCTGAGTGTGCATTCATTCTACCCCAAGAGGATACTCCAAGGTAAACTGCATCTGCATCATCAGGTATTTCTATCTCTGGTGTATTGTTTTTGATTACACAATCATCCTCAAAAATAATGAAGGGTGGATCTATTTCATTTAAAGCGTTGTAATGTGAAAGAGAACATCCAGCAAGATGTCTATCTGGAACAACAGTTCCTTCTACACGAATAACATTCTTGAATCCAAAGTCAACCATCAACCTCTTCATCTCAAAATCTTTTTTTACATCCTTCTTGAGATTAATATAAACTGCGGATACAGTTCTAAGATCTAAGTTCATTATGATTCTTTTTCAACGCAATAATTTTTGGATTCTTATAAGGATAACTTAAATTACTCATCTGCTCTTCTGCGAAACAGTATGAAGGATCCAAAGTTATAGATGGTGGATTATCAATCAAATACCTATTCATATGAGATTCATCATGCCATAATGCAACAATACCATTATCAAGATCCTTAGTAACTCTATCCGAAATAACCTCTGCCATTTCAAGAAACTTCTTAGTAGTTCCACCATTAAAACCACCAGCATAATAATTCTCACCTTCATCACCAGGTGCAACATATGCTAATGAATTTGGATTACGATCATATGACCTATCTGCTTTTGGTGCAAATGTTTGATACGGATGCATAGTAGCAACAAGATCACCTAGAACCTCATCACCAACCTTAGCAACTAAACCCATATCAACATCAAAATAGAAACAATAATCATACTTAGAAATATGCTCTGCCTCTTTCATAAAGTAATTGTATCTTTTTAAAGTTGGTATTGGCCAAGGTTCGTGTTCTATCTGAGAGATTTTAATATTATCAGATGATTCTACTTCATGTTCAGTAAAGATAATACCTTCTATTTCATGATCATCAAGAAAATGAGTTTCAATATTATCATATAATTTTTCAACAAATTGGATATACTTATTTGTTGCTATGGTTAGAATACAGATCTTCATTTTGTTTTAATATAAAGTGCATCACCCCAGATGTCACCTGCCCAATCTGTTTCCATTCTTTCCATACCATACTGAGCAAGGAACTCATCTATCTCTTCTACATATGCATTATTCTCATAAACCTCATCACGATTAACTTCACAATAAACATAATTAACTTGCTCTAATACCCTCGTTCCACCTTTCAATACTTCAAGTTCAAATCCCTGAACATCCATATTAATGAAATTATAGTTTCCACAAGACTTCCAATAGTTATCTAATGTATCAACTTCTACTTTTTCAGTCTCAGGAAACTTCACATGAGGATGATGTGTTAAATGAACTTTTGGTTTTAGTATAGAACTACTCTGCTTTTCATTATCACTAACATACATCGTTGCTTCTCCAGTTTTAGAACCTAGTGCAACTTGATGCCCTTCAATATTAGCATTTAAATATTGAGCCATATCTTCAATAACTTTATAATTACTCCTTAATGGTTCAAATATAATCATATCTTGAATACCTTCATCAATATAATCCTGAAGCTCTTCACCGTAATGTCCACCAATATGAATTACTCCAGTAATTATCATATCATATTTTTTAACCAAATCCTTAAAACTAATTAACATCGAAAATCTCCAATAACTTTTCTACTGATTTCTTGTAAGATAGATTATCCTCAATATATTTACGAGGATTATATTCACCTATTCTACTATAGAATCGATCAAATGTCACTACCATATCATCAGCATTAACAAATCTTTCACCACACTCATCAGACCAGTATGGAATTGATGTTGCAGGAACAGACCATTCTGGTCCCTGATCCTCCCAAGATTCGATATCCCACACCAACATAGGAGTGTTATAACTCATAATCTCTTGGACTGCTATACCCTGACTCTCTGTTCCATTTAATACAAAACAGAAATCTGATTCTGGTGCAAGTATCTCAAGGGCATTCTGAGAGTAATTACCATACTCCATAACATTATATGTTATGTGCCTATCTGCTAGTAGTTCTCTAACCTTAGATAATGATGCTTCATCTCTACGTTTATAATAAACTAAACACCCATACTTCTTTTCTCTTTTGTATTCTGGTAATGTAATACCAACTGGCCAAACAGAAATCTTATCTTCTGGGTATCCAAACTTACTTACATAAAGATCCTTCACCCACTGTGATGGTGTAATAATAGATTTATAATAATGTGGATTCTCCTTTAGTTCTGCTACATGAGAATCAAACATCCATATCTGAGGACCTATTACACAATTCTCTAAATTAAGTTTAGAATGTTTTAAATGTGCATTATAATCATACTGAACTAAAAAGTTATTCTTATACTTCTCTTCATTAATAGCATAAGGTATCTTCTCTTGTTCTAAAGATGCCTTAAGATTATCAATAACCTTTTTAGGTCCACTTAGAGTTTGAGCACCACCCCAATAACTCTCTTCATAAAATAAATTAATCATAACCAGATCCAACCTCCAAATTGCATATCCTCTACAGATTTATGAGCACAACTAGCACCAAACCAATTCTTAGGTGCGATAACCATATCACTCTTACCTAACCAAGCACCCCACCAAGAGTAAGATGAGTTAGCAATAATATGATACTTACATAAAGTCATTAAACATAGATCGAAGTCTGCTGCGTTATTTGATATAGCAAACCTATCCTCAGAGAACGCTTCATGGTTCTCACACCACTCAGGATCATCCGAGAATACAATCACAGGAGAATCTTTAGGTAACTTATCTAAAGCACTCTGATAATACTCTATTGGTTGTAATGGATGATTGGGATTTGCTTTATAATCTGTTCTACGAATGTGAAGTGAAATTGGATCAGCACCTAAACTATTCACTATATCATTACAACTATCAGTTAACTCTTTAGAGAAAGAAAAATCTTTTCTTATCTCATCTTCAATATGATTAAAATACTTTGGTGTTTGAAAATATCCAAACAAATCTATATTATCAGGACACTGTTCAAATAATTCCTTATCAAAAGTATGCATCCTTTCGCCAAACATATCATTAGGATATAATCCCATCTCAGTATGTTCACCAACATAAAAACAATTATGAATATTGAGAGGATCACTTCTAACTAAAGGATCTGATTCTCCAAACTTACTCTCAGGTGGTATAACAAAATCAAAACCTCTATTCTTAGCAATACCTTTTAATGAAGCATACTGAAACATCTGGTTAGCAAGTCTACCAAGATTTCCAAGACTGTTAAAACTAATCATAATTTAGTAGCAATAAATCCTTTGTAACGTGTTTGATCTGTTGGATGTGGAAGAATATAATCAGAATAAAATTCTAACTCCCAATCAGATAAATTCTCATCCCACCATTCAGGTGATCTAATATACCAAGCATCCTCAATATGTCGAGGACCCCAAGGTTCGGAGCAAGTAAGAACTGATCCAGTCTGTGCAAGATCATTAATTGCACCTAAGATTGGAATCACACTCTCATCCTTAAGATGAGTTAGTACACATAACGTAGAGAATAAAGAAGGTTTAGTTAATTTTATTTTATGTAACTCTTCTTCAGCAAACCCATTTATATATTTCACCTTCTTCTGATCAGGATATAACCTTTTGGCAATATCAATAGCAGACTCTGATGGTTCTATTGCATATACCTTAGTATACTTTCGTTCGGTAACAAGATAGTTAGCAAACCATCCAGTACCAGATCCAATATCAACAGCAGTTTTAAACTTAGTGCTATCTAATACATCACCATGAGGAACATCTGGTTGATATAAAAACTTAAAGTTCTCAATATTATTTCTTTCGTGTGCTACCTTCTCTTTAGTAAAAGCAGAATCCTTAACATAATGCTCATTATGTTTAGTATATGATACATCATCCATTTTTTATTTCCTCATAAATTGCAGCATATTTTGATATGATTGCATCCATACCATAGATGGATTTATATCGTTTCTTTGCATTAGTAGAACATTCTTTATAATATTCTTTATCCTCAAGTAATTTAGTCATTACCTCAGAGTATTCAACAGGATTAGAAACAACTTTACCAGCATCACCTATCTGTTCTAAGTGACCCATACTAGGTGCAGTATGACTAATCACAGGTAAGTTATGAGCTAGTGCTTCTATTATAGCACAAGAACACTGTTCACCATCTGCCCTACCGTGAGCATATACCTTTAATGTGTTCAAAAACTTATGAATAAGTTCCAAATCAGATACTGTTGGTAAGAAAGTAATATTCTTTATACCTAGATCCTCTGATTGCTTTTTATATCTAGCACTTCCACCCAACATTATAAAATGGGTATTCTCACTCTCAATAGTTTTATATGCATCTAAAGGAATACTAGAAAAGATACCATCATCATCTCTCTGATGCATACCAAATACAAACTTCCTTCTCAATTTTAATTCTTGTATATAACTATCTGTATAATCAGGAATCTCTACTGGGTTTGGTATAATTACTGATCTATCTCTGGGACCACCAGCATTAACCCATTTGTCCCTTTGATCCTTTGATATTAATACTGTCTTATATACATTTGGTTTATCCTCTGCCATACCTGCCAGATGAATACTATCAACTATGGGAGTATTATGTATTTTAGTGAAAGGATATTCTGGATGTCCAGCACGACCTGTTTGTATTACATCATACCTATTCTCATCAAAGATATCAAAAAAATCACTACCAATCCAATCATGTGTAGGAACTCTAAGATCTTTATTCTTTACATAGAACTTAATTAATCGTACACCATACGCATAACAATATGTCATCCTATCAATATCATTATCAGGATGAATAAAATCAGATCCAATATAAGGTGCAGTATCACAGTAATAAAAATCTACTAAAAACTTATCCTTATTTAAATTTGCAGCAATAGTTTGTAAAACCTTCTCAGTTCCACCTGTAGCCATACCGCAGAACTTAATAAAAGCAACCTTAATCCTCTCATCATTAGGATAAAAATGTTGATCTAAATTTATTCTTGCACTAACCATTATTCTCTATATCCCTTCCTACCAATAAAGATATTAAAACTCAAACTCATCCTTTCATTATCAGTAGTATTCTCCCACGTTCCGTGTTTAAGAGGTCCAGGCCAAAGGATAAGAAGACCATTCTGTAAAGGCATTGGTTGTTTACCAGGTAGATTTGCAAAAATATAATTACCTGACATTTGACTATTGATATTATCAAATACTAAATTACCATCCTCTTGATTTGTATTCATGTAATATACACCAGAAATATCAGCATATCCATGATGATGTTCATGAGCATACTTTCCTTTTAGTGTTTTAGTAAACCAAGACTCTGTAATCTCGTATCCAAATTCTTCTTCTCCAGTTATAGTTTCTATATACTCAGTTAAAATTTCTTCTAGAAAATCTAAAAAATTAGAACACTTATTATCGACAACAATATTACTATTGAAAGGATCTGGACTTAACATATGTGTATCACGAGACCAACCCTTTACTTGAGAAAATTTTACTTGATTAGCAACAGAAAAAAGTTCTTCTTGAATCTTATTAAACTGTTCACCCTTTGCATTTTTTAATATAATAGGAATTGAAAAAAGTCCCATCATACCTTCTTGAAATTGTTGATCTGCTTGTGTCATAATTTCTCAGATAGTTGTGGTATATGCCAGATATCTAAACCTTTAAAATACTCCACACCATAATCATCAAAGTACTTCATTATACCTGGTAATAGATCCTTTCTAGCAAACGAATCTTCACCCCACTCTGGATCATATCCAACCGTAGGCATAGGAATACCCTCATACCAAACTTCAGGCATCTCCTTAAGACCAACATTATCATCTAATAATGTAATAGAATACTTAGCATTAATTGCTGCTTCTGTACCTGGTGCTTGAATTAATTCAGAACATCTAAACCAAGATTGCTTTAATTGGAAATTATTATATGCAGCAAATTGGAAATGTAATACGGTTCCAATATTTTGATCTATACGCAACCAATTAGAATCACCAGATTCATCAGGAGAAACAGGTGTTCTACCAAGATGCATGTGTTGTTCTGAATTATAACTTAAAGATGGATCATCCGCAAATACAAATTCCTTCCAATTATCACTCCATACAGTAGAATCCTGTCTGTAGTGAGTATAACTTTTCCATAATGCCAACCATTGCATAGCAATCTTTTTACCTGGTTTAACTTGAGGTAATATTTGTTTTGCTAATACAGCAAAGTTATTACTAAAAGATTCATCAGCATCTAAGCAAATAAAATGAGTTCCACCTGCTTCTCTACCCAATCTTAATAACTCTGCACGAATAGATCCTTCAGACCAACCAGAATTAAAGTTTCTTAATTTCTCTGATGAATATACTTTTACACCAGCATCCTCTAGAATCTTCACAGAATTATCTGTAGATCCATCATCTATGGCAATAATCTCATCTGCAATTACCTTTGTATTGTGAAGGTATGCAGGTAAACACCATTCTTCATTTTTAAATGGCAATAAGGCAATTACTTTCATGCTACTAAACACTTAGCTTTAAATTTAAAAGATCCATTATGAATATTTTCAATATCATATTCATTTGTATGGGGTATCAACCGTGGGTCAATAACATCTAATCCATATCTCATTTCAATTACAGTCCTCTCTAGTGGTTGTTTACTATCTGGTCTAGTGCTTGCACCCAATCCCTCATTCAAATAATAACCTGAGTTATGTGGTATGTGCATTCCTTTACCATTATGAGCTAATCGTAATGCCAGATCATAATCAGCACCAGATACTAATTGCTCATCAAATACTTTAGTTTTCTCTAATATAGATTTCCTAAACATAAAGAAAGGACCAAGAATCATCCCAACTTTTAACAAATCTTCTCTACCAGCATTATCAACAAACTCCCCTTCAGTAGCACCAAATCTAGGAACTATAGTAAAGTCTCCATATACAAAATCAACATCAGGATTTTCATCCAATGCATTTGCCATCATCTCTATAGAATCAGGTGTTCTTAGATCATCAACATTCCAAATACAAAGATAATCTCCAGATGCATTTTCAATACATCTATTCATAGAGACACCAATAGGATCAACACCCTCTACCTGAATATGAAAAACATTATCATGAATATCACTATATGATTCAACTATTGCAACCTCTTCATCAGAAGGATCATTATGATCCATTACAACCTCAAGATCTTCGTGGGTTTGTTCTGAAAGATTTACAAGAAACCCATCCATATACTTACCCATCCTATAGCAAGGTGTAATAGTACTAACCTTTGTCATCGTTCCTCATTTCGTTAAACACTTTACCTATACCTTCTACTAAAGAAGTTTTTGGTTCCCACCATTTTCTAAAGAATGGGTCTGCAATATTTCTTGCATCTTTCTGTACCTCATCCTTTGCTTCGGATGGGACAATCTCCACTTCCTTTTGTACACCTTCAAAACATAACTGAATTTGTCGTGCAACCTCCAGAATACTTGTAGAATTGCCAGAAGTAATATGAAGATTATTATCGCTAGTGAACTCAGAGTACTTACACATAATCGTATCCAACGCTTCGCAACAATCTTCAGCGTATAGAAACTCCCTTTCTTCCGTGCCATCTGTAATCATGTCAATAGTGCCAGTTTCAAATCCCTTTTTAATGAAATCAGTAATCACATGGGACTTATCCATATCTTTTTCTATACCATATATGTTCCAGAACTTAACTACCAACCCATTTAAGGATTTTGTATACAGTTCTCCTACATTTTTAAGAACACCGTAGGGTGAATGACCCATGTTCGACATCTGAGATGATGCGAAAACGAACGGTTTTTCATACCTTTTTATATAATCAAAGGCATTTACCATTATCCTTGAGTTGTTATGAATGAAATCAAAGGTATGTTGATACTTTTTCAAGTACCGTGAACCACCAACATCAAAAGCAAGGAAGAAAATAAAGTCAGCAGTCATAATTGCTGCGTGTAAATTTGGACTCTCAAACTTTCTAATGTCTTGATCTTCACCATTTACAATATCAAACTCCCTAACATCATAATCTTTTTGCTTAAAGTATTCTGTTAGGTATGCTCCTATCTGACCACTTGATCCAAGAATAAGGATTCTTTTAGTCTCTGACATTTTCTTTATACCACTCATAAGTAGATTCAATACCTTCCCTAAGACCAATCTTAGGTTCCCAACCAAGTGACTTCATCTTATCCACATTCAATACTTTGCGTGGAGTTCCATTTGGTTTGCTGGTATCCCATTCATAATAGTTCTTGTACCCTACAACATCAACAATAGTTTCAGCAAGTTCTTTGATGGTTACATCTTCACCTGTGCCAACATTAATAGGTTCTTCATCATCATAATCGTGCATACACTTAACACAAGCTTCTGCTAGATCATCAACATGAAGAAACTCTCTCTTAGGAGATCCATCACCCCATAACTTAACAACCCAATGCTCACTCTTCTCAAGTGATCCGTGGAACTTAGCGATGAGTGATGGTAATACATGACCATTATTAATATCAAAATTATCATTAGGTCCATATAGATTAGTAGGCATTAATGATATTGCATTAAATCCATGCTGCTGACGATATGCTTGACACATCCTCATACCTGCGATCTTTGCAATCGCATATGCACTATTAGATTCCTCCAAAGGACTTGTCATCAACTGATCCTCTGTAATAGGTATCTTTGGAAACTTAGGATAGATGCAAGATGATCCTAAGAATAGAAGTTTCTTAACTCCATGACGATATGCAGCATCAATAACATTAGTCTGAATCATCAGATTGTCATAAATGAAATCTGCAGGATAGGTAGAGTTACCACCTATACCACCTACTTTAGCAGCAGCAAGAAACACATACTCTGGTTTTGATTGCTCAAAGTATGCATCAACCTGTACCTTATTTCTTAAATCACAATTCTTTCTTCTAACCCAATATAGGTTCTGATAATTTTTAGATTCTAGATTACGATATATCGCTGATCCTACAAGACCATTATGCCCTGCAACGAATACTTTACTATTACTGTCCATAAATGCACATGTCCTCAACTAATTCTTTAAATGATGTCTTAGGTTCCCAACCTAAAACTTCTTTTGCTTTTGTAGCATCACCTAATAATGAATCCACTTCTGCAGGTCTGAAGTATCTAGGGTTAATTGCAATAACTGTTTTCTTAGTGTTTTTATCTACTGCTATTTCATCTTCACCTTCACCAAACCATTCTAAATTAAAACCAAAATAAGGTGCAGATTCATTCACAAAGTCCTTAACAGAATACTGTTCTCCTGTAGCAATCACATAATCATCTGGTTCATCCTGTTGCAACATTAACCACATTGCTTCAACATAATCCTTTGCGTGACCCCAATCTCTCTTAGCATTAAGGTTGCCAAGATAAAGAACCTTCTGTAATCCTACAGAAATCCTAGATAAACCTTGAGTAATCTTACGAGTTACAAATGTCTCACCTCTTCTTGGAGATTCGTGATTGAATAGAATACCAGAACTAGCATGGAAACCATATGCTTCACGATAGTTTTTGATTACCCAATAACCATATAACTTTGCTACACCATAAGGAGAGCGTGGATGAAATGGTGTTGTTTCTGTTAATGGAGTACCTTGAAGACCACCATATAGTTCGCTGGTAGATGCCTGATAGATGCGAACATCTTTCTCCATTCCCAACATACGAACTGCTTCAAGTATTCTAAGAGTTCCTAAAGCATCAACATTAGAAGTATACTCTGGCATCTCAAAAGAAACTTTAACGTGACTCTGAGCACCAAGATTATAAATCTCAGCAGGTTCAACTTGTCTAATGACACCCATAATATTCACAGGGTCAGTTAGATCACCATAATGAAGAGTAATCTTCTCATAGATATGATCTATTCTATGAGTATTGATTAGAGAACTTCTCCTTACAATACCATGAACTTCATACCCCTTAGACAAAAGAAACTCGGCAAGATAAGAACCATCCTGCCCAGTTATGCCTGTTATTAATGCTTTTTTCATCATTTAAAATTGTTTAGGATGAGTTACCACATCACCGTGGATCTCACCAATATCATCGATATGTGCGTGATCGATCTTCTCAATATGTAGGTGCTCTAATGCAGTGGCAATTCTTTCAAGAGAATTAGCAATACGAGTAAACTCTTCACTCATAATAATCACCTTTAGTATAAGCTGGAACCCCATCTGGGTCAAGCCATTTAGTATATTCAAAATCTTCAATGGCTTGCATTAACTGCATACCATTATCACAAAGATACATATCCTTGTATCTAGGAGAATAGTGACCCATTTTTTGAATACGAAAATCAGGTTTACCATTCTCTAAGGTTCCTACTTCAACATAACGGTAAGGATACCGTTCCATAATAACGTTCATTATACTATACCTCTACCTCCTCAAGATCCTGTCTTACACACTCAATTAAGAGTTCATAATCTCTTTCTGGATCTTCTCCATCCAATACTACTTCGTTTTGATAAAATCTTCTAATTTTTTTATATAACTTCGGGTTCTTTACATCAAGAAAAAGTTCTTTGTTAGCAGCAGCACGAAGTGTCTGCAGATCTTTCTTAAATTTGGAAGTAAGCGTCATTGCTCTGAATAGTTTGCCTTACTATTATAGTGGATGTACCCTATCTAGTCAAGCTATTCATCATTCGTTGGAGTGTTCAAAATCCATAACCAAGCAATTGATAAAACAATAATAAAAAATATCCTTATTGAACTTGGTGATGTATCAATCATCTCTTTACATCATGAGCACAACCATCACCTGTGTAATCATCACTATCATAATATCCACCTTTTGTACCAAAGAAAATTGTTAGTCCTACAAATGGTAATGCTGCAAGTATTAGGAATGTTTCTAAAATCATCTTATTCTCTTCTAAGTAATTTCTGTAATGGTACTTGTCTTATCTTATCAATAACATCAGTCTCCACTTGTTCTTTAATCTGATCAATAACATTTACATCAAGATGCATGAAAGGAGGAATCACACCAAGTATACGAAGTAATCCATCAAGGAACAAAGCAAGACAAGTAAATCCTAGAATCATACTAATAATAGTTGCTTCTCTATTATGCTTTGCCATAGAAGCTTCATCAATTGCTCGTGCCTCTTCCACAGCAGCACGAATTAAAATATCGACTTCTTCCTTAGTGTAACAGAGGTGAGGAAGAATCTTTTTGATTGCTTCTTCAGTCATATTATTGGTCTGAACTGTTAATATCTATTATATCACATCATCTCACGGATGTGTGTTGATGGGAGTTCCCCCATCTTCTTCTTTTTATCTTGATCTAACTGATACAACTTGTTCATCATCTCTTGCTTCTTTTCAATATCATCCAGTTTCTTATGGACTTCTTTGATTTCAGACTCAATAGATTTGTCGGTCATATTCGATTTTAAAATGCTTCTCTTAAACCTCCCCACCTAAAGATACAGGGCGAGTTGTGGATCTAAGTATTAATATTTATCTAACTTCAAAATCCAACCTACGTACTTTACGCTTCCTTCTTTGTTCTTGCCATAACAAATCCTGTTCGGTTAACCCGTCCTTTTCCTTCTTTGGCATATAAGAATTAAGCATAATAATCTGTTCCATATCAACAGCAGACACAACATCTCCTATAACTGATGCTCTGTTAGGGCATCCACAAGACACTGCCTTTCCAGAAGCACCCACCACTTCTTTTCCGCAAGAGCGACATCTCACTCTTATATTTTCCATTTCCATTGATTATTTCAATCTCAATAAAACTTTATAGGGATTTCTCTCTCCCCAATACTTTATATATGATTATCTAAGTTCTCCTTCAGCTAATTATTTATTAGATTCAACCCACTCAGCATTGTTTCTACAGTAAGCATCAGCATCTATTTCCATTCTCCAATGGGTGAGAGTATGAAGAGTCTGTATCATTACTACCATAAACATAAGCATCACTGGGCCAATCCAGAGTGGATGCATTACTATATCTTCTGTTGTTTTCATGACATAAAAAAAGACCCTCCACTATGTAGAGAGTCTTCTAGGTTATATGATTACTTTGTAGTGACTAAAGCATAATCAGGATAGGCTTGCATTCCATGCTCACCAATATCAAGACCTTCAATCTCCTCCTCCTCAGTAACACGAATACCACCAAAGGCAGCACCGATTACTTTCCAAGTAACATAACAAGTAACTACTGTCCATATAGCATACGCAAGTACACCAACAATCTGAATCCAGAGTTGTCCTAAACCACCACCAGTAAAGAGTCCTATACCAGCACCAGTTCCTTGAACATCATAACCCCAGAGTCCTACAACAATAGTTCCCCAGATGCCACAGACACCGTGTACAGAGAATGCACCAACTGGATCATCAATTCTTAAAGAATCTAATGCAGCAACAGAATAAACAACTATTCCACCACCAACAAGTCCTGCTACCCATGCACCTACCATAGTTAAATTACCACAACCAGCAGTAACACTAACAAGTCCAGCAAGGATACCATTAATAATCATAGTTAGATCTGGTTTACCATCCTTAAGAGTGGTAACAGCAGTAGCACCAATAGCACCACCAGCAGCAGCAAGTGTAGTAGTAACTGCAACATAAGGAACCCACTGATCCATTGCTAACTGGGAGCCAGGGTTAAACCCATACCAACCAATCCAAAGAATAAGAGCACCTAGTGTAGCAATTGCCATATTGTGTCCTGGGAATGGTTGTGCTTTACCATTAACATACTTACCAATACGTGGTCCAAGGAGTGCTGCTCCTACAAGACCTGCCCATGCACCCACAGAGTGAACAATAGAGGAACCAGCAAAGTCAATAAACCCTGCTTCTGATAACCAACCACCATTCCACTGCCAACTACCTGCAATAGGATAGATGAATGCGGTAAGAACTAATGAGAACACAACAAACT
>Ga0209404_10000903_pt1 | contig 21876 bp, 37 predicted proteins | sample TroAtlMetagenome_2_FD_187447 | JGI IMG/M metagenome (GOLD analysis project Ga0209404, IMG submission 187447) | Marine eukaryotic phytoplankton communities from Atlantic Ocean - Tropical Atlantic ANT8 Metagenome (SPAdes) (version 2) | ecosystem: Environmental > Aquatic > Marine > Oceanic...
CATTCCAAAATCTCTTTCAACATTTTCTATTGGTTCTGTCACCAGACAATAGAATCCAAATACAATCATACCAACATAAAATAATACTTCCATTATTTAATCCTCATTTGGTACCACATAATGGCAACAGTTAACATACTGACAAAAATAAAGAATAACCATATTAATGTCTCAATCATTCTAACCATTCTCCTATTTTCATAAATGCAATTGGTATTAATACCACACTCAGTATAAACAAACTTATAAAGGTTGCAAGTTCACTTGGATTATTGTTAAATGGTTCCATCATAAAACAGTCTCTAATAAATTCCTAATAAGCAATGCAACACCTACACCATTTAATAAGACTAGTGCTCTATCTTTCCATAGTAGACCTACGACTAACCAGCCAGTGACTCCTACTAATGAGAAGATTAAGTCCAAATACTGATACTCAGGTATACCACGCATACTCATAGCAATCAGTATAAAGAAACTAGAAGACCACTTAACATACCATGACAACTCATACTTAGGAGTAGCCGATTTAAATATCCTTTTAGAGTTCTCTAACTCTTTTTTATCAAATTCTTGTTTACCCAAGATAACCTCCGTCTAATAATACAGCCATTATAACAACAGATGTAAGAATAAACAAGGTGTATTTAATAAGAAACCAAACTAATTTACCAAGTAATGTAAAGATATTATCTATCATTGAAGTATCTCCTTATAGTATAGACTCTGGTATATGCTACGAAAGTCATGATACCAGTGATTGCGGTACCTATGTGAAAGGTATTTGACCATGAAAAGATGTCTATGAACAGATATAATAGAAATAAATTCATTGGATAATTGATTAATAGACCAGTACCAACTGTGGTAGCAGTCTCTTTATGTAGCTTTCTACTCTTAATACTCATAACACATATGTCCCATATTTGTTAAATCTCTGGTAGACAGTAATATTCCGGAAAAAAATTTCTGAAAGACGCTAAGATAGGCTCTTTACTCTCTTCTAACCTGATATACGGTCCCTAAAATACTGTTCTTAGGAGTCTCCTAGGTTCTCTCTAACGATGTCCACTCGTATACCCCTTGTGAGATACTCTCTTGCCTTTCTAAACGCATCCATGAGTCTCAGGTTCGTTTCAAGTTTTACACCATTACTGTATAAACTTACAGTATTCTTATTCTTAACATAACCATCCATTATAACATATTCTCAATGCTTTGGCAACGCCTATCGGAAACACTGTAACCACACGGTTCTCCGACTATATAACTGGAGCGGAGACATAGGTTTGCACTATGATTTCGATAATGGTATTATCGCGTGTTGCTATTTACACCATCTCCGCTTAACTGGTGGGTATCTCTCTCATGTACCCTTGGCATTCTCAGTCTACCTCTCTAGTGACTTAACCTCTCTGCAATCCACGAACATATTCACTAGTCAATTTCGCTTCTTATACATCTATTATACACCATATAGAGGTGTATTACAAGTGGTTTTTAATGAAATTTCTTCTCAACACCACCAATAACAATAAAATCTATCTCTATGTCACCAATGATATTCATCTCGCCACGCGACACAACAGAACCATTCATCAACTCCCACGAGTCATTCTGCATAGGTCCATTGTCTAAAGCCAGTTGCATCTCTTTACTATTAAGAGGTATCTCCACTGGTATATTAGACGCTATATGGTAACCTTTTAGTCCGTTTATCATATTACGATTAACTCCTTTAGTATGATTAGTATTGATATAAGGGAGATAGGACCAAGAAAGTCTCTGTCCAACAACCCATGTTTTTTAATTACTTTTATCATGGTTATATCCTATCAAAAAACAGCCAGCATTGTCAACGCCTTAGGAACCTTATAACCACAGGGGTTCCAGAGGGTGTCTCTCGTGCGCTCTGAGGCTCTCTCATGCTCTCGGAGAAGTAGCAACCATAGGGGTTCCCCACGCGTTTGACCCCTCGTTAAAAATGTGTTTTACATCTCTGAACATACTCAATGGAACCATGTTTTTTCACCATGATACATCTTAGAGAAATCTCGAATATAATTACACACTTTCTCACACTTTCACACACAATATATTCAGACCACTGAGGTGGTGTGAGGAATTATATTAGGAGATATACTTTGATATCTCTGTGGTGGTGTCCCTACTAGGATTTGAACCTAGACTAAGAGTTTAGAAGACTCTGGTGCTATCCATTACACTATAAGGACTATGAATTAGCCTTTGAATCTATTCTCTATCCTCTTTATCCTATCGGATACACTCGAAGTAGCAATGAAATTGGTTGAAGTATCTCTGATTGCACTCTCTATAATAGGATGGTTTGCATGGTATATGTCCATCGCAATTGATATCCTTGGAGTATTACTCATATGTGTCTTTACTTTGTGTGGTATTAGACTACCTATCAGGTGCATTTGACCTATTTCATTACGCTCGTAGGTGTCGTTGTAGTATGTTCCTGTGTTTGTTGGACCTGATATAAAGGTGTTGGAGGCAAAGAACGCGGTCATGTCTGGTGTCATAGATGTGTCGGCATGTATATGGTCTTGTATGTTTTGTCCTTGTCGAAGGATATTTGCCCAACATTGGACATATAATATATCTTCTTGTTGAAATTCGGGAAGCGTAAAGAGTCTCTTCGGAATATCGTATTTGACCATTTCTGGATTGTCTAACCAGTTGTATACTGAGAATTGGTGTGTTAACCCTTTATATGTGTTATTGTCGGTATTAGGGATAGCCATAACCATTGGCTCGTTGCGTAGTAGTATCTTCGAAATGTCTTTACATTCTTCTGGTGTGAAGAGTGTATATTCTGACCTGTGGGTGGTTGGGTCGTATTCTTTTATAAAACCCATAGTCGTAGATACAGGTCTTGTTGTAGACCATCTCCATTGACTTTGAGGAATCGACAATGTCTATTGATTCTTTTCCATTCATGGTTGAAGTATACGAATGCAGACTCCATGGCTTCTAAGCCTTCGGCACCTGGAGCACCATCCCATATCCCTGGAAATAATGGTAATACTTTCTCATCCCATATCTTATTAAACTCTTTATTAACAGCGTTATTCTGAATTGTCCAAGGAGATATAACACCAGGACTTGGAGCAAGTTTCTTACCTGTGAAGTTATCTGCAATATATTGTCCTACACCTTTTTCTTGTTCTTCTGGTGTATATGTGTCCTTTCTTAGACTCATACAATCGTTTCCATTGAATCTGAGTAAGTCGGATGTTATTTGTGGTGTATCTTCATACCATGTAGTTGTGACACCAAGATATGGTAGTTTATTATCTCTTATATCTACCATGTCTTCTGCAGTTAATTGAATGTGTGGTGGTAAATCACCTATTTCACCTTTTAATGGGATTCTTTCGATATAATACTTCTGACACATTTCTACTGGAATTAAATTAATATCCTGAACTACGACCATGTCTTCTGAAGTCCAATTCTCTTGCCTGAAGAGGTCTAACTTATAGAAATCCTCGTTGGTGATGTCGTCTCTTTTGGTTAATGGCATTACCTTTAACCCAAATTGTGTTTCTAGTCCTTCTGCATTGTCTGTATAACAGTATAGGTTTAGATTTAGAAATGGTAGTATACAGTCAACTCTATGTTTGAGTAGATTTTTTTGTATTGCATTGACCTTATCGATTGATTCTTGGTCGTGTGTTGTTTTTAATATAACTACATGAAGTTGAGTTATATGATTCAAACCGTGACTATCTTCTAGTCGTTCTTCAACTTGTGATGCGTGTAAATTCTCTTCAGCCATTATATCTCCATAATATATTCAATTAATAAGTTTATTTAGTTCTTAAAACTATACCTCTATTTTACTAGAGGTATTGGTTTCTGTCAAATGGTTTTTAATAACAAACCAGGTTAATTACTTTGTTTATTCTACCACTCTTCATAATTTTATGAAATTGTCGACCTTGTCTCTTTAGAAATTTGGCAGACAATGATGCGTAATATTGCATTGTTATCTCCTTTCTTATGTTTGGTAACTATCCGTGAACTGCACTTCGTCTTTCGACTACTTAGTCTTCGTCACATAATTGTCACATTAGTATTTATACAAAAAGTGTATTAAAACTGGCGGAAGAGGTGAGATTCGAACTCACGATACCCTATTCAGGTATGCTGGTTTTCAAGACCAGTGCATTCAACCACTCTGCCACTCTTCCAAATGGTGGAGCTGGAGGGAATCGAACCCACGACCCTCTGCTTGCAAAGCAGATGCTCTCCCAACTGAGCTACAGCCCCAATAAGCTTATTCTTTTATTTTAGTCTTTCTACTCTTATAAACTCTTTTATAAGCTTCATTTTTATTGGGTGTTGATTTATCATCTGCAACATAACGACCTTTCTCGTCTCTATTACGGACAGTTTCATACCCTAACCATGTGGTCAATTTATTCCAAAATGCCATCTTCTTTCCTCACTTTAAATACAATATTGGTTAATCCCAATTTATTGCGTCTGTCGAATTCAACTTTAATTTTTCTTTTCAGTTTTGGTAAAGTTGATTCATTATTATATTTCTCAATCAATGTTTTCACTGATTGAGCCTTCATGTATTCGTGTTCAACAGTTGTCTTCTTAGTTATTCTGTCGTATTTTTTTTGTGTTTTTCCAAATTTAACTGGCATATCTATTTCCTATTTTCTTGGTACCATTTTAATGAACACTCAGGTCCACAAAAAACAATTACCTCATTATTCTCATTCGGTGCAGTATGATACTTTACCTCTTCTACAGGTACCATTGTATCACATACTTCACATTTATAATAGTGCATTATATGTATTCATTTCAGATTCATCTAACTCTTTCTCTAAGATTTTATCTTCTTCATTAAGAGGAGTGTGTGAAAGTTCACTCTGAAACCATACTGCAACTACAGTTCTAAATCCACTATTGACTGGTGATACACTATGCCATGTATTCTGAGAATGGTTGAACATAACCATGTCTCCTTGTTTTGCATCTATTACAATATCATCAACAGTTAATTTACCACCTGTGAATTCATTATCTAATACTAATATTGCAGTTGCTGTATCATATGGGTCGGCACTATCTTTATGCCAATCTAACAAAGTTCCCACAGGATATTCCATTACTGATATGTATGATATGAATCCAAAATCATCATGGTTTGGCACAACAGGCATTATCTTGTCCATAAACCACATGTATAAATCATTTTCCATTGGAGTTATAATCCAATTAGTTGTGCCTGTATTAGGATTTTTAAATTTAAAGTTGTTTTGTTTTGATGTATCTTCTGGTTCAAATACTAGACCTGAATCATCTACTGGAACTGACGCATCTAAATCCTTTTTTCTAAATCTATGTAATATGAGTTTACATACATCTGGTCTAATTGCCTTTTTAGCAACTACAATGATTGGTTTTTCTGTTGAACCTGGCATATTAAAGTTGAGGCCTTTCATCATGGTAAGGACTGGTATATTGTGGATGTAAGAATCTAACTTGTGAACATCTCCATGAGTCTTTAAGTTTTGAGTAATCGTCTACCCATGCACCATGAATTCTATTGCCTGGAAATATAACACATCTATTGAATTTTGCAGGTATCACTCGTTCAACACTAAATCGTTCTTCTACAGGATACATGAGATTGAATCTTTCATCATTTGTCACCCACTCACCATCATATACTGCAGTTCCACCATCTTCATGTTTATCTAAGTAAACAATCATGTTCAATGTAGAAAGGTTATCTGGTGTAGTTAACTCTTCGTCTGTATGTGGGTAATGTTGTATTTTTTTATCGTCTATGTTTATTGATTGAAATAGATTAAACTCATAGAAGTGTGACCAATAATAATCACCTTTATGAAAATGTTTTCTACAGAAATGTAGTAGTCTATCCATATCTGCATAATAACTTCTTGTAGGGTGTGATATGTTATCATTGATTCTACAATCATAGTAATCTACACCATTTGAACTATTTCTTTCTGCATTGTATTTCCATAATGGGAAATCTCTGGCCATTATATGGTCATGCAATTCTTCTGGATTCTGATAGAAGTTATCAATCGTTAAACAGAAACCATCGAATGTTGGATTCCATGTATCTGCAAAAGCATACAGTTTATCCATGTCATAGACTTTGTTCAAAACATAACTCCTTTAGGTCTTTCTGGCATTTCTGTTGTAGGACTTCCGTTTGCGTCAAATCCCTCATCTATTGGTTGTTCTGATATATGACTCATAGCATCTTGTGGAAACTCTATTGGATTTTCAAGAAATTCATATTCTAATTCATCGCCTGCCTCATCTTGATTAGGAACTCCTATTGGGTGATGTAGATTAAATGATATAGATATTCTTTCGTAATTAGGGTCAACATCATCGTGGTTCATAGGAACACCGTGCATTAATGCACTTGGCCATAATAGAAATTGATTCTCAACAGGATAGAACTCAACTTGGTCATGATAGTTTGCACTTCCTATACTTTTCATGTTAGGTATTCCCTCATTACCATATTCTGCAATAGGTAAATTTAAAGCATGTGCCATTGCAGGATTTGGATTTAGAAATTGTATAGGTTGTGGTGTATTCTCTTCCACTTTTAGATACCATGTGCCTGACATATAAGCATTTATATGATTATGTGGAACATGATGATGTGGTGCACCATATACATTAATCCATGCAAACAAGTGTAAATCACTTCTATTGATATGACCGACTTGTTGACCATAACAGATTTGTATAAATTGTATGTAAGTGTCTTTTACTTGTTCTGAGAAATTTGCATACCAAGGAAGTTTAATCATCTTTTGTCTGAGTTCTTCATCAAAGTATGTGGTGTAATTCATAGAAGTATTATCACCGTGTTTAACTTGTGCCTCTTTGACTAAATCCCTACAATCTTGACTGACCTGTTCTATATCAAGTTCATTTAAATTACCTCTTAAAACAGGTATTGAAAATAAATCAATTTGTTCACAGTTATTTGCAGGTCTAAAATCTCCCTGTTGTGGTTTAGTCCAGTTCATTAATCTACCTTTTTCTCTACTTGAACACCAACACCTTTTTCACCATTAGGCATAGTGACATCACGATAATAAATCACGACCTCACCTAGTTGTTTGATGTATCGTTTTAGTTCTTGCATATCTTCTGCCATCACCTTATAGTCACCTATAGATGTTGCAACAAATACAACTTCACCATTATTAAGTTCTTTCATTTCATCTAAGAACTTATCTAAGTAGGTATAACCCTCAGGCCAATCTGGATTTTCTCTTTCTGATAAATCACATGCCTTAGGTCTTTTAAGTTGTTCTACACCTTTATCATCAAACCTTTTAGGTTCAAATGAAAGACTTCTCTTACATGGATTTACTATTCGTGCCTCTGATACGACATACCATTGTGGTGCAGTCAAATTGACTGGTCGTGGTAAATCAGGTTGCATGATATCAATCTGTATAGGTTTAGATACTATCTCAACCTGTTTAGTTCCCAATAGGGAACAACCACTAATCGCTATCGCTAGGATTGCCAATACTATATAATTTCTTAGTATCATCTTCAAGTCCCTCCATCACTGCCTCTGAGGCATTGTTAAATCTAGTTTCTATCATACCTGGTTTCTTAACTGCAAGTAAGTCTAAATTGTGTCTACTGAATATTGCAAGATACTCTGCTTTCTCTTGTTCTATTTGTGCATTTACTCTAGTCATATTCATTAAGGCCTGACCTTGCCTTTCGTAAGATTCTCTTAAAGACTCCATAGCTGCTGTCTGTTCTGCAATAGCAAATTCCAACTTCTGGTTGTTATCATTAAGAGTTTGATTCTCATTATACAGATACCAAGAACTTAATCCAAGAACTAATATAATTGCAATAAAAAATTGTTGCATGATTATTTCTCCTCTATTTTGTAGTCAAGGCCACTTGAAGCTCTAACTTCTATCATCTTTTTACTTTCCCAATCACGGAACTTTAGATGTTTTTCTTTTTGGATTAGTATCTTTCTGGCAACATAATGTGATTTATACATTTGGCCAGTTTGTTCGGATTGTCGGTAAATGGTGATTTCGTATTCAGTATGAAACAGAGCTCTGAGAAAGTTCATCACTTTGTCCATAAATGTTTTGTTTTCCATAATATACCTCGATATACTTTTATTTAGTATGCTAAAAAAGGTGGGTTTCTTTAAAGTCTAAACCCACACACGCAAAAATCGACTGCACTTTTGGCTATAGTTATTTTATGTCGTTATAACCCTACGCAAATGTAAAAGAACGACTGAAATAGTGTGTCCAACTGGCACCTTTCTGTTGGTTCTTGATAAGACAATTCCAATTAAGGGTCTTATTCACCACCCACACCATTTCTTAAAGTTTTTAATTCTTTGATAGTATTCTCAGCACTAGTATGTAATATGCCAATACCACCATTTTCTACCCAATGGTCAATGTTCTTTTGTCTATCATCAACTAGAACACTTCCTTCAAAGGCATACATGCCTTTCTGACTGCCTGTAAATGTGCAAGTCACGGCAATGGTAGGGTCAACATACTCTCTAATCCATTCGTTTTTATCATACACACATAACTCTCTGTTTACTTCACCAGCAGCCGTTAGTATTTCCCACGGTATTCCTGTGTGTCTTACATATGCAATTAAGTCATACATATCGACCATAGGTGGTAAGTTTCTGAACAATCTTTTGTTTGTTAATTCTTCTTTCCTTGCATCGTATAATTTGTGTCCTGCACTATCTGGTGTTATGTTAACACCTGCAAGTTTAGAAGCACCAGTTTGGAAATCGGCCAACACACCGTCCATATCAAGGAATATTCTCTTTATCTCATTTTTCATAAGTATATTATAACAGTTTTATGTCAGCTTTGGCAAGCGTTTTCAGCGTGTTTTCTAGTCTTCCAGCCTCTATTTCATCAGTATTTCCAGTAGTTAATATCTGTCGGACATGCACCATTTCATGTGCAAGGGTTATGAATCTTTCGTTATCATACTTAATGAATATGTCTATATTCTCATCGGTTTTGGAGTATTCAACCAGACCTTTTTGAGGCATGGTCGGAGGTAGTCTTTTAATATTGACTATACAGAATTTATTGGATATGTTTAGTTGTTCTGCCAAGAATATGGCATTGTGCAACATCCATTTGTCTTTACAATATATCTCCATCTTCTAGTTCATCACCATAATTATCACCACAGAACGGACAAAACCTTATTAAGTGTTCTCCGTCATGTTCGATTTCACATTCACACATGCAGTTGTCACAATATAACAACTCCTTCTCTGTATCCATTATAAGATATCCTCATCAAAAGTCACGCCATCTACAGCGCGCATAGACTTCACCATTATTTTATCAAAAGCTTCTGGAAAACCTGTTATATCCCCATTGATTGTGCAATAAGGTAATTTATTACTTTCTGCTTTATCCTTATCTATATCTATACCAACAATATATGTTCTACATGTCTGATATTCTCTATCAACCATGGCCATAAGATGTTTCCACCTCTCACAAATTAGTTTTTTCTCACCAACTTGGTCATGTTCTGGTGGTAGATATAGTAAATACTCGTTCATTAGTCTTCCCAAACATCCCCATGTTTAACATATTCTTCAAGTTGGTCATAACCACCTATGTAAGTCCATGTATTACTTGTTTCTCTAACTCTAATTTGTGGAAATGTCCTTGCAGTTGGAAACTGTTCAAAGAGTTCTTCTCTTGTAAAGTCCTCACCAAGTTGTGAGTATGTGTATTCAAGTCCTTTTTGTTCACATAAAGCTTTTGCTTTATCACAAAATGGACACATTGTTTTTCCATATATTTCTATCATAGTTTCACCGCCAAAAGTATAAAGATTCCTAACATAATGATGTTTGCAAAGAACATCAATAGACCTAATATAGTGTGATACCATATCCATCTGGTCTTATATGCGTTTTCTATTGTTAAATCGGCAGGGTCAGGAGATTTCTCTGCCTGTTCTTTGACTAGTTCGTCTTCTTCCTTACTGCCCCATAATATGTGATACCATTTTTTCATACTATATGTCTCTCCCTTTCTTTCTTAGCTGTATATATTGTTCCTGTCTTTTTACCATAATATGGTTCTTTCTCAATACCTTTAGTTCCTTCACCAAAGAATAAGAGTGTCATTATGGCTACTATTGCAAACCATAGTGAAAAAACTAATATTAATGCTTCAATCATAATTTAAAGTCCTCAAATGTTGAATCATCAACATCTTGTTTAATGCCTCCAATCAAGTAAGATTCAATCTCTGTTTCTTGTGGTGCATTTTGTAATCCTCTACTGTTAAACCAATGTTGTGTCCATGGTAGGGGATTGTTAGTTGAACTGATGTTATAGATTGGTTCTAAACCAATAGTTCTTAGTCTTTTGTTTGCAATAAACTCTACATACTGACCTAGTAATGGCACTGATAAACCTATCATAGAACCATCTTTAAATAAAAACTCTGCCCATTCTTTTTCCTGTTCTACTGCATCTTCATACATTTTGTATACTTCTGGTTCACAATCTTTAATTACTTTTAACATGAGTTTATCGTTCTCGTGTTTCTTATAACACTTTAGTATGTGTTGTGATACTGCCAAGTGTTGTGATTCGTCTCTTGCAATTAGAGATATAATCTTTGCACTTCCTTCCATTAGTTTAAGTTCACCAAATGCAAAACTACATGCAAAGGATACAAAGAATCTAATTCCTTCTAAGATGTTTACTGATATAAGTGCAAGATATAATGCCTTATAAAGGTCATAATCATCAACTTTAAGACCTAGTAATCTTCTTCTGCCTAGTTGAATAAAATTGTCATACTTCTCTGTCACCATTTCTGCTCTCTTAATGATTGCATCTTCTTCTAGTATGGTGTCAAACACATCACTTGGATTTGCATATACATTCTTAATGATGTGTGTATAACTTCTACTATGAATAGTCTCCATGAAGTCCCATGTGATAATACAAGACTCTAGTTCAGGCAAGGTCACGAAAGGTAAAAATGCTATGCTTGGTGCCCTACCTTGAACTGAGTCAAGTAAAGTTTGATACCTCAGATTTGAGGTAAATATGTGTTTTTGTGCTTCTGTTAGTGTTTGGTAATCTGCTCTATCTTTCTGTAAAGATACTTCTTCTGGTCTCCAAAAGAAACTTAACTGTCTTTGTGTTAGTTTATCAAATATAGGATATTTGAACTCGTCAAATCGTTGAGTGTTCAATTCTTCACCAAAGAATATCTTATTCTTAGTGAAATCTACATTTGATTTATTGAATACTGTCATTTTTCTAAATCCTTCGCCGATACTATTAAGTCTTCTTCTACTTTTCCTGTTAGATATGAATAATTGTTTACATATAAGTGGTATTCACCCTCAAATTTGCTATATACATTTTCAATCCATTTCTCTAAGTTTCCACGACCCTCTCTTTTGGTATTATCCCATTTACTGGTATTACCGTCCCAATCTAGTATATATTGGGTAGAAGTTGGAGAAGAATTGGGTAGTTCTTTGGAAATTGGATATTCTTCTTCGTATTCATTATATCTAAATCCTGCCAAAGAGTTCATACGACTTCTCTGATTGAAGAAATGTATAAACATGTGATAACTATAATCACCAACTAATGTATTTCTCCAATGTGGTATATTAGGTCCTTGATACAAGAGAACATCACCTATATCAAGTTCTAAAGCTGTGCCTCTATGAACATCTTGTGTATGTGATTTAATGAATTCTTGTCCTGATGAGTTTTGACAATTAATCCAATTTCCCTCATTATTCAACCATATCTTCCAAGGTGTATTATCATCAGTATTATAGGCTAATGGAAATGTGCAACTAATTTCACAAGATGGCCTATCTGTATGAGCAGTGAGTGAAGCACCTCTATAGTATTTTCTACTATAAGAGTATGTCTCTTGTATGTTTATATCTAAAACACCGTTTAATTTATTTTTTAGCCAAGTATGTAGGCCAACTGCAGGTGGAAAGTTGTATGCTCCATGAGATTTTTTTCTTTGTGCTTCTGGTGTGCTATGAGTTAGTTCATCTTCAGCACGAAAATGTGCATTGAAGGATTGTTCATCATTCTCAATACTTCTCCATGTGTCCATGGTCATTCTAATGATTTCTTTAGGTATAAAGTTCCTTAACACAACATATCTGTTGTTTACAAAATCTAAAGTTTCCTGACTTGTTTTACCATGCCACACAACCTTTTCTTCTTGTTTAGGACGATTCTCTTCTATAGATTTATCAAATTCGTATAACTTATCTTTCTTAGATTGCACACGCATCGCAGTCTTCTTCCTCACTCGGTTCATCATTTAAAGGCAATTCAGCCTCAACAACATCTTCTTGTTTACCATCCATAGTATTATGATAGTAAGATGTTTTCCATCCGTATTTATATGTGTTTAAAAGGTCTTTTGCCATAACAGAAACAGGAACTTCTCCGTTAGGATAGTTTTCTGGATTGTATGACCAATTACCTGATATTGCCTGGTCAAAAAACTTCTGCATTACTGCAACTATTTTGATATAACCCTCGTTTGATGGCATATCCCATAATAGAGTATAAAAGTTCTTTAACATCTGATATTGTGGAACAACTTGTTTGAGTGTTCCCTTTTTACTTTTCTTAACTGACAAGTGGTCTCTAGGTGGTTCTATACCATTTGTTGCATTCGATACAACACTAGATGATTCACTAGGCATTTGAGCAGTAAGTGTAGAATGTCTAAGACCATGAACTTTGATTCTAGTTCTTAGAACTTCCCAATCTTTCTTATATACAGGTTTAACTAAATCATCAACATCTTCCTTATAGTGGTCAATAGGAAGACTTCCTTCTGCATATTTTGTTGCATAGAATCTATCACAAGCACCTTTCTCTGATGCAATTTGATTACTTGCACATAATAGGTTGTATTGAAAATCCTCTGTTAGTTCATGTATAAGTTCTAATGATTCAGGAGAACCATATTCAACTTTGTTCTTTGCAAGAAAGTGTGCAAGGCCGATATAACCAATACCAAGACTTCTTCTTGCCTTAGTTGATTTCTCGGCTGCTTTCACAGGATATTCTTGGTAATCTATCAGTTCTTCAAGTCCTCTCACTGCTAAACTACACAAGTTAGGCATTTCTTCCATTTTGATAATACCTACATTGATTGCAGATAAAATACAAAGTGCAATTTCTCCTTTACCGTCTATGTGTTCAATAGGGTCTGTTGGCAAAGTAATTTCTTGACAAAGATTACTCATGTTCACTTTGTCAAGGAAACTACTATGGCTATTGCAGTGGTCTATATTCATAATATAGATTCTGCCTGTCTCAGCTCTTTCTTTTAATAAATCAGTAAATAATTCCCTTGCACTTACTTTCGTTTTAGGTATAGATGTTGCTCTCTCATACTTCTCATAGAGTTCATCAAACTCTGGTGTTCCGAATGCCTCATAAAGACCTGGAACATTGTGAGGAGAGAATAATGTTATCTCACCGTTTTGCAAAAACCTTTTATAGAACAACTCTGATAACTGAATACTATAGTCTAGTTTTCTAACTCTATTGTCTTCTGTTCCTTTGTTGTTCTTTAAGACTATTATGTCTTCAATTTCTTGGTGCCAAATGGGAAAGTGAACTGTTGCGGACCCTCCTCGAACACCATTTTGTGTGCAACTTCTAACTGTTGCCTCAAATTTCTTAAGGAATGGGATAACTCCAGTATGTTGGACTTCACCACCTCTAATTTTGCTACCAAGTCCTCTAATTCTTCCTGCGTTAATTCCGATTCCCGCTCTTTGTGCAACATAGCGTCCAATGGCCATATCACTGCTGAATAGAGAGTCGAGTGTGTCGTCTGAGTCGACAAGAACACATGATGCAAATTGTCTAAGTGGTGTTCTAACTCCTGCCATAATCGGCGTTGGTATAGATATTTTGAATGTAGAGATTGCGTCATAGTATCGTTTGACATAGTCTAGTCTTCCTTCTTTGTCATAGTTTTGAAAGAGAGTCATTGCAATTAACATATACATGAATTGAGGTGTCTCAAAAACAACATTGGTTGACCTATCTTGCACAAGATATTTGTCTACTACTTGTTGTAGTCCTGCATATGTAAAATCAAAGTCCCTTTGATGTTTGATGTAAGTGTTTACTTTTATAAACTCTTCATCGGTGTATTGATTTAAGATTTCCTTATCGTAAACCCCATAATCAACATTTCTTTCCACTATCTCTTTGAGTGGTGGATATATCTCTGAATCTTTCCATTTAGTATTGAATACTTGTTTCTGAATTCCGAATAACAGTAGTCTCGCTGCTACGAATTGATAGTTTGGTGATTCAAGTGAAATTAAATCACTTGCACTTTTTACTAATATCTTTTGAATTTCTTGTGTTGTTATACCATCGAAGAATTGTAGACCACTATTCATTTCGACTGCTGACTCACTGACACCTGTAATATCTTTACAGGCTTTTTCTACCATTCTATGTATTTTATCTAGGTCTATCTCGACTTTTGAACCATCCGACTTAACTACTCTGATTTCTGAATTCACTTCTTCTTATACTCCTTAAACTTCAATTTTGCCGAAAGACCATTATATGTATTAGAAGTAATTATATCAGTTATATCAGAAGTGGTCAATCCACTTTGTATCATATCATTGATATCTTTTAAGCCTGATACTCTTTTATCCGACCACAAACATACAGACCAACCTAAGTCAATAACTTCGTCTAACTTTTTAAGAATCTCTGTATTTCTTGGTTCATTGTCATAAATGAGTATTGCATTTTCTTTTATACTGTCATCTATCTTTTTGAAATCACTACCTGCAACTGCTATTGAGTTGGGTATGAATAGACTATCTATTGGTCCTTCGGTTACATAGATTGTCTTTGATTTGTCCACATTTTCATAGTTGTAGATGAGTGGAACATCATCTCGGAATCTCATGGTTAAATAACGAAGTGGTGAATCATTGATTGCACGACCTGTTATACCCAACAATTCCCCATTCTCACTAACGAATGGCAAAATGACTCTAGGGTCACTGCCAAGGACTCTATCATGATATTTACTATGCAAATGAGATAGAACCTGTGCATTGTCGACATACCATAGTTGTTTAATTACATCATCTGGTATCTTTCTGTTCTGTAAATACTCTCTACTTACAACTCTATCATATGCTCCATGACAGACTGCTCTGAGATTATCTACAGACATTGTCTCGACATTTTTATTTAGTAAATCTGGATTGGGAGTGAACTTGAATGCACTTGAAGAAGGCATTTTCTGTTGTCTTTTCGGACTTTTTCCATTCTCTTTTAACCATTCTTTAATATACTCTTTATGTATCACAGGAAAATTATCTTTTATAAAGTTCACCGATGATGTAGACTTACCACAATTGTGGCATTTATAGATAAAACTTTGCTCTACAGCAAAATGATATCCTCTCGCTTTGTATTGATTCTTAGATGAGTCACCACAGTATGGACATCTGTGATTTAGTGTGTTCTCGTTCTTCCATTTGGCCAAATCGAGACTCGATACGACCATTGAAAGGTATTTCCTTTCTAACCATAGCATAACTACTATTATACTATGATTAGTCTGGAATTACAAGTGGTTTTATGCGTCTATTAGTGCTTGAATCGCGGCTAGTTGAGAAGTGTTTTCTGTCACACTTTCATCATATTTAACCTTTTGTGGGTCATCTGAAGCCATAGAATCATAACCACTAGGTTTAACAGGTTTACCGTCTCCTGTTTCAAACCATGCTTTTCTACCTGCTAAGTTATCCATTCCTGGAATAGTAGGTGTGTCATATCCTGTTGGTGCTGGCATGTTAATCTCCTAAATTGAATTATACAAGTTTATTTAGGCTTTTTCATGTTTAGAATCTTGTCTTTTGGCACTTGTAAGACATATCGATTCTCTATAGTTTTTGGTTTTATTGTGCCTGTTTTAGGGTGAGATATAAGACCTATCGATGTTATCAATAAGAGAATAGCCAAAGGGTCAAACACAAAAATGATAGCAAAAATAACCCATCGTATTGCGTTATCAAGGTAATCTCTTGCTGTCTCTTGGCCATATATGACTTCAGCAACATATTTAATTGGTCCAACTTCTCTCTCAAAATTTAGTATCTCCTGTTCAAATGGAAATTTTTCTTCTTTGTATAAACTTATTTTATCATACAAGTCATCTATTTGCAACTGGTATTCTGTTGTCTTTGCAATGATTTCATCTGCATCACCTGTAGATGCCTCTTGTAATCTCTTAATCTCTGCATTGGCACTATTGATTGTCTCTTGTGCCTGTAATCTATATCTATCAATGTTATCTTGTTGTGATTTGATATCGTCTCTAATTTGGTCTCGTTGTTCTTTTTGTTGTTGAAATAGTGTATTTGCCTGTTGCACATAGTCTATCTTCTCTGTTTCATTGCCTTGGAAGAGACCTCCTTCATCGGTGGTGATGACCTCAACACCCTTTTCTCTTAGTTCATTGACTGCCGTATCTAAAGAAGTTAGTTGATTTCTAAGACTATCTATCTGTCCTTGTGCATAATCTATATCCCCTTGAACTCTTTCCCATGCTCCGTCACGGATGACCTCTTGTTGTTTAATTGATTCTGATACATCTATGGTGGAAGTTCCAAGGGAATTCATTCTTCCTTCTATTATGGAGATATTGTTTTCGGTTCGGCCAATTTGGTCATCTATTTTCTGAATTTCTGATTGTGCAACTGCTGTTTGATATGATGTGTCTGATGAAGCCTTTGCAAGATATCCAAATATACCAAGTGATGTGATTAACATTAAGATGACCACTGATAATGTGAGATAGTATTTCATGTAATTGAGTCTATCCCAATATAGGTGTAGATAAGCAGCCGTCACAATTTTACCAAATTCTAAGGCACCTGCCATAATAACAACACCTAAGAAAGCACCTGCAAATATTGTTGCAAGTCCTATAACTGAGAAATACGCAGCTATGCCTGCGATTGACATAGAGGTAAATAGGGCTAGGTAATTCAAAAATTTATTCATAATTTACTTACTTGGCGTTTCTTTTGATAAGGTCAAAGAGTTGAGCTGGCTCATATTTATTCTTCTTTTTCCTTACTACAGGCACATTAGTAGATACTGCTGAACCTGTTGCATTTATAGGTGCATCCTCTTCAAGTTTAGAGTATTTAAAATACTTCATAACTTGGTCTGCAACTTGATAAGCTGCCATTTTATCGGAAGGATAATGAACGCCTGCATCAACTCTTCCTTGTGCAGATTTCTCTGCCATAATATGTAAATTTGTTTTGTGTTCTGGATAGATTGAACTGTAGTAATGTGCAACTATCTTTGCCTGTAAGGCATGATTACTAGGATATGCAGGTGAATCTGTTGTTTCAGTCTCCATATATTTAAAATCTATTCCTAGTTTCTCTGCAACTTGTCTTGGTCTTGGTCTTTGAAACTCATTCTTATAATATCTACCAATATGTTTAGCAGAATGTATAATCTTTTCTATGTCTTCTATCTCCCAATCTAAATCTTCGTTAGACATATACTCTTTGATATAATAAGAAGTGTCATGGTCTGTATTGATGTATACTTTTATCTGTTCATCTGAAAGATTCTTCATGTTATCTTTCATACCCATTATCTCTTTTCGAGTTTGAGTTGATGAGTTTGCAGGTGGTGGACTAATTGTTATTTCTTCTATCCAACCATCACGAAACATTTTCTTGCACTTTTTAGCATCAAATGTTTTATCAGTTTCACCATATTGTAAATCATCAATCTTTACTACTTCTTTAATATACATCGTCTTCTGTTACCAATACTCTATGTTCATCGATATAACCAATATAACATGTTATACCAAATATTGAACTGTGTTCTTGCATCACTTGAACAGGAGTTTTTTCAGGATATATTATAAACTCTCCTTGTTCATCAAAATTTTGTTTAAGTTGTCTTCGTAGGTTGTATGTTTGTCCTGGATTTAAAGTTCCTACTTTATGTGCCTCTGATAACATCTCTGCCTCTAAGACATTTTCATCTTTCAGATGTCTATAGAACTTTTCACATAGTTCTTCCATCTGGTCTGCATTTAGATTTAAGTTTTCTTTTAAAAGTGCAAGTGCAATTGCGTAAGAGGCAAATGCAGTCTTACCGAATGGAACTTTTTGTATGATTCTTTTGATGTTGAATACAAGTCTATGCAACATAGTCATAGATTCTTTCTCATCTGAGGTGTTTAAACCTTTAGACTTGACACGATTACCATTCTTATCGATAAGTCCTAATTTATATGCGTCAAAGTCTTTCCACTTTGTCACAAGCATTTTAAGGACTTTGAATACTACTAATGTGTTTATTATACCCATATATCTATTTATATAATCTGGAGCTACTGGTCAGATTCGAACTGACGACCTGCTGATTACAAATCAGCTGCTCTACCAGCTGAGCTACAGTAGCTTATAGTTCTCGTAATCTATTATAAAGTTCCATATCAAGGCCTATCTCAGGATTCCATGTATCTTCGATATAACCTAGGTATAATAACATTGTTTTGACACTTGGCCAATATGAGTCTTCTTTTATTTTGAATTTTAACATTCTCATGCAGGCATCAAAGCCAAATACATTGAATAATGTTATGAGATGGTTTAACATGAGTCTTTCTCTCATTTCACCATTTTCGTGATAACGATGTAGTAATCTTTTTAGATATCTAAATCTTCGTAAGTCTTCTTCGAAGTCCTCAATGTCTGTGCATTGTGGGTCATCGTAATGTTGTAGTGCGAATGCACTAAAGTTCTTTGCGGTTAGTTTGTCAAATAGACCCATAATATAATAAATTGTTGTTTACACTAGTATATAGTGTAAGAGAAGTATCTAAAATGTCTTAAATACTTCCGTATACTTTGAATGAACCGTTTTCTAATTGTTCATACTTAACTTTAAGTGAAACAATCTTCTCTTCTTTTTCTAGTTCATCGATTGGTGTGTCTACTGATTTACCAGTGATTTCACCATAACGAGAGAAGTTTAATTCAAACTCACCACTTTCTGAGAATTCCATATCTTCAACTGAAACTGGATTTAAACCGATTTGTGAAAGTTTTGACTTCATCTGTTCAACGGCAGCCTGTGGATTCATATATTCTGACACTGCAACATGACCTAATACTGCATTAACATGTTGGACTACATCTGAATCTTCTAGTTCATATGGGGCATCTACAGATTGTCCTGTGTTTTCGAATAAAAAGTTTTTAAATGATTTCATAATTTTTACCTTACTGCTACACCAACACCTAAAACACCCGCATTCGCAGCGAATATTTCATCTAGTTGGTCTTTTTCTACTATTACAGAAGCACCTGAAGGAACGGTGAGTGTGCCAATTAAAGCATTGGCACTTGTCTCAACTGACACTAAATGAGCAGCTCCTGTAGAGTTAAATACTCTTACATTAGTTGCACCAGAGAAATTACTTCCATTTGTAGAAGATGTTCCCATTGCGGCTTCTGAACCTAATAATTTTAATTTCATAGTTTACCTATTACTTATTATGCAACAACAGTAATACCACCAGCAGCAGTTCCAATGCCTACGACTGATGTAATTGTTGATGCAGTGTTTGTGCCAGTATCTTTGATAGTTCCACTATTTAATGAAAGTGGATTCGCACCGAATACTAATACATCATCAACTTTAGTAGCAGCGTTAGCAGCTCCTATTGCCAATGTGAATACTAGTTCGTTTGAACCTGAACCACTTGCATATGATAATACATGTGGACCTCTTCCTGAACCTGAGCCTTCGTTACCGTTGGTTACAGATAGTTGAGGTGTTCCAGTGACATCTACTGCTTCGTTGAATACAACAGTTGCAGATAATGTTCCACCAGCACTCCTATCGAATGTAGTGATATTCCAATCTATATCAGTGATATTAGCAGCACCTAAAGCAGTTGTAAGACCTGAACTAGACCATGCAACTAACACTTCTGTTAGACTTCTGCCTGTTTTTTCTACTTCAAGTTCCCAACCGTAAGGTTTAGCTTGTGTTTTTGTTTTCTGAGCGTCAGTTAACCAATTAGGTTTTGATTCACTTCCACTTGTATGTCCCCATAGTGCCATTTTTTTCTCCGTTATCTATTCTATGATGCAACTTTTAAGATTGCATTAAATGTTTTTTTGAAAGATTTAGCATCTTTCGCTAATAGTCTAATGTATTTATCCCTTATTGGTGCTTTAACTTGCATTAAAGCGTCATGAACTAGGGCGGCTTCTTTGCCTTTAACTTTCTGTTTCTTGTTATCCTTAGTCTGGACTTCACCATCTCTCTTTGTATCAGTAAATTTCTTTAACTGAACAAAGATATTATTGTCTGCCCAAGCAGCTGAACCACTTGATTTGTCGTGCCATGCGTCAAGGGCTCTTTGCATGACTTCGTCCTCAGACGCTTCTGAGTATTTACCACCTGCCATTGTAGATATTTTATCTAGTTTCTGCTTGAGGTCTTTCTCATTTTTTGCTTGTGCAACAGCACGCGCAATCTTTTTGTTTCCTGCATCAGACATCATTGAGAAATCTGATTGTTTCTCCATGACCTTTTTAACTTCTACTGCAGATTGTTTTATATATCCAAGTTTTTTAATCTTCTCTTTAAAGACTTTATATCTTGCATCTGTAGTTAGAACTGTTTTGATGTCTTCTTTTGTAGGTTTCATTTAATCGTCTTTATCTATCGTATCTGCCTGCATCTTGAATTCTAGTTAATACATTATCTCTATTTGATACAGAAACATGATTTCTCATACCAAATTCGTCTATTGCTTTTAACATTGCATTTAGACCTTTATCTATATTTAATTTTCCACCATATTTACTAACTGATATTTCGTGAGATTGTGCAAGAACTTTACCACCAAATGCACTTGCAGCCTTTTTCATGTCTTGGAATAATTCTTTAACTTCTTTTGGTGTAAGACCACCACCTCTGATTAGATTTGCTGGACCTGTTGCACTTTTGACTATGTCTAACCATTTTTCTCTATCTTTTTCAGAACCTCTTGCACTTGGAACTCTTATTGCAATAGAATTACAGTCGTCTCTAAGTTCCCATGAACCATTTTTAATGTCTTGGTATAAATCAGATTTTTCTATAGTAGAATGACTTGAAAGTTTCTTACCATCGTATTTGTTAGAGTTTGCTCTTTGTGGTCGATAAGTAAGTTTAATTTTCTTACCCTCCATACCATTAATTCCCTCTACAATAGCTGGTGTATTGTGTTCTTTAATTACTTGGACTAAACTCTTATAATTTGACATTATGTTGCTCCATACATGTCTTGACCATTGTCATACTTCTTCATTTGTTTCACCATGTCATCAAAGACTTCACCTCTCAGGTCCATAAGACCTTTAGGCATATGACCATATTCGTTATGCAATTTGTTAATAAGTTCTAACTTTTTGAATGAGTTTTTGTCACCCATTGTTTTTGCAATGTGCATAAGTGATTTAGTGTGTTCGTTTCTATCGGTAAGTTTTGCAACTTTATCGATATCACTTTGTTGGAATTTTTTTCCTTCTGAAACTGTTTCTTCCTTTAATGAATCAACAAAAGCCTTCATATCTTTCTTGTATGCGTCTTTCATTTTTTTATAATTCTTAGTATCGACTACTGCATGGAAGTTTTTAAGAACTTTCTTATCTTTTGCAGACGCA
>Ga0209404_10000907_pt1 | contig 21846 bp, 19 predicted proteins | sample TroAtlMetagenome_2_FD_187447 | JGI IMG/M metagenome (GOLD analysis project Ga0209404, IMG submission 187447) | Marine eukaryotic phytoplankton communities from Atlantic Ocean - Tropical Atlantic ANT8 Metagenome (SPAdes) (version 2) | ecosystem: Environmental > Aquatic > Marine > Oceanic...
ATCAAAGAGCCTATCCTATAAGTGCTCTACAATAACAACCATAAGCAATATGGAATTAAAATATAATTATGAAACCATCTAACGATACTAGCTTTTTCGGCCATCCAGGGGGCCTAAGAACGCTATTTTTTACAGAAATGTGGGAGCGCATGAGTTACTACGGTATGCGCGCGCTACTTGTTCTTTTCATGACCGCGAGCTTACAAACGCAGGGCTTGGGCTTTACTGTTGCAACCGCTGGAGCAATCTACGGCCTATACACAGGTGCGGTATATTTCCTAGGTTTACCGGGCGGATGGTTAGCGGACCGCTTAATTGGTGGTAAAAACGCCGTATGGTATGGCGGCATTATCATTTTCGCAGGTCACGTAGTACTTGCTATAGACTTACAAAACTTATTTTTCGTGGGTCTTATTCTTGTTGCTTCGGGCACAGGCTTACTAAAACCTAATATTTCTGCGATGGTTGGCCAGCAATATGGCGACGACGACGGCCGTCGTGACAGTGGTTATGCGCTGTATTACATGGGCATAAACATCGGTTCACTCATCGCCTACCTAGTTACCGGTTATTTACAGGAAAACTGGGGCTGGCACTATGCATTTGGTGCAGCTGCCGTCGGTATGGCAATCGGCCTAATTCAATATTACTTCAGCAACCGTTCGTTATCGGCTGATTCTGTGGCGCCAGCAAACCCTTATCAAGGTGCGGCCAAACAGCGTGCATGGATGTGCGTATGGGCAGTGATTGCACTTGCTGTTGTGGTAATTGTGCTTGCGCACATGGGCACTATCGTTATTGAGCCAGTTGCCCTTGCTCAACAAGTTGCCGTTGCTTTTACGGTCATCTTCTTTCTTTATTTCGGGTTCATTTATTTCAAAGGCCAGCTAAGCGACAATGAGAAAAAGCGCATGTGGGCGCTGTTTTTAGTGTGTGTTGCTTCAGCATGTTTCTGGTCTGGCTTCGAACAAGCTGGCTCTTCACTAAACCTATTCGCACAAAACTATACCGACCGCGTACTTGAAAGCGGCTCGCTACTTACCTCTTGGTTCGGGATGGACGCTATCCCAACAGTATGGTTCCAGCTTTCAAACTCGCTATTTATCATTATTTTGTCGCCTTTCTTCGCTGCCCTTTGGATTAACCTTGCTAAGAGAATGATTGACCCGTCGTACACGATTAAGTGTGCCGTAGGTATCGTTATTATGGCGTCGGGCTTCTTGGTAATGTTTATGGCGTCTCAGTATGCTGCACAAGGCCTTAAAGTTGCGCCTATGTGGCTCGTTACTACCTACTTCTTACACACTGTTGGTGAGCTGTGCCTAAGCCCTGTTGCACTAAGTGCAGTAAGTAAGCTATCGCCTAAGCGCTTCGCAGGGCAAATGATGGGGGTATTCGTACTGACTTACTCTATTGGTAATATTATTGCTGGCTTACTTTCGGGTAACTTCGACCCAGAAAACGTAGAGCAAATGCCAGACCTGTACCTTCAAATTGCCCTATTTAGCATTGCCATTGCCATCGTGATTGGTTTAATGAGCTTTAAATCTCGTTTCTGGGAAAAAGCAGGTATTGAACAAAAAGCGTAATTTATTGTTAGCATGTTTTAAGTGCTGACCAATTACCCTACAATAACCGCCGTAACGTAACGTTCCGGCGGTTTTTTATTAAAGGCTTTAGCACAAACCTATGAAGTTTTATTTTTCTACCAGAGACATCCCTGTCTTAAAAGGTCTTCCACTGACAGAGCGCGTTAAGTTGCTTGATCAAGCCGCAAAGCGGCTATCTGTCCCTGAGAAGACTTTACTGAATGTTCTAAAGTTACTCGTCATTGTCCCCGTATTCGCACTTATTCTTCAAACCGCGTCAAATTGGACCTCGTTACTGTGGGCTTTTGTGGTATTTTTAGTGTATCCATTGGTTATAAAACCTATTCAATATTCCATCTGCGCTAAATACATTGCGCAACCGTCTAGCAAGGAGAATGCATGAAGACCATCTTAGTCACTGGTGGTGCAGGCTATATAGGTAGTCACACAGTTTTACAGTTACTTGAACAAAACTACGGAGTTGTAGTACTCGATAACCTTGCTAACGCAAGTGCTGAATCACTTCGTCGCGTAGAAGCCTTAACTGGCAAGTCGGTTACGTTTGTTCAAGGTGACATTCGCGATACCGCCGTGTTAGATGACATATTCAGCGAGCATAACATTTATGCCGTTATTCACTTTGCGGGCTTAAAAGCCGTTGGCGAGTCTGTGCAAAAGCCGCTTTCATACTATGAAAATAATGTTTATGGCACACTAACGTTATGTAAAGCCATGCAAAAGCACAACGTAAAGAACATTGTGTTTAGTTCTTCTGCTACGGTTTACGGCGATCCTGCTTCACTGCCGCTACGTGAAGATATGGCGACAGGCCACCCGACAAACCCTTACGGTATGTCGAAGCTTATGGTTGAACATATGCTTAGTGATCTCTATGTGTCCGATAATGACTGGAACATTGTATTACTTCGCTACTTCAACCCGGTGGGCGCACACGAGTCTGGACAAATTGGTGAAGATCCGAACGGTATTCCGAACAACTTAATGCCTTATATCTCTCAGGTTGCTACCGGTAAGCTAGAGCAACTAAGCGTGTTTGGTGACGACTACGATACAATTGATGGCACAGGTGTTCGAGACTATATCCATGTTGTCGATCTAGCCAACGGTCACTTGAAAGCACTCGATCGCTTGAACCTCAATATGGGCTTAGATAAGTACAACCTTGGAACAGGTCAGGGCTATTCAGTCATCGAAATGATCAAAGCTTTCGAAAAAGGCTCGGGTAAAACTGTACCTTATAAAATTGCTCCGCGTAGAAGCGGTGATGTGGCAGCCTGTTACGCCGATCCTACTAAGGCAGCCACAGAACTCAATTGGCATGCTGAAAAAGGCTTGGAAGACATGTGTGCCGACACATGGAACTGGCAGTCACAAAACCCGATGGGCTATCCAAAGGATTAGCTTGTCGTTTGAGCGCTGCCAATAGGCTTGTTCACATACCTAGAACTAAAAAGCCATGCTGTTGAGCATGGCTTTTTTTGTGCGGCGCATATATGGCTGGAGTGACGTTGAAGTTGAGGTTGAAATTAGATAGTAGTAACTAAACCCTGCCCCGAATTTCATCCAACATCGTTTTATTTATTACTTTTTCTCTATTTGCCGTCTTTCGACTTCGAATCTTTTCCTTTTAGGTTAGCTTTTTCACTGTCATCAGCTGATGCATCTTCTGAATCTGTAGACTCATCGACACCTTCTTCCGACGTTTCTTCATAGCTATCAAAGTCATTGCCTTCCAGCATTGCTTCAAAATCAGCAAAGTCATCTAGCTGCTCATCATCAATTGCTTTATCGCCGCTTTTACCGTCGGTAACGCGAAACTCCAAGTTTTCAAAGTAAGCATTTTTCACAAAAGCATAGTCATCAACAGACTGCTCAAGCTGCGCCTCTTGATCAAGTAATTGCGCTCGTGTTTCAAGTACCGAAATACCGATACGCGCTAAGTTTACAGACCCTTCGAGTAACGACATTGGAAACGCAAAACCGTCAACATAATCACCGGTGAAGCTTCGCGGATCGCTTGGGCCTAAAAAGGGCAGCATTAAGAAAGGCCCAGTATCTAATCCCCACACAGCCAGAGTTTCAGCAAACTGCTCGCGTTTACGCTCAATGCCAATTTTTGACGCAACGTCAAACGTGCCAACTAACCCTACCGTGGTGTTAATTAAAAAACGGGCCAAGCTATCTAAGCCATCATCAACCTTGCCTTGAAACATATTATTCAAAAAGTTCGCAGGCTCTTGTAGGTTGTCCGTGATGTTCACCAAACCAGTTCGCGCAGGCTGAGGCATCACAGTCACGTAGGTAACTGTTATTGGGCGTAAGATATAAGCATCCAACACATCCCAGTTAAAGTCCCAGATTTCACGATTAACCGGCTCGAACGGGTCACGGGGGTCTGAAGTATCCACTACGGGCGCGTTCGACCCATTGTCTTGAGAATACGCTTGAGCTTGATCTTGCGTATGGTTACTCGCACAGCCACCTAAAAGACTTGCGGCAATAATCAACCCGGTTACGAGTGATTTAGACAGTTCCATACTTATAATTCCTTATCAATAATAACGCTTAGTGAAGATATTTCGTTGGCCGTAACGCTTGCGCTCACACTGCCTTGCCATTCGCCTTTTGAAACTGCCACATTACCATCTTTGGATAGTCTTGCGGTAACCACCACATCAGAAAGTGTTGCTAGCGTGAATTGTGGCATCATTGCGTTTTCTGTGGTTAGAGTAACGGAAACAGGGAAGTCTTCTATCGGCAGTTTAACCACAGCGGCAGGCATTTTGTTGTCAGAGTTCGCATCTTGAGCGAACACTATCAAGAAACCGTCTTTAGGCGCTTCTATGCTAGCGTCGTCAGATAAATTCACCGTGATATTAAAGCCAGTTTGTGCTTCGCTATTAGTATTTTTCGCTTCGCTACTGGCATCTTGCGCTATTGATGTATCAGTAATTTCAGCGGCTGTATTTTGTAGCGCTGCCATTTCACTGGTATTCCCTTGTAGCTCTTTTATACGCGCAACTAAACGCTGCGCCATATCGCTATCTACTGGTAACTTACCTTCAACTTGCTTATAAAAACGCTGAGTATTTTCAAGATCGCCAAGTTGAGCAGAGACCACCGCCATCATCAGCGCAAGATTATCATTCGCTGGATTGTCGTTAAGCAAGCCCAACAAGATAGATTGCGCTCGTTCAAGATTATTGACATCCCCTGTGGTCATCAAGGCTTGAGCAAGCGTAATGCGATTAGCAGAGTTAGACGGTGCCAAACTTACCGCTTTATCAATAGCTTCAATGGCCTGCACTTCTTGACCGATACTCAGCATCAATCTGCCAAAATACATCCATCCCGTGTCGTCTTCGGGCTCTTCTCTCAAACGCTGGCGTATAGCAAGAGCAAGGCTAGCAATGTCTTGTTGGGTCAGGTTGTTCGCATTACCGCTGGCAAGCTGTTGACTCAATTCGGGCAACGCTTCAATGGCTTGGCTTGCCTGGGTAACTCGACCCATTTGGTTTACCTGCGCATATACAATCACTCCGCAGGCTATCGCAAGCACGGCGCCAATCGCGAGCGGAAGTTTTGCATTACCCGTTTTATGAGATTGAAATGCGCTTTCATCTACAAGCGCTAGTTTTAGTTCGTCAACGGCTTGTCGTTTGTCATGCTCACTAATGAGCCCTTCTTGCACTTCACGATCAAGTTCGGCAAGGCGCTGCTTAACAATTTGCGTATTGCTTAAACTGTCTTGTTTCGCGTGATTTTTATTACGCAGCCACGGGAAAGCGACAATTAAAAGAACAAGCGTAATTAAGCCTGAAACGATAATATAAAACTCAGACCAACTCATTCTTTCTCTCGCTCCAACATTTCATCTGCTTTAGCTAACTTAGCGGCCATATCTTCTGGTGGTGTTACCGATTTTCGTCGAATCACCACAATTAGGGCAATAAAAATAAACAAAACAGGGCCAGCCCAAAGCCACAAGGTCGCAGCTGTAATCGGCGGTTGATAGTGCACAAAATCGCCATAGCGCGACTTCATAAAATCAATCACCTCCTGTTCTGTTTTGCCTTGTTTTAACAACGCGTAAACTTTTCGGCGCATGTCGTGAGCAATCATGGCGTCGCTATCAGCAATATTCTGGTTTTGACACATAGGGCAACGTAATTCGGCGGTAAGCTTTAAAAAGCTTTCACGCTGAGCTGGCGTGTCGAAAGAAAACTTATCTTCAGCCGCACTTACTGAAAAAGCGCTAAACACAAACAGCATTGCGAAAACGTTCAGCGCTATGGCTCTAGCGTTTGCGAATCTGTGGATAGAGGTCGTCAATAACATAATCATTTCCCTCCCTGTGCACTTGCGGAGCTCTGATTATTCTTTTCATTAAGCGTGTTCGACAATGTAGGCTCTGAGGCCATAACTGCATCCACATCTACCTTTTTGTCATTGCCTGTTTTACCAGACGCTTCTGCCACCAGTTTGTTATAAAGCGGGCCAACTTTCGAGTTCCAAACACGCTCGTTAATATCGCCTATGTGGTGCATACGAATAATGCCTTCAGCGTCAATAACAAAGTGTTCTGGCGCTCCTGTGACTCCAAGGTCGAGGGACGTATCGCGATAGACATCAAAAATATTATATGCATACGGGTTACCGTATCGGCTGAGCATGTCGGTAACTTCTTGCTGAACACGGCTCAGTGTTTTTGTGCCAAAGTCTGGGTCTAAGTCCTGATCAAAATACAAACCCACAATGTGAACGTTTTGTTCGTTCTTTAGCTGAGTAAGGTACGGCATCTCAACAGCGCAGGTCACGCACCATACACCCCATACATTTAATATGGTTACCTTGCCTTTTAAATCTTCAGGTTTATAGGTCACCTCTGGTTTCATCAGGTCTGGCAGTGAGAATGCAGGTAATGTCTTATCCTGAACCTGAGAATCTAACTCTCTGGGGTCAGAAAAAAGCCCTTTAAACAGAAAAATGACCAGCAAAGAAAACAACACTAACGGAATAGCAACGAGTGGTGCTTTTTTCATTATGCGCCTCCTTTCACTGACGTATTTGATGGAGTGGATACTTGACCATGAGATTGCTCTGCGTCGTTCTCACTTTTCCCACCAAATACACGTTTTATCTTCTTAACCTTAGCCATGCGGTAACGTTTGTCGCTAATAGAAAAGATACCGCCTATCGCCATTACTACCGCGCCAGCCCATAGCCAGATAACAAACGGTTTAATGTAAATACGGATGGCCCATGCGCCATTGTCCAAAGGCTCACCCATAGCGATAAACAAATCCCTTGCGAGATTTGAGTGAATAGCGGCTTCAGTCATCGGCATACGCTGTACGATATACAAACGCTTTTCTGGCTCTAGATGCGCGATTAATTCACCGTCTTGATAAACGTCGAATACGCCTTTGTCCGCCTCAAAGTTCGGACCTTGAACTTTGACGACATCTCTAAAGCTAAAGTCATAACCGCCAAGAGAAACGGTATCGCCAATGTCCATGCGAACATCCCGCTCCATTTCGTAGTTTGAAACAAGGGTAATACCGATAATGCAGATAGCAAAACCCACATGGCCCAGCACCATTCCCCAGTGACTTGGCGTAAGCTTGCGAAGTTTAGATAGCACCGATGTATTGTCACTGTTACTTGATGGCATTGCCGATAGACGCTGCATCACCTCTTGCACCGTAGTGACTAGGATCCAAAACACTAACATCATACCTAAAACGCCCATATAGGTTGGTTCATCATAGGCAAAGTTCACTAACACACCTGCACTTAGCGCAATACCGCCAGCAATTAATAGCTGTTTTTGTAATTCACTAGCTTTTTGCTGTTTCCAGCGCGTAAGCGGGCCAAGACCTAGCATTAGTACGAATGGCACAATCAATAACGTGAACATTTGATTGAAGAACGGAGCGCCTACCGAAATACTGCCTAGACCTAACTCTTTATGTACAAGAGGCAGTAGTGTACCCAACAATACAACCAGTGTTGCTGCGCACAAGAAGACGTTATTACCCATTAACAACACTTCACGGGAAAACGCTTGATAGCGGCCTGGGCTTTTAAGTGAAGCTGCACGCATAGCGTAAAGCAGCAAGCCAAAGCCACTAAGAACAATCAATATTCCCAGTATAAATAAGCCTCGGGTAGGATCGCTTGCAAACGAGTGTACCGAAACAATCACTCCAGAACGTACTAAGAAGGTGCCAAGTAAACTCAAACTAAATGCGGCAATTGCAAGCAGTACGGTCCACGACTTAAACGCCTTTCGCTTTTCGGTTACGGCTAGCGAGTGCATTAGCGCAGTACCGACCAGCCAAGGCATGAAAGAGGCGTTCTCTACTGGGTCCCAGAACCACCAGCCACCCCAGCCAAGTTCGTAATACGCCCACCAGCTACCTAGCGCAATGCCCACGGTGAGAAACGCCCAAGCAGAAATGACCCAGGGCCTTGACCAGCGTGCCCAGGTTGAGTCTAGCTGACCTGAAATTAGTGCTGAAATTGCAAAAGCAAACGCGACAGAAAAGCCAACATAGCCCATATAAAGCATAGGCGGGTGAATGATCATGCCAAAATCTTGCAGCAGTGGATTAAGATCTCGTCCATCTACCGGGAAAAACGGCAGCATGCTGTTAAACGGGTTTGAGGTAAGCAGCATGAATAAGTAAAAACCGATGCCCACCATTCCCAACACCGACAGCACCCTTGCAACCATAGCAAGAGGAATACCCTTGCTGAATATCGCCACTGCTACTGTCCATATGGAAAGCATCAACACCCACAGAAGAAATGAGCCTTCGTGGCCGCCCCACACGGCGGTAATTTTATAATAAATAGGAAGTCGACTATTTGAATGCTGGGCAACATACGCCACACTGAAATCGTCAGTCACAAAGGCGTAGGTTAAGCATACATAGGCGATAAGCGTGAAGGTAAATAAGCCGATTGCCAGTGGTTTGGCGGTTGCCATTAACGCTTCGTGCTGACGGTGAGCCCCCCATAGCGGATAAACGGCCAATAATATAGAGAGCACTAGCGCAAGCGTCAGCGCAATATTTCCAATTTCAGGTACCATAGATTATTTGCTCCCGGCGCCGTTTGACGACTCATACGTTGGCATATTTTCAGGTTTTACATGCTTAATGCCTTTCATTTTTTCAGCAAGTTCTGGCGGCATGTACTCTTCGTCATGCTTAGCTAATACTTCTTGCGCTTTAATCGCCCCAACATCGGTGAGTACGCCGGTAGCGACAATGCCCTGACCTTCGCGGAATAAATCAGGAAGGATCCCCGTGTAGGTTACGGTAACGGTAGGACCGGTATCGATAAGGTCGAAACTGACGGCTAAGCTTTCACTGTCGCGGCTAACGCTACCCGGCACTACCATTCCGCCTATGCGAAGGCGCTGGCCTATCTGTGGCTTCTGACCATTTTTACCTTCAATGATCTCGCTTGGCGTATAGAAAAGGTCAATACTGTCATTTAGGGCGTAAAGCATTAATCCAATTGCACTTACTATTAAAAAACCGATAATTCCCACTACGGCTAGTCGCTGCTTTCGTCTCGGGTTCATGCAACTCTCACTTCGAAAAAACTAATAAACGATAAAAACGCAAATGAATACTAAGTTCACTTTTCGCATTAATACTACATGCTGTCTTGCTGTTGCTGTCGCGCTTGTTTAATCCGCGCTTTGCGCTCTTGTTCCACCACAACCTGCTTTAACAGGTCGCGATGTTTACTAAAACTCTGAATAGCGATAATGCCCATTGCTAAGAACGTAACGCCAAACGAAAGCCATACATAAAATGCATAGCCTCCCATATTTAAAAAATCGGCAAAGGATTCAAACTGCATCTTAACTGCCCTCTTTTAAACTAGCAGTAGCCGCATCACCAGGTTGTTGATTTAATGCTTTATTCATTGCTAGCGCTTGTACCCAAGGCCTGTGCATCTCTCTAAGCACAATCTCATTACGTAAACGTACCGTAGTTACCGCGCCGATAAAAAACGCGAAGCCTAGTAAGTTAATCAGTAGCGGCCACAGCATTTCAGGGGCAATCGAAGGATTGTCGAATTTACTGATGGTCGCCCCTTGATGCAACGTGTTCCACCATTCTACCGAGTAGTGAATAATGGGGATATTTACTACGCCTACAAGCGCCATCACGCCTGCGGCTTTGCCCGCCTGCTGTTTATCTTCAAAAGCACCGTAAAGAGCAATCACGCCCATGTACAAGAAAAGCAGAATAAGCTCTGAAGTTAGGCGTGCATCCCACACCCACCAAGCGCCCCACATTGGTTTACCCCAAGCGGCGCCGGTGAACAGAGCAATAAACGTCATTACTGCGCCGATAGGCGCCATAGCAATCATGCTCATATAAGCGGTGCGCCACTGCCAAACCATACCCACCAAGGCCGCAATCGCCATGGCCACATAGGTGCCCATAGACAAAATGGCGCTAGGTACGTGGATATAGATGATTCTAAATGAATCGCCCTGCTGATAATCTTGAGGCGCAAAGGCCAGCCCCCACACGGTGCCTACGCTTAAACACGCTAGAGCGCCAACCCAAAACCAAGGCTGTAAAGTTAAACAAAGCTGATAGGCTCGCTCTGTTTTTGCGTAGGGATGTAACCACTTCCACATTAGTTTTGACTCACTTTTAAAGAATATGCGATGGCAAACGGTGCCAATGCCGCAGCCAATAAAAGCATGGCGGCAATAATAGCAAGTTGCGCATGATAAGGTAATTGCAGTGCGGCAGAATCCACAGCCGACGTGGCAAATATCAGTAACGGAATAAAGACAGGGATTAGTAGCAGTGCCAACAGCACTCCACCTTTTTGCAATCCAACGGTAAGCCCTACTGCAATGGCACCAATTAAGGAAAGTAACGGCGTCCCCAATATCAAGGTTAAGACAAGAGCGATATACATATCGACCGTTAAATTCAAAAACATGGCTAGTAGCGGAGACAACAGCAATAATGGTACAAAGCTAACCAGCCAATGTGCAGCCACTTTTACCGCACTCACCGCTGGTAATGGCATACCAGATAACATGTACTGCTCTAGCGACCCGTCTTGAAAGTCATCGCGAAAAAGCCTTTCCATCGCCATGAGCGATGACAAAATTGCCGCAATCCATATTACCCCTGGTCCAATGCGTTGAAGGGTGTCGGGAGACGGACTAACGCCTAAGGGAAATAAGGTCACCACCATCAGCAAAAACATCAGAGGTTGCACTAATTCTGCTTTTTGCTTGAACGCAACCTGCATGTCGCGCTTAAAAATTCCTTGGTACAGTGACATTAAAAGCGGTACTCCAAATCGAATACACGGTGTTCCCCTGCAGTTTCTGATAGGTGTTGATGCGAAGTAGTAATGATGAGACCGCCGCGACCAACGTGCTCTTTCATACTTTTTTCAAGCATGTGAACCCCTTTTACATCAAGTGCTGTAAACGGTTCGTCCAGTATCCACACCTTTGCTAGCTTTAGCCACAGTCTCGATAGCGCCACACGACGCTGTTGACCGGCCGATAAATACCTTACGGGCACATCTTCAAGTCCAACTAATCCCACTTTCTCTAATACATCAAAAAGCGTGTTAACAGGCACCGATACATTATGTTGAGCTAGCCAGAACGATAGATTATCTAGGGCAGAGAGACTGCCGTTAGTTCCGCTTTTATGGCCAAGATAAAAAAGGTCTTGGTAATAACCTGTCTTGTCCGCTGAAATGTCCATGCCGTTGTACAATACTACACCTGAATCAGGTGAACTCAGTCCTGTTAAAATGCGCAGCAAGCTGGTTTTCCCTGCACCGTTAGGACCGCGTAAATACAGCAACTCACCGGGTTCGACAACCAGTGAAAGCCCTTCAAAAAGGGTTCTGTCTCGTTTGCTGCAGGTTAATTCGCGCGCCTCTAACACTACCTGGCTACTCCAACCTTAAAAAGAGGTTCTAAAAAATGGCGCTAGTCTACCACATGAACGCTTTTTCGCAGTCGCGAATTCCAATTAAATATGATTTACTTCAATGACAAAGGAATTTTTCCTGAGAGCCATCCGTCGTGAGTAAGTGTTATCCCTCCGCCTAAAGGATGAATTCTTTTGCTTCATCTTATCAACTGGTCAATAACGAAACTGCCAATCAGAGCTTTGCTATACTCAAATAAGTAAGGAAAAGCGCGACATTGCCGATATCTCAATTATGACAACACCTCTATCATCTCTATTGGCAGCCGCTCTAAATCAAACAACTGGCCCGACGTCGCCTGTCTCGGCCGCTTTATCGTCTACAGATGCCGCTACTCAAGGGTCGAGTCGAGGAGCAACGCCTGTGATTGCCAACGCTGCGCTTTCGCAGGCTACCGTTTTAGACAATGCGGCGAAAGTGATAGTTGAACGTTTGCCTGAACGAGTGCTATCGATAACGATGACATCGAGTAATGCATCGTCAAATTTAGCGCCGTCGGTCGCCCAAGTATTGCACGTTGTATTACCCGCAGAAGTTAGCGCTAAATTCTCCAAACACGCTATTCATAATGTGCAAATTGCTCTTCTGCCTCAAACTTCAGACCAGGTGTCAAACCCAGAAACGAAAAGTGTTCAAAATGCTCCGCAGAGTCAGTTAAGTGCTCAGTCTGCAATACTCCTTTCTACAAGTTTGTCTCAACAAGGCGCGTCATTGTCTGCGCCTGATAAAGCTGAATTACTGAAAGCCGTGGCACAAGCGCTTGCTGCAAATAACGCCGCCGTTACGCTTAAGGGTCAGCTGTCTATTTCTACAAAGAGCGAAAACTTTGGGCAACTCATTCTCACCACGGCTAATAACGAGGGTGTTCCCCTTACAGACATAAACACTGAAAAGCTGGATAGCACGGCGAAAGCAGCGCTTCAAAAGCTGGTCGGCCAGCAGGTTGTTATAGGACTAAGCCGAGCTAGCAACGGTGGAATCGCGCTGCAAATCTCTCAAGGTTTTTCCAATGGAAGTGCTGCACCAAGAGCCAACCACAATAATTTCGCCGCTATAACCCATAAAAATGTAAGTACCAACTTACAGCAACAGCTAATTTCCAGCGCTCTTAAGCAAGGCGGCGTTGCTGTTGAGCATAACTTGAGTAACCCGCCACAACTTAACGCGCTGTTACAAAGTTCAGGTGCAGACACCAGCGCGTTAAAAGTGCTTTCTGCGTTAACCTTAACGGGTAGCAAACTCTCAATTCGCACTGCGCAACAAAGCGCGTTATTACAAATAAGTTTGCCGCAGAGCAAGGCCCCTTCCCTTTCGGCTCCAACTTTGAATCTGGAGCAGGTAAATAAACTTGACCTTACACAATTACCAAAAGTGACGGCGAAAGGGCTCGATGCCGTCACGGGAAATAGCTCGCTCGAAGCCTCTTCATCCATTACAAACCTAAAAGCAGCGGCTCCCACATCGCTTAAAGGAACGGATGTACACAACGCAATTAGTACACTTTCTCGGGTATTATTGAGCCAAACAGGCAGTACCAGCCAAGCATTAAGCCAACTCGTTGCTATTGTTGAGAATGGAAAGTCACCGCCAGGCAGCGGCGCTCCTCAAGCACATGGAGCCCAGCATTTCGATAAAATTTTGCAGCACCTAAAAGGCCTTGATGCACTCAACGCTAAGCCTTCCAGCGAACAACTGCTAGCAACAGCAAAAGCTATATTGACGGAAGGGAAAGAAACCGCTTCAGCAGAGATTAATGGCATGCAAGGAAAAGACGGTGGGAGTAAATCTTCTCTTGTATCACTTGCCTCTATCGCACAAGCGTTAAGCTCACAGGCAAAAGGCTTATCAAATAGCTTACTGAGCAACATCGCTGCTCAACTTGCGGCTACACAAGGTAAAGGCGCAGAGATACCACCAGTGGTTTCAGATAGTCACGTCACTATAGCGGGTTCAAAATCAAACGAGAGCGTAGCTAGCGAGAACGTAGGCGCTGTCGGCGATTTAAAAAACGGCGCGAAAAAACTAACGCCCGATATGAACGAGCAAGGATTGTCGCAACGCTTGCAGCAGCTTATATCCTCACAGGCGCTGGTTACCACACCAATAAACTTATCCTCACCCGTAAACGCTTCCAGCTTCGTTCAAGGGCTGGTCGCCTTAGTTCAATTAGCACTAGCGGGGCGTGCCATGCAGCGTCAGCCTGGCTTAAAAACGCAAATAGATGCGCCTGACTCTATCGTTTCAAAAACGTTAGCGAATATGGGGGTAACGACTCAACCAAGTCGCGTTAGCCAAGACATGAACCAGTTAGACGGCAGACAACAGCTGCTTTCTCAACTTAAAACGCTGCTAAGTAGCCACCAGCAAAACAAAATTGCTAATGTAGATAGCCGTATTCAAGGGCAAGATAGTTTCTATTATATATTGCCATCACTTTCACAACATCAAAGTCCACCAGAACTCTTGATAAAACGAGAGCTGGGTGGCCAGAACAATAAGCACGCACAAGCAGGCCAACGTTCTCTTTGGAATATCACGATGAAGCTGGACATTGGTGGCAGCGGACAAGTTTTGGCAAAATCAAAAATTGATAAAAGCACCATTACGTTAGACTTATATGCATCCAACGATGAAGTACTTAGGCGCATTGGCGATACCCTACCCTATTTGCAAAAACGTCTTACTTCGCTCGGCCTGGTTGTTGAAAACACCAGCTACCAGCGAGGCCACATTCCGGACACATTAAATTCGCGTCCTCATCAAATCTTTGAAACTAGGGTTTAGGTAAAGCGTTTATGACTGATTCGCAAAAGACAAAACGCGCCATCGGACTAAAATATGACGGCGGCGATAAGAAAAACGCACCTAAAGTGGTAGCAAAAGGCTACGGAGATTTGGCGGAAGCCATTATAGCCATGGCTGAAGAAACCGGGATATTAATTCATGAAGACCCTTACTTAAGCGAAGTCCTTGCTACCCTTGATGTGGGGCAAGATATCCCTGAATCGCTGTATTATGTAATTGCCGAGTTGCTGGCCTATTCTTATGTCCTTCAAGGAAAAATCCCTCCTGGTTGGGAGGGAATTATCAAGCGTATCGACTTTGAAGTGTAGTAAACACAAAACTAAAGTGTATTGAACCTTCACTTCGAGTATCAATTTTGTCCACCACATAAAAAAGCCTTGCTTCAATAAAGAATAAGCCCGCGTTTAGCGGGCTTGTTACAAGAATGCTAGATAAGTAGTTTTGTTATCTAAACAGAACCTTTTCTTTATTAAACCAATGGATACAGAAGAAAATCAGTCCGGTTGCAATCACTGCGGTAGACGTAAATATGCCAAAGAGTGCAAAGTAGTCCATGGTACCTTTGAACAGCTCTTTCATCGCTAGGGCAACGTTAGTCAGCGGTACCCAAACCCAGCCGCCTTTAAGCTCTACACCAGGCATCATGGCTATAATTACAGGGAAAATAACCACCATAATTAACGACCCCATGTAGCTTTGCGCCTCTTTAAACGAGCGAGCATAAATTGAAAGTGATAGTAGAATAGCGGCGAAAACTGCCACCACTGGCACCAACATTAGAAAGATCAGCAGGAAGTCCACAAGACCAATCATCGACATGATCTTAACCACAAACTCAACGGCCATGCCTTGCGATAACACCAGTCCCCATATAGCCATGGAAGAAACGGTAATAAGCGCAGTAATTATCCCCGCAGTAGCGATAGTAAAGAATTTACCCAGTACCAGCTTATGACGGTCCATGGGCGATATAAGTAGTGTTTCTAATGTACCCCGCTCTTTCTCACCGGCACCTAAGTCAGCCGCTGGGGCCATAGCGCCTTGAAGGCACAAGATGAAGATGAAATATGGCAGCATACCGCCTAAGCGTTCACCCCACACTTCGCGATCGTCGGCGACATTTTGCTTTTCTATCTTGATTGGCTTTAGCAAGGCCTCTTGCTGAGTTTCATCTAGATTAAGCTGCGCAAAAGCGGTTTGTTGGAATGCATCGGTATATTCATCAATGATGTCGGATACGCGCCCCACCACCTTATTTAAGCCAGCATCGTTGAGATAAAGCTCAATGTTATGCTGACCTGAACGCAAAACGTTGCTATCAAAGGTTTCGGGAATAACCAAAACAAAATCCACCGTTTCGTTTTTGATGAGTTTGGCGTAGTCAGTCTCATCGCCAATCGCAACCGGTTCGAATTTATCTGATGCGTCGTTAAAAGACTGTACAATTGCTGGCGCGTAAGCTTCACCAACTATCGCGTATTTCAGTATTTTATTTTCCGCTTTATCCGCCGCTGAACTCATGAAAAAGAACGCGACACCGAAAATAGCTGGGAATAATAAAAGCGGTAAACCAATCATGAATATGATGGTTTTCTTATCCCGTAATAGTTCTTTGAATTCCTTTTTAAAGATTAACCACATTACCCATCTCCTCAGAATCCATTGATAGTGTTTTTAGGAAGCTCTTATGCATTTGCCCGCCAGCCCCGGCATTACCAGACAAAGCGCTAAAGGCAGCTAGCGAATCGTTAAATACCGTTTCACCTTGGTTAATCACGGTCACCTTGTCGCAAAGGGTTTGCACCTCATCAAGGTGGTGAGTAGAGAAAATAACCGGGGTACCTTTATCTTTAAGGCGCTGAATAAATTCCATCACGGTACTCGTTGCCATAATATCAAGGCCGGTAGTAGGTTCATCAAGCACCACTAGTTCAGGCTCGTGTATAACAGCGCGAGCAATAGAAACTTTTTGCTTCATCCCTGATGAGAAATTCTCGGCACGTCTATCAAGGAAGGTTTGCATATCGAGTAAATCAGCTAACTCTTCAATACGCGCGTTAATCACATTTTTTGGAATACCGTGCAACTCACCGAAGTAGCTAATATTCTCTCGGCCACTCAAACGACCATAAAGGCCCGTTGAGCTAGATAAAAAGCCAATTTTTTTACGGGCAATATTAGGGTTAGAAAGCACATCCTCACCACCAATGATAACTTTTCCGCTATCAGGCTTTAGTGCAGTAGAAAGCATGCGAAGTGTAGTTGTTTTGCCAGCTCCATTTGGCCCTAACAGCCCAAGTACCTGTCCTTTTTCGCAAGTAAACGACACATCCCTTACCGACTGGAAATAGCGCCCTTTTAATCGCGGGTCCTTTTTTTCCTGTTCGCTAAGCTTTTTTGGGTTCTCCACCTCAAAACGCTTAGCAAGGCCTGATATTTCAATCATTTCCCTTCCCTCTTCTCACGTGTGAACAGTAGCACCGTTCATTATTGTTGTAGGCTTGCTTTGCTGTAGCCGCAAATTATGCCGTTCTATTTGTTTAAAGTTGTTTTAGCGTACTAACCAGCTTTGGCAGTAATGGCCATTGCACCCTAGTAGTCTGTACTTACAAATATTTATTACAGCATTCCTTGTTTTTATTTGTTGTACAAGTTTCAGCCTTGCATTAAGTGTTAGTAAATATTTCTTAATATACCCTTTGATGAAGCCATAAAAAAACCCACCTAGCGGTGGGTTCTTAATATGCGGTTAAGCGCTAATTTTACTCAGGAAGCACATCGTCTTCTTGCTGAGGTACCGCTTCCTCTGCTTTCATTGTTTTAGAAAGCAAAAGTTCTTGGCGGATCTTAGTTTCAATCTCGTTTGCGATCTCAGGGTTCTCTTTCAAGAACTTCATTACGTTCGCTTTACCTTGACCAATGCGGTCGCCCTTGTAGCTATACCAAGCACCCGCTTTATCAACTAGCTTTTGCTTAACACCAAGGTCGATAAGCTCTGCTTCTTTGCTGATACCTTCGCCGTAGCGGATCATAAATTCAGCTTGCTTAAACGGAGGTGCAACTTTGTTCTTCACTACCTTAACGCGAGTTTCGTTACCAACTACCTCGTCGCCTTCTTTCACTGCACCAATACGGCGAATGTCTAGACGAACAGAAGAGTAGAACTTAAGCGCGTTACCACCGGTTGTAGTTTCTGGGTTACCAAACATAACACCAATCTTCATACGAATTTGGTTAATGAAGATACACAGTGTATTTGAACGCTTGATGTTTGCAGTAAGCTTACGCAACGCTTGCGACATTAGACGCGCCTGCAGACCAACGTGAGAATCACCCATGTCACCTTCAATTTCAGCTTTAGGTGTAAGCGCTGCTACCGAGTCAACAATAACAACATCTACCGCACCCGAGCGTACTAGCATGTCGCAAATTTCTAGCGCTTGCTCACCAGTATCCGGCTGAGATACCAATAGCTCATCAATGTTTACGCCTAGTTTCTCAGCGTATACAGGGTCAAGGGCGTGTTCCGCATCAACGAAGGCACAGGTTTTACCCTTGCGCTGCGCTTCAGCAATAACTTGAAGCGTTAGCGTGGTTTTACCTGATGATTCAGGACCGTAGATTTCGACAACTCGTCCACATGGCAAACCGCCTATACCTAGAGCGATATCAATGGTAAGTGAGCCAGTAGAAATCGCTTCAATATCCATGGCTTGGTTATCGCCTAAACGCATGATAGCGCCTTTACCAAATTGCTTTTCAATTTGGCCAACTGCGGCGGTTAAAGCTTTTGATTTGTTATCGTCCACGTATGTATCCTCTAGGATTTGCGGTTAAATTCTGTATTGGTGTTTTCATATCTTGTATGAAATTACCAAATAATGATCACATTCTATACTGTACAAGCATACAGTTTCAACCAGTGTTTTTAATTTTCACTCAACATTTTAACTAAGTGAGTAATCGCAAAGCTAATAGCGTGTTGACGTACTTCGTCGCGATTGCCGCTAAACACCTGTTTGATTTGCACTTCGTGCTCCCCACACAAAAAGCCAAACCACACAGTGCCCACTGGTTTTTCTTCGCTACCACCGCCAGGACCGGCAATGCCACTCACCGTTACAACAAGTTGCGCCCCGCTATTACGGCGCACGCCATCTGCCATTTCAATTACCGTTTGCTTCGACACCGCGCCGTACTCTTTTAGCGTCTGCTCTGTTACGCCCAGTATGCTTTGCTTTGCGTCGTTTGAGTACGTCACCCAGGATTGGTTAAACCAATCAGAGCTGCCAGCCACACTGGTAAAAGCAAAAGCGACTCCTCCGCCTGTACACGACTCAGCGCTTGATACAGTCCAACCTTTTTCCCTTAGTGCGTCACCCAACACATGGACTTGCGCAGATAATGCGCTATCAAGTGTTAAAGGGGTGGCGTTTGCTGTCGAATCAGTTGAAAATGTTGTGCTCATTTGGATATACCTAATTACACCTGTTGTGCTTTATCAGATCTTCGCTTGATCTTAGTGGGCGTGAGTTTATCATCTATTCCCCTCAACAGGCATTAAACCCAGCAACAAATTCGCAGAGGCATTTTTTGGAATCACATACTCCTATGATGCGCCAATACCTGACTATTAAGGCGCAGCATCCGAATATTTTACTGTTTTATCGCATGGGCGACTTTTATGAGTTGTTTTACGACGATGCCAAAAAAGCTGCTGAATTACTGGATATTTCATTAACAGCCAGAGGAAAATCTGGTGGTGAACCCATTCCGATGGCAGGTGTGCCTTATCACGCGGTGGAAAGCTACCTGTCACGCTTAGTGAAAATGGGCGAGTCAGTAGCCATTTGCGAACAGGTAGGCGACCCAGCCACTAGTAAAGGCCCTGTTGAGCGCGCGGTACAACGTATTGTTACGCCCGGTACAGTCACCGACGAAGCGCTGTTAGAAGAACGTCGCGATAATATCTTGGCCGCCGTTTGTGGTCACAGTATGCACTATGGCCTGGCAACCCTAGATGTTACGAGCGGTCGTTTTGTTGTGTTTGAATGTGACAGCGATGAAAGCCTACTTGCTGAAATTCAGCGCATTAATCCAGCTGAACTGCTCTATCCTGAAGGATTTGAAAGCCTAGCATTAGTTGAAAACCGCAAAGGACTTAGACGCCGTCCTGAATGGGAATTCGACATTGATACCGCCACAGAGCAACTAAACGCGCAGTTTGAAACCAAAACATTAGATGGCTTTGGAATAAAAGGCGTCACTAAAGGCTTAGGCGCAGCGGGCTGCGTTTTACAATATGTAAAGGATACCCAGCGCACTGCTCTGCCTCACATTCGCCGCATTCAGACCGAACAGCAAGACAGCCGCGTGCAGCTTGATGCTGCCACCCGCAGAAACCTAGAACTTACCCATAATTTGTCGGGCGGACAGGAAAATACGCTGTTCAGCGTGATGGATACCACCACTACGGCCATGGGTAGTCGTATGCTACAGCGTGTTATTCACTCGCCTTTAACCGACCAGCATGAACTGCACAGCCGCTTAGATGCTGTTGAAACGTTTATTAATGATGACCCTGAAGATATTCGCACCGCATTAAAGCACATTGGTGATATAGAACGTATTATGGCGCGCTTAGCCCTTCGTTCAGCGCGGCCACGGGACTTTGCTCGCCTAAAAAATGCGTTTAATGCGCTGCCTGACTTACAAGATGCCCTAGCTCGATTCGACACAGGCCAAATCAGAAGTATTAGCGAAACCATTGGCACTTACCCTGAGCTTCAAGCCCTGTTAAATGATGCCATTATCGATAACCCGCCAGTGGTAATACGCGATGGCGGCGTGATTGCCGAGGGCTACAACGCCGAACTTGATGAATTGCGTAAGCTATCACAAGGAGCTACCGACTACTTAGACGCTATGGAACAACGTGAGCGCGAGCGCACCGGCATTTCTACGCTAAAAGTGGGCTATAACAAAGTTCATGGCTTCTTTATTGAAATTAGCCGGGCCAACAGTGCATTAGCGCCTGCTGAATATATTCGAAGGCAAACCCTTAAAAACACTGAACGTTATATAACGCCAGAACTTAAAGAGCACGAAGATAAAGTGCTAAGCAGTCAGGGTGCTGCACTAGCTCTTGAAAAGCAGCTTTACGAAGCCTTATTCGACAACTTTGCGCCACACTTAAACAACTTAATTGAAACTGCCGCGGCGCTAGCCAAGCTCGACGTGCTGTGCTGTTTTGCCGAACGCGCAGTCTCCCTTGATTGGTATCGACCTCACTTGAGTCAAGAATGTGCGCTTACTTATGATGCCGGCCGCCACCCTGTGGTTGAGAATGTAATGAAAGACCCCTTCATTGCCAACCCGCTACAGCTAGATACCGAGCGCCGCATGCTAATTATTACTGGCCCGAACATGGGCGGTAAATCAACTTACATGCGCCAAACAGCGTTGATTGCGTTACTAGCCTGTATTGGTAGCTTTGTACCTGCTGAAAACGCCCACATAGGAAAACTTGACCGTATCTTTACCCGTATCGGTGCATCAGACGATTTAGCCTCTGGTCGCTCTACCTTTATGGTTGAGATGACAGAAACGGCGAACATTCTAAACAATGCCACAGAAAACTCACTGGTATTGATGGATGAAATAGGCCGTGGTACCAGTACCTATGACGGATTGTCACTGGCGTGGGCATGCGCAAGTTATTTAGCAAAGCAGCTGAATGCTTATACGCTTTTTGCCACGCATTACTTTGAACTAACTGAACTTCCAGAAACCCAAAGTGGCGTAGTGAATGTACACTTAGATGCGATGGAGTTTGAAGATACTATACGTTTCATGCATACCGTATCAGAAGGCGCGGCGAGCAAAAGCTTTGGTTTGCAAGTTGCCCAACTTGCAGGCGTACCTAAGGCGGTAATAAAAGCGGCGCAACAGAAGCTTGCGGTGTTGGAATCATCGCACCTTATGACCAGCACAGAAGATGGATCTGAGAAAGCCAACGATGAGGCTTTTGTAGCGAAGAACTCAGCAAAAGGCGCAAATAAAACAAGCGCATCAGGAAAAGCTCAATCAAATACCAAAGGCCAAGCTGAAATGCTGTTCCCTGATAAGCCGCACCCGGTAGTAGAAGCCCTTGAAAACTTGTCACCCGACGAGCTATCACCGCGCCAAGCACTAGACCTTATCTACACACTTAAGCGTCTAAGCCAGTCTTAAAGCAAGCTTAAGCGCGTATAAATTGCGCATCATGTGGGCAAATTGATTGTCTGCCCACATGATTTTGCGTATACTATCGCCCCGTCCAAAGTGTAGCTGGTTTTGTTCTAAACTCAGCCTATATTTACCATACAACCCAAACGTTCTAGGTTTCGCATGACAAATTATATTTTCGTCACCGGTGGTGTAG
>Ga0209404_10000911_pt1 | contig 21734 bp, 34 predicted proteins | sample TroAtlMetagenome_2_FD_187447 | JGI IMG/M metagenome (GOLD analysis project Ga0209404, IMG submission 187447) | Marine eukaryotic phytoplankton communities from Atlantic Ocean - Tropical Atlantic ANT8 Metagenome (SPAdes) (version 2) | ecosystem: Environmental > Aquatic > Marine > Oceanic...
TGTAGTCGTGTCAGTAGTCGTGTCAGTAGTTGTATCAGTAGTATCCGTAGTCGTGTCAGTAGTTGTATCCGTAGTCTGATCTGTCTTTTTATCTGTGGTCACAGGTGGTGGCTTAGGAATATTCTTCAGGCCAGGTTGGTCTAAATTACCAGACCTAAACGCGTTTAACCCATCTGTTACGTCAGGTGCAAACGGGTCAACTGGCCCGCTATCTGGACCAAAAACTTCTGGGTCTCTGTTTTTACGCTGATTCTCATCTATAGCATTTCTACGGCGCAGTTTCTTCAGTTTGTCAGCTGCGTCAACCGCAGTTGCATACTCCGTAGCAGACCTTAGCCCTAGAGCACCGCCTAAAAAGTTTCCAAGTAGTGCCATGATCTACTCCTATGTAACAATACCTTGGTTAATTTCTTTGGGCGCATTCTTTGTGTTTAACCCACTGTTGTTCTTAGTTATACTTTCTGCCAACTCATTTGTCTTCTTGATAGCATCTTCCTCGTCATCAGTAGTTTGTCTCGTAGTATCCCACCCAGCAAACATATCAGCAATGTTCTTAGCCGCAGTAGATTTTCCAGTAGCCATAGCTTGTTCAGCTGCGTTAACATCTGTTTGTAGACCAGCTAGAGCATTTGCATACGCTGAGTAACTATCCCCGCCAGGAATTGCAGACAGTCCTGCTTGTGTAACTCTGTTCTGAGCAGTAAGCCCTTGTTGATAACCTTGGTCATAACTAGAGGTAACATTTCTAGCCGCATCCAGTTGCATACGTCGTCTTTCAGCAGGACTAAGGTCTCTACCGCTAGCGAGAGCGTATTGACGTTCTTGCTCACGCAGCTTTCTTTGGCTGTCGATAGCCGCTTTGTTCGCTGCTTGGTACGCCATATACACAGGGTTATACTGGTTAGCTTGTTTAAGAAACATCTCAGCTGCTTCCATCTGTGTCTCAAATGCTTTCTCGTCTTTCTCTTTAAGCGCAGCAAGCTCTGCTTTACGAAGATCAATAAGTTCTTTTTGTTCTGGTGATAGATCTGAGTCTGGAGCAAGTGCAGCGCCTATAAGCTGTGCGCCCGCTTGGATAGTAATAGAAGCCAGATTCTCAGGGTTTGTAACTGCGGATGCTACTGCTGAACCTGCTGCTTTCACACCTGACATAAATTTAGTACCTAGAGTTTGTGCCGCTGCGTCCGTTACTCCTGCTGTGCTTAATCCTGCACCTGATCCGCCTAGTGAAGCATTTTGTATTGCAGCCTCTGCCAGTGTGTTACTAGATGCAGCCGCTGGTGTAGCCCCAAGTGTTGCACCTGGGCCAGACGCAACCGCTGGGGTAACATTAGCACCGCCAAGTGTGGCTGGCTGTGAAGGTACTCCTGAAGACGCTGCCGTCGCTGCTTTTGCAGCTTGAGCGTAACCACTGATACCGCCTCCAATACCACCCAGAAGTGCGCCTGTCTTAACATCTCCGCCTGTGACCTTAGCTGATATTGCTCCTAGTCCTGCACCTACAATGGCAGAACCCACAGCGCCAGCTACTGTAGCGCTTGCGCCAGCTGTTGCGATAGCGCCTGATAATCCGATTGCTCCGGCAATAGCAGGTGCGGCTATTGGGATTACAACTGCTGCAACAACAGCGAGAACTTTTTTAAGCCCGCCCCCGTGTTGAGTAATGTGGATTGGTGTGATAGGGGTTGCGCTAGTAGGACTAACCGAAACCACCATCGGATTTATTGTGATAGCTGTCATTTTAGACCTCCGATAATTTCTGTTCAAGTTGCACATATTTACGTTCAAACCCCGTTGCCTTAGTCATAATTCTTTCCATAGCTGGAGCCACTGAAGTTTCCATTCGCGTAACGCCGCAAACCCGCGCCCACCCAAGTATATCTTCCCAATGGTCTTTAAGACATTTTTTAAGGTCTCTACCGCCCATAGCGACGACACTCATAGCGGTGTACTGTGGGTAGTACACTAGCTGTAAAGCAATACTAATTTTAACGTCTGGTATTTCTGTTTCGTCATTCTTGATAACAATTAAAAACATTTGCCCTTGCAATGCTTGAGTATAGATATCATCAACAGTAGCTTCTCCATGCATAGTTTCTAGGCACCGTTCAAAAAGCGGTACTGATTGTGCCCAATACTTGTCGATCATCTCTTTAGTAGACAACACAATAGCTTGATAACTCCTATCTACAGGAGCCTCAGGTTTATCTTTTATATATTCGTCTACTACTTGTAAGGTCATGCTTTATCCTTACCAATTAGCTTATCAAAAAACTCTGTACCTTTTGCTCTTACAATAGCCTCAGGAATAATGTACTCCCCACCTTCAGCCTCAATCATACCGCCGCCTGCTACACTAATAGGAATACCGCCTTGATTGTGAGACGGCCCTTGTAGCAGACCACCAAGTTTCATTTCTGGTGGTTGGGCTGGGGCTGGTGGTGCAGTAGGTTGCATAGGTGCAACGTTACCAGCTTCAGGATTCATCTGAACGTCTTCAATTTGTACATCTGCCTGTAGAGCTTTACCTGCGGTAACAAGAGCAAGAACTAAACCTTGGTCGTATTGCTCTGGCAAATCAGCTGGAGTAGCAAGTCCACGGTCGATAGCAAACTGTCTAAGCTGCGGATACATCTGTGGATTCTGCAAAGCTACTTGTGCTAACTGTACAGCCATGTTTATTTCCTGTTGTGAAATTTCGCCTGACTGCATACCTGCCTCTAGTGCAGCACGAACTCTAGCGATTACCTCAGGGTTTTTAGCTAATGTGTCATTTAGCTGCATGTCAGCCGTTTGTGGATTCATAGGCTCAACGGTTTGCCCTGCCTGCATACCTGCCATAGGAAGCATACCGCCTGTTTCATAAGTACTTTGCCTTTTACGAAAATCATCTAGCACTGGTACTCGTCCGCCCATAGCCATTGATACAGGCTGAGAACGAAAATCTAGAACAGGAGCATCTGGGTTATCACGAGTTACACCTGTAGTCATAATACCTATCGCTTGTGAGTCAACACCTGCTGTAGGTTGTTCAAGTAAAGTTTGGATACTGGGGGGTAAATCCAAAGATAAAGTACTAGGTACTGCATCTGGGTTTGCGCCAGCGGGGCTGACTACTGGGGTCTGTGCCATCGCCGGAGTCTGTAAAGTAGGGTTCATAGCCATGTCACATCATCCTTTTAGCTGTTTAATTAATACGTTTAGTACGGTTCTAGTAAAAGCCAAATCATTTGCTAGAGTTTGTACGTCTGTTAATAACAGACCATAGTCTGCTAGTCCAGCAACCTCTTGACCACTAACTGTAAAGCCTGTGCCTTTAGCTGACACCTGCTTCATGTTTTGTTGGGGTTGTTCCAGTAAAGTTATCTGGCCTCTTGTTACGGCTTTACTTGCAAGATCAGCTTCACCTCTCAAACCTGTAAGAAGCTCAACATTTTCTTTGACAGATGAGATAAGTATACTTTGCCAGTCTGATATGCCGCCTTGGGGTACGGCTGGTATAGCTGTAAATCTTGCCACTACGATGTCCTCAGTCCATACGGCGTCTCACCAAAATGTATAGCTCTAACACGAGATGAACCCGACACCGCTACTTCAAAAGTATCCGATCTATAACCAGTAGGCAATCTAAATATCTCATCATTCGATACAGATCCTTGAAATACAAGCTGTTTATCGACAAAAAGTTTAAACGTTACAGGTTGGATACCTGTATTTAGCTTTGTATACCTAGTCTGTGGGTCACCGTTTAGAGTAAACCCGTTGAGGGTACCGTTGTTTATATATGTAATACCACCTGAGATATAGTTCGTTGGCCCGTTTATCGTACCAATCTGTTGGCTTCTAGCCCAGATAGCAGTATTAAACACAGGTACACCGTTATTATACGCAATGATGTTAAGTGTCTCTTGGCTACTTGTTTCGAAATCAGCTATAACCCTAGCCGCACCTAGGTTAAGATAATCTTTGGTAACAATAGTTTTAGATTTCCACTCCATAGGAGATAACGTCTGGTTCTCATTATCCCATTCTTGTATATCTCCGCCAGAACCTGCTGTGTAATACATCGTACCAGTTTGAGGGTCTGAATATGCAGCACTAAATTTATACTGTACTTGTACAAAATAACCACCGACTTTATCATCACGCTCAAAAATAAACGAACCAGTACTGTGCGACCCAAAATATTTGCCGTCATAGTAATGCCCTACAATAGTCGTAGGATCTAAAGCAGCATTCCAAGTATCCCAGTCGTGAACAAACTTCGTAATAAGATCAACACCAGTAGCAGGACTCCATACAGCTAGTCCGCCATGTGTAGACCAAACAACTCCGTACCCCATATTTAACACAGAGCGCTTAGAATAACATGGATAAAGCGTGTCAATACGCGCTGACACCATTGTCGCTGGGTCATTACCGGATACTTGAAATGGATATTCTTCTGTAAGAACAAGTATATATCCAGATACCGCTTGTATTGCTACAATGTCAGCGTCAAAGGTAAGTCTATATTTTTCAGGCCATGCGTGTGGTTTGTCAGGGAAAGAAAAGCACAGTTGGTTACCAAAGAAACCTACCAAAATATTGTTGTGGGCTGTAATTAAGCCTTGCATAGTAGCAGGAGGGGGGTCGTAATCTTCTGAAGGTAAAATCGTACTAAGCCCAGTTACTAGAAAATCATCTGTAAAATCGTAACTACCATCGCCCCAGTATCTAGCGGTACTGCTGGCAAGCTCAGATACATCATGGAACAAAGTCCCTGCACTAGCAGATGTTGATCCTACGTTTGTAGCTGATTGTGCATATTTAAATTTATAGTCATTAACTACTTCAGTAACTATACCGCCTGTAATATTAAAGCTAGCATCATTACAGCCGCTGATTTTAAATCTGTCCCCCACAATAAAGTTGTGTGGGTGTGTTAGTGTAACAATAGATACATTAGAAGCACGCTCTATTGTAGATAAAGTTGTGGGAAACCATAGAGTAGCCAGTTGGAAATAATCTGTAGCCGACGCAGACGCTACGCTCCGATATAATCTAACGCCACGAACAAAGTTATCGCCAGTCGGCTTGGCTTGAGGTAAAGACCCAACGGTTACAGTCTGACCCTCTTTAATGTAAAGTTCGTTAGATACGACAGAGGGGATAGATTCTTCAGCCCAAGGGGTAATAAATGTATATACATATGTTCTTATCTGTGTGTTGCCTGCTAAATCAGAACGACCTGAGGTATTAGCTGTTTTACTAACTTGGTCACCTGAACTAAAATATTGAAAATCTGTGCTGTTAACAACAGTAATCTCTACGTTTTTAGCGTTAAACCCTTTAGCCTCATCAGAAGTGCCAAAGTCACGAACCGTTACGACATTACCTGTGCGTAAATTATGAGCACTGTTGCCGTAGAAAGTAGCTGTGTTGCCAGAATCTCGCTCGTAATGGGTAGAGCTTACAACAGAAAACGATGCCGCAGTAGTTGCTGCTGCGGTTGACGGTAGCGGCAACCCTAGATCATAATACCCATTAGTCACAGGATATGGCTCACTTCCTGTTGTAGCCAGTGCGTAATCAGAAACTTTTGGAGCGCCATCGCCAGAATAATAAAAACGTTGTGCGTTATCAGCACTATCGGATGCAACTGCAATATCTACATTAGTAGTCCAAGATAGCCAGACTAGACTATCATCAGTAGGGTCTCGCAACGCATGTAAAGTATTAGCCTCTTGAGACCGTTCTGTATTATCGACTAGCTTGGGCGTTCGGTAGGGGATTAAATCACCAGAGTAAAGTTTTACATTAAAAGCCTCTTGGGCCACACCGTCAGGTAGTAGCTCAGATGAAATTTTAGGTGCCTGACCTAGAAACTTTATAAGCTTTACTGATGCCATTACTGTATCATTCCTAGAGCAGCCTCATATGTTTCTTCATTCCTACGAGTCCAGCCTCTACCAAAAGTGTCAAACGTAGATAAAGACTCGTAGAAATCTTGCCTTACTTTCCTGTAATTTTCAATAGTTTTCTCTAAACTATGATGTTCTATATACTCATCAAGAGTGCGTAAAGTATTAGGGCCAATGCCGCCATCTGCTTCTGTGCCAATCATAGCCTGTAGTTTTTTAGCAGCTCTGCCAACGCCAGAATTAACACTCCAATCAAAAACGGCGAGGTCAAGCCCCGCAGGAATATGCTGGCATTTTGCTCTCAGCCAGTAGTTTTTCTCATACAACGGAGCAACATCTTCTGGTGTAAGCTCCTTCATGTCTTTGGTACCGCCCCACTCTTCCCACACACGTTTAGTTACACCGAGATTAGTCTCACCGCCAGGATCTCGGGGATGATTTACCCAGCCTCCTTCATGGTGTAAGATTAATGTTAAACATTTTTTAAAATTATCCTGCATGTCGTTTATTTCTTCCTCTTAGCCATAAGATCATCAAGGTTCCTGACTTTAGTGCCGCCATCATAGGGCCAAGCGTAACCCTCATCAATCATAACCTCATTAATAGACGTTGTGTCTTTTTCTGTTTTATACAACCAACCAAGCATACGCCCGAACTTACCGTCTTTTTCAGTTTTGACCGTAAGGTTTGTTGCTTCCATAAGATGCATCTCTAAAAACTCTGTAGCTTGATATCCCATTTCTTTTTCTTTTTGGTTTTTAGTTCTCTTCTCTGGGGTGTCTATGCCTGCGAGCCTTACACGTTCTTTTTTGGTAAGATCAAAACCAAGGTCTATAGTTATATCTATAGTATCCCCGTCAACAACTCTGTCTAAAGATTTTACAAAATAAGTGTACATCATTTTTTACCCATAAATTGTTTACCGCCTCGGATTCCTATGGCGGCGCTGCATACAGCAAAAACTAACCAAGTGTACCACTCTGGGAGTTCTGCCAAACGATCAAAACCATTTTTGACAACATCTTCTAGCCCAGGAATAAAGCACAAAATAACTGGAATTAGCACAACCACAGTTACAAACTCGTCCTTGAGAGAGTTCTTGGTGCTCTCTGCCATGATGCGTTCCCAGTCGGCAGTCGAGGTCTTTTCTGACAGCAAAATCTTGGCTTTCGATTCCGCCTCAACAAGCTTTAACTTTGCGTTTGCGGTAGCTTTGTCAGCTTTGCCTTGCAGGTAACTACCCGCAAGGTTCGCTATTGGCCCTATTAACTGTCCTATCATGTGTTCTTACCCATGTTTGTAAATCCGTAATAAGCCCCAACTATAGCAGCAATACTGACATAATAAATGTTGCTCATGCTTGCCAACATTAGTGACGCTTGAGGTAGCTCCATGTACTCAGTGAATATAACACCAAACGGAAACACCAACATACCTGTCAAACTAAACCAAGCCATTCTGCGCTGTGCATCGCGCTTGGCATCAGAATCAATCATAATCCTACGGCGATCTTCGAGCATTATTTGACGCTCTTCGGGATCAATTTTTCCGTTATCGTTCAAGTCGTATTTTTGCTTGGGCATATGCATACTCCTGTACTATTCTTTTATCGTATCCCAGTATTAGTAGTTTACCTTTTTTATCATAACCTGCAAACTTTCTACCTCTTCCTATTATTGTTGGGCGTTCACTTCGAGGCAAGTCACTTTCATCGAGTTGTGTGTTACTAGTATTTTTGCTTTCTCTGCTTGCTCTAAGCATTGCTCTTTATCCGAAAATGTACCGATTTGGTAGTATTGTAGTCGGTCTGTACTAATAAAATGCAGAAAAACCAAAACATAAATCATGGAAAATAATCCCAAATGTCCAGCCACCCCATATAGTGTAAATATCCGGTGGCTCCTATAAACGTCATAATAAGCAATACAATTATTCCAACAATAGTAACCATTAATTCCTGCTGCGCTATCTGATCCCTTCTAGCTTGGGCTTCTGCTTCTCTTTTTTCTGCAAGCACCTCCCTTCTAATTTTTAAAAGTTCTAAGTATTTTGACCTACCATAGGTCTGCGTTATCCACTCTTTTAATTCTTCTTCAGCCTCTGCTGCCTGTCTAATTTTCGCCCAGCGATCCAACGCCGTAGCATTTGCACTTTTGCTTGATATACCTTTTTTCTGTAAAGTTTTCTTTGCTTGGTCAGTTGCGTCAAAAAATTGTCCGATCTGTTTCGATAAACCAGCCACAGTTTTTCCAGCGGCTAGGCCAGTTTTGATGCCCGCAAGGATTGTTATGGGGTCCATACTTACATTCCATCAGAGTTCATGGGGCGTCTGGTAAGATACTCTAATGTGTTTTCTACGGTTTTAACCCTAGCTTGCAGCTTAACAATCGCCATCATATGTTGTGCCATGCCCCCCAAATCTTCGTGGATTGCATCCACTTCATCCCAAATTTCATTATCTGCATCTTCCATATCCTCGTAGACTTCCACAAGTATCTCAATCATTTCATCGAGTTTTTTACTGTTTTCTTCTACATCTCTGATTAAATTGGTGCGGTCCGTGGCATTGTTTTCAACCGTCAAAACGTTCACCGTCTCTTCGAGGTTAGATATTGTACTCGCTTGCTGTGCAGTCCACCATATAAAACCACCGATCTGGGCTATTACAACCCCGACTACTGCAATACTTACTTTTGGTAGTTTATCAGACATGATTATTTTTTCTTTTTGGTTTTCTTGTTCGGTTGTTTAATTTGTCCGCCACGACCGTATTGCGCTATTTTCTTACCGTTCTTAGCTTTCATCCCTACTTTTTTACCACCTGGCATATCAGCCTCCTATTAAAATGGCACTTAATATGGACGCTAGTCCAACGATTATTGCACCTGCTGCAATAATTAGAATACGTTCGAGCCGATCAACCCTTGTGATAAATGTTTGGTAGCGCTCGGCGCAGACAGCTTCATGCGTGAGCAGCTCTTGCTGTAACTCAGCTACTGTCATCTTTGGCACTCATAGCCTCCAACACTGCTTGGGTTTGATCTTCTACTTTTACCTCCGGTTCATCTGGTAGTTCAGGTTCAACAACCAATACACACCCTTCCTCAACAGGATCTGCTGTCCTAGCAAACGTACCGTTAGGAAACATGTATAGAGGAACTCGTTGCATTACTCAGGTTTACTTTCTTCATTTACTTCTGCGCCTGTTTTTACAACACCTAACTCAAATGCTTGCGTTACTTGAGCGTCCTCACCTACAGCCATCGCCACGCCATTTGTATTGCAGTGAGTAACTAAAAGACTAATAATTTCGTTCTTAGCTATTCTGGCTCGATTTTTTAATGCGTTATCAGCCCAATCCTGAACAGATGCGGCTGCGTATGTTAAAGATTTATTTTCTGTGTCTGTTAAGCTAACTGTTATATCTGGCATAATTATCTCCTACCCTATTAGAAATCCATTAAAATTGGCATAGTTTATAACCATTCCGCTATAGTTATTAGTCCACACAACTCTTACAGCGTCATTTACCGCCAACTCAACCACCATAGAGTTGGTAACAGGAGTTAAGAGAGCTGTCTGTGGATTTTGGTTATATGTTTTGCTTACTGCGTTTACTTGAAGATAAGTCCAAAAATACCCAGAGCTAAAACTACTTAAAGTATAACTAAAACTAAAAAAGTATCGCCCAGCTACAGGTGCGGTAAATACTCCTGTAGTATAATCCCACCCGCTGTCTCCATTTTCGTAAAGCCCTGCGTTATATGCTGAAAAGACATTGCTATTATTAAATACTGCGGTGGTTGCAGGTGGACTGTAAGACATATAAGAAGCGTGCATAAAAGATGGCACTTTAGGCGTTGTTACAACACCGTCAGCGTCCATTTTCTGTGCAGTATTTCCTGCTGCGCCCACAATATGATATATCGACCCAGCTTCGCGGTTTATTACATAGCTTTCGGTGTTAATTTGAATAAGCTCTAGACCGTTACCAGTTCCAGTCCCTGTGTTACTATCTGTTAGCCGAAGGTTAGCACCAGATGTTCCTGTGTCGTGGACTTGTAAAACTTTACCATAAGCCGTTGTTGGGGAAACCCCTATGCCTATATTATTACTATCGACTGTGATACCAGTGATAGAAGCGTTATCAATAATATCGTTAAACAACGCAGCTACAGGACGTAGTTCAAACCTGTCGCCAATAGAAAAAGCAGTTCCTGACGTACCATCTTGGCCACGAACTACAGTAAGAGAATCAGAAGAACGTGCGGTTACTTTAACAATCTCTAGGTTATTACTTGTGTCAACAAGAGTACCGAAAAAATAATCGCCAGATCCGAGCGTAGGGAATCTTGCGCCTTGTCCGCTATCTAACGTCACGGTAGTAGCTGACGTATTTATAGCAGCTGATAGCGTTCCGAACGCATTATTTGAAATTTTTACGCCCATTGCTTACTCCTTATGATGGCTTTGTCGGCCAAGTAACGTCATCTAATCCGGTAACACCGTCTTGCGCTGGAACGTCACGCAAACTCTGACGATAGGTTTTCCAAGCGTCTGACATAGTAACGTCAGAACCAGACATCCAATCTGTCTCAGCTAATCTTCTGTCACGCTCTGCTCTAAGGTCAGCCATTGGCTTGGCGTTAACTAGCTCAGTCTTTTTATCTGATGCTTGTTTCCATGTAACCCCGAAGTCACTAGGGTTAGAGCTTTCTATTGCAGTACCATTAGAGTCTTCGCCAGTTACTTTAGTAAACATTTCGTTAAATTCTTCTTCAGAAGTAGGTTCACCTCGTAAAGCCCATTCGGTTACGCCTAATTCTGTTAATGCTGTTGCTATATCTGTCATTTTAAACTCCTACTAAAAACCCTTGAAAATATGAAAAAGCAGAACCACCAGTAATTGTATTTGCAGTTCCTACGTTGAAAGCATAGATTTCAAGGTAATCTGACGAACCATTCATATGAACCAGTACAGAACTTTCTACTTGGTAATCATCTAATTCTTGGCTTCCATGATAAACATATGCGCTATTTTTATAATGGCCTCCATTTTTATGAAACCTAGCTAACGCGGCAGTGCTTGCTCCATCCATCCAAGCGAGAGCAGAATTAATTTGGTAATAACCAGCTATTGTTGGCTGGAACTTACTATTGCTGTGGTCATATTGACTAGCTGTGTCATATTCTTCTGTATTAAAAGTTACCTTTGTCCATGTACTTGCGCTAATAGATTGAGTACCAGACATATATGCGCTGAAAGCTACAGCCTTCGGTAAAACAAAACCGTTACTGTCTATGGTTAACCCACTAGTACCAGACGTATTCTGTATTGCATCTACTTTTAATACGCTACTCATTGAGCTATCTCCATTAAGATAATTGAGGACTGTCCAGTAGTATTTCCAGCGTTTACGCCACCTGCATTTACAGTTAGGGTTGCCCCAGTATTATTATAAACTTTTCCTTTGACGCTGTACGTTATAGCACTTGTAGTTGATGGACTATCTACAATATTATTTGCATATCTAACACAAAGTTCTCCACCCGAATGACCGCCATCGTAATGACCTATTTCAAAAGGCCCAGAATTATCTGTAGGGAGTTGTTGTAATTCAGTTGAGTCTCTTAAAATATTAAAACCACTGTTATAATAAGTAGTATTATTGTCTGATATTCTCATACTAAGATTAACCATAACAACTATTTTACTGCTGCTGAACTTTGGAGTTATTGCTAAAGAAGCTCCAGTGATTGCTGTAGCGCTTTGAGACGTAATAGCTGTTTTATCAGTAAAAGACGTATTAACCATTTGAACAACATGTCCCGGAATAGCTACCCCATTGTCAGTGGTCTTTTCGTTTATGGTATCTACTTTAAGAGTGCTCATCCTGCTATCTCCTGCAAAGTAAAACTGTTTCCGTTTTGGTCATTGGTATAAGCAGCCGAACTAAATGACTCCCACCCAGCATAAGCTGTAGCACCCCCACCTATCTTAAAGTATAGACTATAAGTTATTGCTGAAGTTGTTGCTGGGCTGTCTAAAGCTTCACCCATTACCGTACTCCAAACAATTGGGTTACCCATATGAGCTTCCGCACCTGTGTAGTAACCACTATTATGACTAGTATAAACTCTAAAGTTAGCATACTGACCAGCGCTATTATGACCACATGACACAGAAAACCTAGTTAAAATTTTACTAGACGTACTTGTTGGAGTAATTGTTAAGTCATAACCAGTAGTTACAAAACTTGATGAAGTGGTAATTACCCTTGGTATAAAATCAGCAGTCGCTGCTGAAACTGTTTGAATAACATGACCAGGTGGATAAAGTGTTTGACCAGCCGGTACGATAATTTTATTGGCATTACCGCCAGAAGTAAGACCTTTTAGATTTTCAACATGTAACGTACTCATATAATCACCAAGTTTCCGCTTACAGTCAACGTAGTTGACGAAGCTATGGTTAGAGGCCCAGTACAAGAGGCATTTTCAGTAGAAGCTATTGTAGTGTCTGTGTCTAGCTGTTGCTCATGTATACGAAATATATCGCCTTTGTTAGATGTGTCTCCTACTTCCCCTCGGTCACCTCTATAAAACCCGCCACCAGAACCTGATGTAGCGTCTGATAAAGCTGCAGCAGTAATACGAAGCTCAACACGATCACCAGCAGCAAAAGCTCTAGCAGTCGTATTATCTTGTGCTCTAGTAATAGTCAAAACGTCTGACGATCTAGCTGTACACTTTACAACCTCTAAGTTGTTAGAGGTATCAATCAGCGTAGCATAAAAGTAGTCATCAGTTGACAACGTAGGAAATCTTGCACCTTGTCCACTAGAAAGGGTAGCGCTGGTAGCGCTGTTACTGATACCAGCATTTAAAGTGCCAAAGGCATTGTTTGCAAATTTTATGCCCATCTCTAACCCTTAGTTTACAGTGACTGTCCAAGTTATCCCTAAAGTATCAGCTGCTCCTTTGTTAATAACAGAAAATACTGTGCGGCACAACAAAGTACCACTAGAGCTAGCGTTAAGTAGTCCGGCTTCCGTAATTGCTCCTGTACCTGTACCTGCTGCAAACGTAGCAACATACGCCACTGCATTAGCCGTAACGGTTGTGGAAGTAAGAGCCACTCGGCCTGCCTCACTGCCTAAAGCCGTGTTTCCTGCAGCTGCTGAGGTACTGCCAGTTCCAATTGCCATATGGCTCATAGCCGTAGCAGATGCGTCTTTCATCCTTGACGCTATAAAACTTTTACCTGCTGTAACAACAAGGTTCGGCACAACAGTTTCCTGTGTAATACTTCCTTCAGGATTAGTAACCGTGATCCGAAGTTCACCGGTCATTTTAATAGTATCTTGAATCATGGTTAGCTCCTTCTACAAGATCGCTCGTTGCCCCACAGTGCTGTTGCCAGGATTGAGAGGCGTTTGGTTAAAGTAGTGTCCGCCCAGTGCACGGTCATCTTCGTCTACATCAGTATAATAGAAGTTGACAACAAGTCCAGAAGAACTTTCATCTGGGGCGGTTACGCGGTTTGCAGCCATTATGACAGTGTTAAGTGTTTCGGCTGCGCCTATTACGCCCGTATTAGGGACGAAATACTCAGTGCTAGATATAGTATATGAATAAGGCTCTTCGATAAACCCACCTATGTAACCATCTGTAGCAGTTACAAAATCAGGATAAACATAAGTTGTACTACCTAAAGTTAACGTAGTGCTTATACTTTCTGTAGCTGTAGCAGTCTCAGAAAGTGCAGGTCTAGTATCAAATACTGCTGATTCAGCCATAGATACAGCGTCTGCAGCTGGTATACTAGGGTTTAGCTTAATACCCTCTACAGCTGTAAGAGTATCTGCTACATTAGGTATAGTAATGTTAAGTTCTGCAGCTTCGCTAGCAGTCGCAGTATCAGTAAACCCACCGTGTGTAAAGTTTTTAGCATCTGCTTCGGACACTGTAGGTGTGTCAGTAAGCCCTTTAGTCGTAGCAAAACTATTGACAGCATCTGACGCTGTAACTGGATCTGGATCTACGTCAGCATCGGATAAATCAAAGTCTACATTAGACGTAAATGTTTTTACGTTTGACTGGACTGCAGTTACATCATCAGTACTAGCTTGTGTAAAGTCTTTAACTAATTCCTCTGTTGCATCAACTGTATCATCAAACTCAGTCGTTACATCAAAACGGTTAATTGCATCAGAAGATGTTGCTGTGTCTGTGACGTTCTTATGGGGCCGCAGCTGATCAACAGCATCACTGGCAGTTATTGAGTCTGTCTTAGCTATCTCTGGGTTATTTACTATAGCTTCTGAAGCAGTTGCAGTATCAGACGGATTCTTACCAATAGATTTAACATCCGCCTCAGCTATGGCTACTGGATCAGGGTCTATATCGCTGTCACTGGGATCAAAGTCAATAAAATCGGTAAATACAAATACTTTTGCTTCTACAGCATCTACTGAATCAGCGAGAACTGCAGCTCCGCTAAAAGAAATAAGGTCATCTGATGGGGAAACAGTGTCCTCAAACCCTTTACCCACTGTTTTTACGCCTATATCAGCATCATCTACAGTAACAACCTCAGAAGGTAGAGCTTTAAGAGGTACTGTCTGAAGGGAATCCCCACTTGGAAGTGGGTCAAAAAATATTAATTTAGGGGTATCTGCATACTCTAATGCAATATATTGAGGTGGTTCAACAACAACATCCGTATAGCTAACAGACGCAAGTACGTTATAATAATCAACTCGATCTACTGCTGCACTTATTATGCTCATGCAAGACTATCTCGCACTCTAAAAGTTAATTTTTCAAACACAGTTTGAGTCCCTACACCCGCTGTAGTTACTACAACTTCACCTTCGTAAGAACCAGCTACAGCGCCGGTTAAAACCCCGCCAGAAAAATCAAACTGTACTTTACCATCAGTACCATCACCTAGATTATTAGCATTTATAGTAGCTATAAGTGAAGTAGCGCCTGTTTTTTTAAACCTAACAGCCACAGTAACACTTGCTGGCGAAAGATCTATAGCAGCGCCGGTGTTATCATCACTAAGAGTTAAAACAACTACAGGTTTTGAATCTCCTGATACTAATCTAATAACGTCTGCCATATTTCACCTCATGCAAATCTTGGATACTGTACACGCATAGAGCCTCGTCCAGTGCCTAAATTAGCTCTAGCCCTACGCTCAGATATTTGAAAAGCAAACTGCTTAGCGTGATAAGAAGCTAACTCTCTATCACTCCAGCTTCGTTCCGGCAGAACCAAAAGATGCTGTAGCGCTCCATGCATTATAACATTTTCTAAATCGTCTAATACTGATTCTTCCATCTCTATAGCTGTGCGTAGTGGTTTACACGCAATTATCATACGCACATCGTAGTCTGTATCCCCGTCAGGAATAGGTGCTACTGCAAAATTATCAACATCAACAGTAGAAATATACCTAGGCTCAGCTTCTTCGTCACTACTACCAAACGGCCACTTGGGGTATATATCATGTAGCTGATCTAAAGAAACAGGTTTCATTTTATTACCGTTTACAGTAGCTGTAATAATTGCATGTACTTCAGAAAAATTAGGTGGTTCGTATGGGTAATCATGTATACCCTGCGTTAGACGTATTGCAGGTTGTTCATACCGCCACGCTAAAGTACGTTCACACGCCTGTATTGCTGCGTCTCGTACATACTGCTCTACAACTACGTTAGGAGCGCCAGGGACGCTAGGAGCAAGTCTAGTAACAATTTCAGAGAACCTTCTATTAGCCATTATGCAACGTCCTCCTGTTGTAACCCGCCACGCTCTGTATCAGTAATCGAACGGCTCTGAGCAGCAACGCCAAGGGCTTGTGTAAATGATTGTTGAAATAATTGCGCCCGTTGCGAATTAACATGCTCATTATCAACAGACTCAGCAATAAACGTTGTAGCGTCTATAACAACAGGTTCATACGCATCTGGCAACAACTCTACTGTAGTAGTACCGTCGTAATCTGGGGGAGTTTTAGAATACTCTCCTATGAGAGTTTGATTGGAAGGGGCTTTAGGATAAATAAAAAATTTATTTGGGTTACGCACATGACGCATGAAGTTTACAGCTGGGTTTGCAGCATCATTCATCCATGTAGGGTACGCTTGATCTAAAGCCTCACGATTTGTTTCAATAATACCAGCTCCGCCTTTAACTGAGTATATCTCGATTAATCGGATCGAATCAGTTGGCGTGGACTGTACAACCTCCCCAGCTGTGCATGGAATATCTCCAATGTACGCAAAGAGGTCAGGTCTCAATACAGCAATACGTTTCAACGCTTGGTTTGCAAAGCCCAGCAATACAGCATCGCTGTAACGTAAAGGTGTGTTTGTATCTTGGATGATACGCCTAACCTCTAAGATTACATCATCTAATTTCATTTTTCAGTCCATGCTTCATTTTTAGCTGTCGAAGGGTCATCCGCAATATAATGTCCTTTACTATTTCGCGCTCTTTCTAGCCCTCTTGCTGCTTCTTCTGCAAGTTCAGGCGGTGTATCATCAGGCTCTGCTGGAATCTCTGTTTCCAGTTTCACCGTAGTTTTACGCCCTTTTTGCTTCTTAGGGATATGTTTTTCAGGAAACGCTTGTTCCTCTGTAACTTCTTCAGTAATAGGATTTTCAGCTAGGATTTCATCCCATTCATAAATCTCACCATCTCTTTTATTTCTTAACCATCGTGCCATTTTGTCCTCCTTAGGATTAAAGAAAGGGGGGCCGAAGCCCCCCAATCGAGCTATGAGCAGTCTACGACAACTGCCCAAACTTTGATTTTTGCGGCATCAGTTACAGCACCTGATACACCAATAAGCATATCAATAGTGTCTGCGTCCTCAAAATAGTGGCCGTTGTTATTAGCAATCAAAAGCGCACCGTTTGAGTTAGTAGTGCCCGCTGTGTTAGCGTCACCGCCATCGACAAAGCCGTCTACATCACCACCGGTAAGACCGAGATCAAATGTAGATGCTGCGCCTTCAGCAGTTACAGTAGTTGCACCAACTGCCATCACCAAAGTGTTAGCTGGTATTTGGAGTACTTCGATAGAATCGCCAGCGGCAAGAGCAGTAGCTCCAGCAGTAGCCCTATCTGTAGTAATCTTAGCGAAGTCAAGAGTAACTTCCATGTACCCGACATTATTAATGCCTGCAGCATTATGCGCCGCAGAACCTTTATTAAAGCCGTGTGAGTCTGTATATGCAGCCATTGTTCATGCCCTCCTTACACAGTAACAATCATGGTTGCTAAAGCTTCTGGCTTAGTAACTTTGTAGCCATAAACTTGCAAACCACGAATGATGTTGCCGAAAGTAGTCTCTGAACGGATAGTCTCCATGTTTGTCATCTGAGATGCAAACGTAAAGCCCATCTTATGACCGCCGATTACACTGAACTCACCGCCTGCAGTTTTCTTTAGGTTGTGCGATACAAATACTGTAAATCGATCAATCATACCTAGACGACCATTGCGAAGCGGTGATGTATTATCACCAGTGATAGACGCATCTTTCAGGTCTGATTGCTTGATTAAGCCAGCCATCTTAGCAGGAATCACTAGAAAGCGATCACCTTCAGGCGCATTAGCTTCGTCAAGAACTGTACCCATATCCACGATCTTATCAATGACATTACTCTTTGTAAGAGCTTCAGGGGTACCTGCTACACCAAGATCAATGTTACCGGAAATAGCGCCAGCTGTTGTGCCTTTGTTATTTGAGGATACATCTGGTAGCAGATCAGTCAGAACACGCTGGTCGATCTTAATCTTCATACGCTCAGAAGCGTCTTTAGACCATTGATCCATCAATGCGATGTCAGACTGAACTTGATCAACGTCGTCTTCAACACAAGCGAAGTACTCACCTTTGTCGATTACTAGTTGTAGTTTAGCCTTGTCAGGGTTTTCAACTGCAAGAGTCTGTCCCTTGACGTAGGATTTGATGGTGATTTCTGGAGTGGTTCGGATATTAACCGTATCACCCATGCTGCGAATTTCACCTTCGTAGTCAGTGTTTGAGATCGCGGACAGAACAGTAGCATCGTAAAAATTTTCGATGAGCTTGCCTGACCAGATCTCAGGTATAAAGTTGCCCGTATAGTCTGGGCGACCTGGAGATACTGCAAAAGCCATGTTAGCCTCCTTTTAATTAAGCAGTGACTATGCGACCGTCTCGCTGTGCAGCGAAAATGTCACGTTCGATTCGGCCACGCTCCTCCTCACGACCTCGATACTTACCCTTACGAACATTTGCGAAAAACTGCTCGATGTCTGCAGGTGAGTACGTTTGGCCTTCAGATGGTACAGCATTACTGGCAGAACGACCTCGTCCTGGCGCAACTTGCTTTTCCAACTGATCAGAAGAAGCCTTCCGATTGGTTTGAGCAACTGGCACACTATTAGCCCCTGGCCATGAATTAAAGAAATTCGCCACTCTAGTAGCATCTAGATTTTGCTGAGCATCCTCTAAATACACTTGACGCGAAATACCTGTTAGTGGGTCAATCTCTAACAACCAAGACTGAAAGTCTGCATTATCATTAATATCATTCCACTGAGGTACTTTACTTGAGAGGTCGGCCCAAAAAGACTGCTCGCTATTCTGTGCTTGCCTTTGCGTAATTTCATTTACCTGTGGTACTACGCTGGCTTGCAACTGTTTAACTGTCTGCTCTAAATGGGCTACGCGAGCGTTGGCCGAAGCCACTTCTTCTTTTGCAGCTCGTCGCATAACATCAATAGAATCACCGTACTCTTCGACATCCTTATCTGTGATCAACGGATCGTTATCTACAGCAGGTGCTTCCTGAGGGGCGGACATTGTGCCAAGCAACTGTTCCATATTAGAAACACGGGATTGTAACTCACGGTTTTCCGCCTTCATACGCGGAACTTCTGCGTTGTACATTCCCTGCAGTGTTTTGTACTTCTGTTCCCAAGTATCTTTACTCTTGGTGTCTGGTTGTTCGTGCTCTTCGGTCCCAGACTGGGGTGCATCATTCGAAGCACTGTCGGAATCAACCTCTTTTACAGGCTCCTTAACAGCTTCCTCTGTAGCCTCAGGAGTTTGCTCCTGTGCTTCAGGTTCGCCGTTTAGGTCTTTGTAAAGTTGTTGTACTTCCTCAGATTGCATTTGAACTTGCTTTGGTATTGCCATGTTGGACGCTCCTATCGGTGTGCGTAATTAACAGCTGTCATGTTGACTTTGCCGCTATCTCAGGGGACTCACTAATAAACTTTGAAAGTTCAGTCAGAATCTGACACCGCCCCTGTGCAAGTGTCGTATTCTGTGCGACATTAGGTAGCTGCTCTAGCTCATGCATCCGCCATTCCTTAATCCAATCGGATAGTATTGGGTATTGGCGGACACTTGCTGCCATTGCATTAATAACTTCAGGAGAAGGTCGAATCATCCGGCTGCTCCTGTGTCACGGTTACTAACTATGTTTGCATCTTGCCCACCTTTTGGGGTTCCGTCAGGCTGTGTCGGTGTGCCCTCGCCTCCTGCTTGCTGGTCGGCTTTTGCGGCCTCCAACTGCATTTTAGCTGACATACGCGACATATAGCTTTCCTTTTCCCTAGATGGAATGATGTCATCCACAGGCATCTGCAACCCTTTAGCCACTTCACGAAGAATCGCGGTGCGGCCTTCCTTACCAACGATTTCCATATCCATTTCGTTGGCGGTTGCGTTAAGAAACTCAAGACGGCGAATGTTTACAGTCTCCTTGACTGCAAGATTAATCGAGCCTTTTGGCAAGATTTCAACATCGCCTTTAATTGATTCGTCTTCATCATATCTCATATTGTATACGAATTGACGGTGTACAATAGGTTTAATCACATCGCTGTCGATATGCATAACCACTTGTCGAATACCTTTACCGGCTGCACCCATAAGCATGGACAGCCCTGAAGATGTACGCCCTGCACCTTTTACATCCAAATCACCATACACATAAGATGGTATCCCTGAATGATCATCTGCTAACTTACTAAACTTATCATACACGCCAAGTAATGTGTTCGCATTATCGTCAGGTTGTGTAAATCTTACAGCAGGTGCGCTTGAACCTAACGGGTCGTTCGTGACTTGCCAGATTTTCCACGGGTGGAGCTGCGTGATGTCTTCGTTGGGCGGGATTCTTTCGAGGTTGACTTCGACTTGGGGGCCGGACGAGATCCCCATATTGTTGACCAAAGCCCTCGCGGCAGCGTTACAAACGCTTTGAATATCTTCAATAATTTCTGGAATACCGCTACCCCAGAACGCGCCAGGGCGTTTGATAAAAGAAGTTTTAGCATAAGGTTTCTCCCCTAATGGATCATAGTTAAGGATAGCCTTGATAACATAGTCCCCCACGATCCAGACGTTTGCGTCGTACTCGCGGTGTTCATCGTCTATTTCTTCTTCATCAAGACCCCACTCGATAAGCATCTTACCTGTAACTTTACCCCAAAACTCTAAGGCATCAAAAGTTTCAGTAGGCCTATTAAACGAATGGAACTTACGTTCCTCTTCGTCTTTGGCTAATTCTACATCTTCATTAATCCATGATTGACCGTTTCCGTATTCTAAAACTTTACGGATAGCATCGTCGTCATACCCTGGCACACCAACAAGTTCTGCTAACTCTGTACGGCTTAGCGGGTGGTGTTCAAAAATATAACCTTCGTTAATATTAGAAATCCCTGGCTCTGGGTAAACTCTAAACGGATCTACTCTTTCAAACTCAGGAGCAATAGTCTCTGTTGCTTCTACAATAGTTTTACCATCTGAACCTCTAGTCCAGCCAAGTTTACGTTGTCTGCGAACTACTGGCCCTTTTATAAAAGCACATGGATAAGTAACCAGATCGGTTACAAATTCGTTAAATGATTCACTCCAGCCGCCTTGTGCAAACTGGTCTGAAATCTTTACACGCATTTTTTGTGAGCGATTATCGGCAGCTTCTAATAGTTTAAACCTATAATCTTGGGACACCATTTCTTTTAGCTCAACCATTTCATCAGGTGTTGGAGCACGACCTTCGTTCTCAACGATACGAGTAACTACTGCAGCAAACGCATTCTGTAGCTCTAGTGTCTGTTCGGGCGATAGATCTGGGATGGGGGTTGGTTTTAAATCCCAAGGGGGGGTTCCTGTATCTAGTAAAATATCGCGTAGCCAACTTTCTGCCGCGCGGCATTTAACCTCAGTGATCATCATATAGATGTCTGAGCCGCCCTGTTCGTGAATCTGTGATAGTTTATCCGCCTCATACTCTCCATTACGTTGGCGCAAACCTCGTAACATAATGTTTTCAATAGGCTTTTTAGCTTGACGCGCAGCATCCCAGCACTCTCGTAAATGTGCAGCAAGCCCGAGAACAACAGGATTAGCTTGGCGTTCAGCCAGCTCCTTGTCGATAACTTCCTTTTCACGCTTACGAAGTTCTGAATTACTTACGACATTAAGCATTAAGAGTACTCCTCTTCATCCCTATCTTTATCTTCCGTTACAGTATCAGGATCGTTTTTATTTGTATAGACTTTACCACCGCTTTTGTACATACGAACTTTACGCTCTGCCTCTCCGCTTGTATCCATTTTTGGATTATCGGAGTATACAGTGTAAGGTTTACTGCAGCCGCGCATATCTACACCTTGATCGGCGGAACTAAACCGCCGTCTTTATATTTCCGTACCAAACCACCTTTTGACATCTTTTTACCCTTAGGTGCTTCTTTCCTAGGGTCAAAACCTTTTGATAGAAAAAATTGCAACAGGCTCATGCTATCAG